>Ga0310123_10000678_pt1 | contig 30086 bp, 11 predicted proteins | sample CB6_AW_1057_MG_FD_203505 | JGI IMG/M metagenome (GOLD analysis project Ga0310123, IMG submission 203505) | Marine microbial communities from Western Arctic Ocean, Canada - CB6_AW_1057 | ecosystem: Environmental > Aquatic > Marine > Oceanic | place: Canada: Western Arctic Ocean | collected... | reverse complement strand
CACGAACGTTGATTGTAACCTCAGTTGCGGCAGTAAGGGAAACCTGTGGCCTGATTTCAAAAGTGGTTCCTTCCATGACGACTAGGTCATCACCGAGGTGGTATGGAGAGAAAACCGGCTCAAGCCGTACCCAGTCGCTGGTCTGGCCGGGTGTGACCGTTGAAATCATCACGGACATCGATTCGCTGCTAGATGGGTCCCATGACCGATACTTCGTCACGCTGGCGTGTTGGATTCCGATCGTTCTGGTGCCAACTGTGGTCTCACCGGCATCATTTACAGTACGATGATTCACACCGAAAACTGCCTCGCCATCTGAATCAGTATTATCAGAATTACCGCTGACGGAAATGGTTGCGCCTTCTACCTCCACGCCTTTGTCCAACACCCGTATGTTCAACTCGCTGCGCTCGCGCAATACCGCATCAGTACCGAAGTTCACGCTGCCCTGCGCATAGCCATGCAACAAGGTGAGGTCACAATCCTGTGAGAGAGTCAGAGCACCTGTGAGTGTGACACTGGTCCAAGTCCATGGGTCATAACAGGTGTAATCTGCATCTGATGCCATCGTCAAACCGTCGCCACTGCCTCGCAATGGCTTCTCGCCATGCAGGACCGCAGAACCACCCGAGAATAATCCCTCATCTCCTGCAAGAGCGCCGCCGGGGAGTACTGTCAGCATCGAGGATGCTGGTATGCTGAGATTCGCATGGTCTAGGGTGAGTGATGCCCCATTTTGAATGGTGAGATTCTCTGGTAGCAAATGTTCACCGCCTGAAAGAATGGCATGCACACCAGTGGTAATCGTCCAGTCGCCGCTGGTAGGCAGAATTGGAATCTGCACATCGCCACCCGGTGGGCTCAGTGTCGCTTGAGCACCCATTCCACTGGGCGTATGCAAGCCAGAGATATCTGAACCGCCTGACAATAGAGGAAGTGTAGCATAAGCGGAGGAATCAACAGTCTCGGTGAACCCGTGCGCTGTCACCTCAGAATCGGTCAGTGGATTGCCGGCCAAGTCGGTGGTGCGAACCGTGGATTCACTAAACCGGTCCTCGCTGCCCACCGCCATCGAAGGTGTGCCACTTGAGCCCCACAGCAGCGTGCCACCACCGAAGACATCGTACGGTCCTGACGAAGTGTAAGAGGGCATGTCGCGGATGGTAGCGGTGCTCTCACCGTCCAATTCGATGCCATAAGTGCGGTGGGCTGAGGGGACAATCCATGAGGACAAGTGCAAGTCTCCGTCTTCGATTACGATACCTCGGTCGCTGGTTGAGGTGGTGAGTGAAACAAGGTGCACATCTCCATCGCTGATTACTAGCCCAGCGCCGCTGTTGCGGCCGCCGGATCCGGCTGTGAGAGAATCGCCCAGCAACTCGCAGCCATCCTCGCAGCGAACCGCTTCGTTCCAGCCGCTGATTACGACATCATCCATCTCAACGGTTGCCCAGACTATTTTCATGCCGACTGAAGTCGAATCGCCACTCTGGTAAGTTCGTAGAAAATTGACCTCATCAAATTGATGCTCTCCGGATAGAATCTCCAGCCCATCACCACCAGCGGGTGCAGAAAGAGTGCTTTCATCGGCAACAATATCCCAACCTGAAATGGAGCCAAGAGATGCTGCGGTCAAATCCACATTATCCATTTCCAAAGTTCCGGCTCCAAGCACATCAAAGCCAGTAGCAGAAAAATTGCTTAGCGGGTTCAGGTAAACGGTTCCATCACCGCTTAGGCGATAACCACTAGCTCCAACAATATCCAAATTGCCTAAATCCAGCAACCCGCTAACCTCCGCATCAATTGCCCAACCTGAGGTGGTCTCGACAGAACCGGTGGCGAACGTGAGGTCATTCACGCCAGTTGCTAGTAACAGAGAGCCAACTGTCGAGGTGGATGAGATGTGGCCGATTCGCAGGCCAGATACGCCCCATGCATCGATTGCAAGAGCATTACCTGCTCCAAGTTCGATGTTCACATCGACGTCGACGTCACCATTTGCTCTGACTACAGTTGACAGGTTGGCAGCACTGACTGAACCGTCGAATTCTCCGCCATCTTCGACTACGAGGCCTTCGCCAGAATCCCATGCATCGATCTGGTCAACATCAGCGTATCCACCTGAAACCCGAACGGACTGCCCTGAGCCCTCTGTTTGCACTGTTTCAAGGTCTGTTGCACCATCAACCACAATGATGCAGGCGTTGATGGCAGCGTGACAGTTGATGGCATACGAGTTAGCACCCGAACTGATCTCCTGCAGTGAGCCTGCGCTGCGAATACCAACGAATACTGTATCCACATTGAGGTGCGTTACCGACATGGTTCCACCATATTCGACATCAAAGGCACCTCTGGCATTCGCTAGGTCGAGATAGAAGACATCTGCAGTTGCACCATTCGCGATTTGGAAGCCTTCCCAGATTGGCGGGGTGTTGGGAGCGAAGTAGAATGAACTCCAGATGGAAACAGGATTTGCCGTTGTCCCATCAACCTCTAATCCACCTTCGATTCGAATGGTATAATCGCCGGTCACGTTGATGGATGTGCCAGCATCGATTGTCAGAGTGGCACCATTTGCTATCGTAACATCATCGCTCAGATTTACAACGCCATTCCAGGTCACATCTGAGGTGTAGACTACACCTGATTGGGACGATTGCGGCATCTTTGATGCCGGCGCTTGCACCCACACGAGGGCAGAGGTCAATAGCAGGAGACTGAGAAGCAGTACACCTGCAGCATATCTGCGCATATCGCTGCCCAGAAATCCGTGATGCTTCAAACCTACCGTGAACGGTCACCGTGAAAAAGTGGGCCCGTCCGGATTTGAACCGGAGTCTGACGGCCCCCAGCCGTCAAGTATAGACCAAGCTAACCCACGGGCCCTTGTACACCTTCTTGCAAAGGTGATTCGGTGTTGTTCCTTTCGGTCACGCTGACACTCAGGGTTCACGGGTCACGCTGAACGGCGCGATCTCATCAATCAACTCAACGTGCGAGACGAACATACGCCTGCAGCAATATCGCTCCAAGCCAATTTCATCTAGCATTTCTCCGACGTCTCGTCCGTCCTCGACACCCTGGCTATAGCGTTCCCACAAGTGGCCAACAACGTGACCACAGGAGAAGCATCTCACTGGTATAATCATCTTTCATCACCTCATCGGTAGGACTTCTGCCACTTCTTTCGGGCTCCGCGTCCAAGCGGATGTTTCGGTTCCTTGCGGCGCGGGTCATTGACCAACAGGCTGCGGTCGAATCGAAGATACTCTTCTTTGAGTTCCTTATCAACGCCTTCAGCGCCTCCATTGTAGTGTACAAGGCCTCGAGCAATCGCGGTGCGAATTGCATCGACTTGACCCATTTGGCCACCACCATGAATTTTGACATTCACTACAACATCATCCAAGCGGTTCATCGCGTCAGCGATGACTAGTGGTTCCATCGCTTTCTTACGAGCCATCTCAGGGCTCATGATTTCGATAGGTTCGCTGTTGACTCTGACTCGGCCGCCCTTCTTGTCCTTGCCGAACTTGACGGTGGCGCGAGCAATCGCAGTTTTGCGCTTGCCGCTAGTGTTGACGACCTTCATCTTCTTCGCCTTCGCCTTCGCCTTCTTTCGTGCCATATTCACTCACCACCCCATCTGCTGATGTCAATACCGAGTTCTTGGCTGATTGCACCCAAGCGGACATAGCGCTGTGGAAGGGGCTTGTCGATATTTGTCGCGTCACCCCACTCACAACCCTCTGGAAGGTCTGCACCTTCAAGGTCGCTGGGTATACCGATTTCGACTCGAAGTGACTTGATTGCGGTTCTGCCGCTGCTATTCTTCTGGTATGGTAGCATACCGCGAACAGCCCGCTTCAATATCTGGTCCGGCATTCGCGGGAAGAACGGTCCCTTCCTCGCGTGATTGAGTTCGTACTTAGCACGATATTCAGAGAATACCTGCTTTTGTTTGCCGCTGACTATCGCTTGTTCTGCGTTGATGATGATAACGCGCTCTTCACGGCCCGCCTTACTTGCAGCGAGCAGTTGCTTCGCAACAAGCGACGCTATACGCCCGAGGACACGGTCCTCAGCATTGTAGACAAATGTCGATGCTTCAGCCAAGGATGTACACCCCCTTGCCATCCGGATTATCTTTCATCAGTTGTCGGATTGTGACGATTTTTCCACCTGCTGCCTCAATCTTATCTTGGGCCGAGGAGCTAACGCTGTAGGCGGCGACGGTGTGCTTGCCGATTACTTCACCGCTACCGAGCAACTTACCGGGTACGAGGATACAATCCTCCTCACCAGCATGGCGGCTCAAGCGGCTGAGATTCGGCTCAGCCCAGTTGCTACGACTCTTCTCAAGCCGCAGCGCGACGTCTCGCCATAGCGCAGCCCCGTTCGACCTGCTGCCAGCCTTCAAATCACCGATAAGGGCGATAAGGGCCGGATTGGTCTTCTTGGTCTGCTTCTTCATATGACTCCCTCGACGTGGGTAGCGCCGCGACCCTCCACCCTGTTATGAACCCTACGTGTGGCGAGAGGACCCCTACGGGGCCCTCTCATCGCCCATCAACACTTATGCTTCAAGGGGCTGTTGTGAGAACATTCATGCACATCATCCCACGAACCATTGGTGATATCGATGTCTGATTGGAGAGAGATAATGAATGCGGCAATGGAGTTGGAGGCGACCGATACCATCGCCGCACATGCTCTGTATGGAGAATGTGCAGAAGCAGCCATTGCAGAGGCTCAGGTAAAACTTGAGGAAGGTAAACGGCGGTATAAGCGGACTTCTGAAGCCGGAAAAATGATGGAAATCGCCTATGGTGCGCTCGCAGCCTATGCACAGCAAGTTATGATGCGGCTGCGTGCAGAAGACCCAGAAGCAGGGGGCGTCGACCATTCCTTCAGGGCTGGACAAGCATACGGAGTATCTTGCGTTCTCAACCATCTCATCGACAAACTGCGCGACCCAACGGGAATCGCCCTTGAGGCGCTTGACCAATTCAGCGACCAAATGCATGAAGAGATTCTAGAAATTGTCAATCAGGTCGACCTATCTGTCGAGTTGCTGGACGCCAAGGGTGTTCCACTCGACGATTGAACTGTGTCGCCGAGCCGGTGCAAGGACGAGCCTTGCACCGGTCTCGACTTCAGTTGGTAATCACAGGGTAAATCCGGACTGTTCCTGGTCCTCATCGAGGCCAGCCTGTTGGACATTGCCTTCTGCATCGACGAACTCACCAGCCTTGGTCAGTTGTCCGTGCAGTGCTGCATCGTGATCAGCTGTGCGCATGATAGATTGGTCACCTAGTGCAACAGTGATGCTCTGCGTAATGCCTGACAGTGTCGCAATGGCTTGGTCGCGCTGACCGATACCAATGTTGTGGTCAGAGTAGCGAGCCTCCTCAAAGATGGCGATGAAGCCATCGAGATGTTCTTCAGGCACCATGTAGAATGCCTTACGAACTGCCCATTCGAATTCTCTCGTGGTCTCGTACACCTTCTTCATGAAGCCGTGCTGACGGAAGAATCTCACTAGATCCTTGTAGCAATTGAAGATGACCTGAATGTACTCATTGCGGGCTTGAAGAGCCATCAACGAGTCAGTTAGAATACCTCGCAATATCTCGATTCTTCGACGCTCACTATATCGCTTCCACATCACTGCACCAATCACTGCTGCGAATAGCAACGCGATTAGTCCAGGTAACAACCAAGCAAACAAGATGTCAGCAAATGTCGTCTGGGCCACGAGTATCTCTGGACCCATGGTAACCTGTTGAGTCCTATTTCCAACAAATTCCTTGAATTGGTCGCTGCCGCCGAATGAGGCAATCACACGCCATCTGCCATCTCTGGCTTCGGCTGAATCCTCTCCAGCAACCTCACGGCCGGTGAATATCCAAGTGAAATTCGCCACTCCCTGCTCATCAGTTCGTACATACTCCACGTTGGCAGTGATCCAAGCACCTGTAGAGTTGAGATATTGTCGTGTGAAAATCACCGACTGGTCCTCAACAGGCAAATCCAACCTGTCTCGCAGAAGGGCGACCGCTCCGGTCACTTCCTCTCCAATTTGGTATCCATCCGGTGTCTGCCACGGGTCCTTGACCAGCATGTCCACGCGGCTGCGTACCAGCACCCACATGTCCATTTTTGAGCCGTTAACAACGGCGCTTGCTTCCTTGTGACAGCCTCCGGGCACCTCGAGTGCAGGTTCGTAGGCTAATCTCAGAATACGGAAGCCCTCGAGTTGATTTCCACTTGGGTCGATGCCCTTTCTGCTTGGATTCTGCTCTGGGTCACCACTGAACCAATCGATCAGCCCAGTGCCGTCCCCGGTAGTCGCTGTCGCGACCGGCCGAGTATTGCGCTGCGGGTCAATGTAAATGTTCAGGCACTTGCCGCCGAGCGGGTTGCCATTGCTCTGCTGTAGTAGAGCCTTGATGTGATAGGATTCCTTCAGGTAGAATACCGGGAAGGAAGAAGCGTTGGCAAATTCGTATCGGTCAACATCTGTCTTGAATGGTCCGACCTCGGAAATGTGCAGCGTCGAATTGCTGAACACCGGGAACATCCGGGTCACGCTCGCGTTCTTGTAGCGATACCGGTCGTTATTGTCGTAAGCATTGTACTCGACTGTTACGCGAGCATGACCTGCCATCACGTCATCGAGCGGACAGGTGATTTCGAAGTATCCGTCATAGTCAGATGTAGCCGGCATACAGGCGACTACGCCTTGTGCTCCTCCAGTCATCTCATAGGAAACTCGAATTGCACGGTTGGTTAGGTTACCACCGAGTTCATCGACGAGGTATCCAGTCACAGTCATCGGCTTCTCGACGTTCTGGCCTGTCAGCGGGTCGACCTCGCTGGTGTAGACAATCTGGTCATCGACAGCCAGCGTAGTACGACCGATGAGCGAAAACCCATCGACATTGTACTGCATCACTCGCCTGTAGTGGTCACTGCCCTGCACCGCAGTGCACGGGTCCCATGCACCCTGTAGCGACAGTTGGTATTCCTCTAACTCCGCACAACCCTCGTGGGGCATATTCTCTTGGAAGCGGAGGTAAACCGTCACCGGACCGAATCCATCAGGCAGGTAAGATGTTGGGTCCTCCTTCAGCAATTGTGGGTCCAAGGTAATCTCGTGATGTATCACACCCGCATTGGGTACTAGTTCGATAACGACCTGTCGGTGCTGTTGGTTGTCGAAGTCTGTGCCCTCAAAGATGAGTTGCACCGTGCCGCCGTTGCTCGTGTTGCCATCCAAGGCTTGCCCAAGGTCGCGCTCGGGCGTTCGATTATCGTCAGTCACCTGTGCAGTGAACTGCCAGACCTCACCACTTGAGCGTAGGTTCGGAGTGGTCGAAATCAGGTCGATGAAGGTTCTACTGACCACCCATACTTCCATCTCGACACGGTTGCCCTTGAGCCGGTCATTACCGGGGAACTCAAAGGTCAGGCTGAAATTACCAAGTGGATGGGTGGCTGAGATATTCATTGGAATCTTGAATACGCCATTGCTATCACTCTCGGTGATGTTGTATTCCCCATCGCCGGACCAAGTCCAGTTCACGGGCATATTACCAACCGGCTGCAACGCGTTATCAACCAACCTTGCCTCTACAGTAGTGTTCTGGTTGCGATAAAGACGCGGTACCGAGTTCAACTGGAAATCAGTTGTACCCACCACTGATATGTTCAGATAAGCCCCAGTGGGAGCCAGCACCGAAGTCTGGTTACCTGTGAAGTAGAAGTCAGAGTTGGTGAAGTCCACCCTCACTCCATAGGTCGATGCTGCATATTGACTGTACCAAGTCCAGTTGTAATCGAAGCGCGCCTCTCCTCCCCACATTGTTGGAACTCGAGCGTAGCCGGTTTCTTGACTACCCTGAAAAATACGGTTGTGGTCGAGGTCCACTTGCAAAGCCATCGGGTCTTGCAACCATGGTGTACCGGTGCGATTGGTCACATTACCAATAACTCGGAAATTCTCGCCGGTGTCCATCTCAGGAATTATCTCACAGCGTACCTCGCTATCAGGGTCAGACGGGTCTATCGGGCCGCATGGTGGCACGTTGAAATCGCCACCATTCTGCATGGTTATTGCCCAATGAGTGCCATTAGACGAAAGGAAGGGGCGCAACCTTGCTGCCTCACCGGTCAAACCCGCTGGGCTTCCGTCCCACTCAATTGGCCACGGCTTGCCGAGTCGTGCCTCATCGTAATCTATGCCGTTTGCAGTCAGTCCAGGTCCGTTGAACAATGCTCTCCATGCACCGTAAGACGAGCCTGTGAACTGTGTGCTATCCCAGAAGTATACCGCGTTAGTAGCGCTGATGATTACCTCGGCCTCGACATACATTCGATGCATACTACGGATGTAGAAGGTGTCGGTCTCATCGCCGACAACCCATGGCCACGGCCATTCGCCAGCTAATTCAGGTGAAATACGGCCGATTATCTCGTAATCGCCGGTTGGCAGGCTAGTGTTAGAGTAGGCGTAGCGTCCGACAATATCGTGGTTGAGGCTGAAGTTGTTCCAAACAATCTCCTCGTAGCCGCCGGGTAACATCCCTGCGCCATTGTCCATCGTTGAATTCCAACGCACCTGCTTCCACTCACCAGCAGCTCCTGATTGCTGGATATAGGACAGCGAGGCCCATCCACCAGTATCAGCGCGGTAGCCCATGCCGTAGCCGGTGTAATTGGTCGGAGTCGTTCGGTTTCCGAATGGCCCGCCGCTAATCTGGAAGGTGATTGGTGCGTGTGCGATACGCTTGCTGAAAATTCCGCGGTCCCAATCAGCACTGTAGTGCGCCTTGAAGTCAAGCCACAACGGTTGCTCGTCGCTACGGAAGTACGTCCATGATACATAGTCAAGAGTCAGATTTGCCTTGACCTCCACTGGATACTTTTCAGAAGTCGATCCGTCATGAATGAACATCTCGGTTACTTCTGCCCAAATCTCGTATGTGGTGTTGTCACCAACGTGTATGTTCTCAGGGAACAGGAATTGTCCCACTGTGAACGCACCCCAGTTATTGGAGAGCACGTCAATGGTCTCGATAGCCGAGGTCCCGTTCTGTGTCCAAGCGACGTGTACCTGCACAGGTAATTGCGCAGCAGGCGTGAAGTTGCCTGTCGAAACGTTGTACCAAAACACAGTTCCAGTGAAAATTACTGGGTGGCTCGCATCTATCCACAGTGTGTGTGGGGTGGTCATATTCACTCGAGTCGGAATCTTGTCGTTCTCATCGAGGATGCAATCATTATCATGGTCCCAGTCAGAAGAAAGGGTCTGCGTGTTGTTGCAGGTAATCGGGTAGCCTTCCTCAAGGATGTCGAAATCAAGGTCCTCGCGGGAATCATTGTCATCATCCCTGTCAATTGCATCAGGTCCGGTGAATGGGTCAAGCGGATGTGCCATGCCCTCACCGTTACCGAAGTCATCGTGGTCCCACGGGTTAGTTGAGTTACGGCCGAAGCGTGAAGGCCATAGCATGATTTCGTCCTTATCGTGCATACCGTCGCTGTCATCATCAAGGTCCAAATCATCACGAGTTCCATCGTTGTCGTGGTCCCATGGTGTGATTAACGGAGTGCTACCATTGCCTTCATCAATGTTTGTCAAGCCATCACCATCCCAATCGTCGTCAGCCCAATTTAGAATGCCGTCGTTGTCGTGGTCCCAAGTTGACTGCTCTTCGCCCCAAAAACAAATCAACTCTTGGTCAACGTCGAGCACGTCGTCGTTGTCGTCGTTCGGGTCCTCGCCGTCCGGCACACCGTCGTTGTCATTGTCAACATCGTAATATTCGGGGAATAGCATGCCCTGTCCCATGATTCCACGGTCCCAAACCGCCTGTAACCAGCCGTCCCCATCCGGGTCGGAATCGGTGCCGTCATCGTCGTTGTCAACACAGTTATCGCCAGTGAAGAAGTTGCCAGGTGGCTGCGTGAAAGCATCGTCATCCCAATCATTGTCGGAGTCGACCTCAAGATAATCCCAGATACCGTCGTTGTTGTCATCGACATCATAGAGGTCGTAAACATCATCCCCATCATCATCAACATCTGCCGTATCATTGAACATACAACCGGGCTGTGGTAACCCACCCACGTGTGCACCACAGTCATCATCTGGGTCCACATCATCATTCATCAGGTCAGCAAACCCTTCGTCTGGGAAGGAATTGCCATTAGTGTCAGAATTCCAAGACCACATACCAGTGCCAAGCCCAATCCAAGTGACCCAAAGGTCACGGTTGTGCGCCACCTCTGAGTAATTGAATGCAGCAACTGTCTGCCCGTTGAACTCAATCTGATAGCACGATGCGCCTGTGCATTGGAAATTGCCAGCGCTGTTAGCGCCATCATACGGCCCATCAGTGTAGGTTGGGTCTGGACGAATTGAGAACGGCAAGGTCCACTGGAAGTTGTTGCCCCAATCCAAAGGCAGCCAATACTTGGTCGCATACAGCCAACCACAAGCATAGCCATCGGTCGTTGTGAAACCGCAGGTTCCGGTGTTGTCAACAGTGCCTCCCATCTTGAAATCATCAATATCGAGTAAGCCGTCATTGCCCTCGTCTTGGTCCCACCAATCCGGTAAACCATCACCGTCTTGGTCAACGTCTAAACCGTTGGTTAAAGTATCACCATCAATATCGATGTCAGCCTCATTTCCTCCATTGTATGGACTCCATCGTGCGAGTACATACCAGTACATCTCAGGAACTCGTCCATTGGTTAGAGGAACTGTGGAACCGTCATATCCGTTGTAGGGCAGCACAAAGTTTTGGCTAGCAGTGAACGGGTTCATCAGGAAGGTCATATTCCAGAAATCGCTGGACCTGTCTTGGTAATCTTGGCTGTCTAGAGAGCCATCGGTGGCACCTTGGTCGCCAACCGGGAAGTATGGCTGCCAGAAGTTGTCGGTAGCGTCATTGTCGACGAATCCACAATTTCCGTCATCAGGGTCATAGAAATCGGGGATGCCGTCGTTATCATCATCCCAATCGATATCATTCTCAAGACCGTCCCCATCCACGTCAGAATCGACGCTGTTAGGCCCATCGTCACGATAACGAGTGCCGTTGATTTGGTGAATATCAGCATCGTTGTCAAAATCACAATCCCAATCAATATCAAGCCAATCTACGATACCGTCACCGTCATCATCGATGTCGTCCCAATTGTTGATGCCATCGCCGTCCCAATCGTTGAACGCAGCCCATGAACCGCGCATGGTGTTACAGCGGGGGTCAGGGTTGGCCGGGTTTGGATTTGCGACTGTTTGACAATCCCAATTGCTCACTGTAGTTTGTGGAGTTGTTGGGAAGGAATCGTTCTCATTCTCTTGTCCATCGTTATCGATGTCCCAAGCGAAATCATTCACATCCCACGAAGGCTGGCCAAGAGGATTGTCTGGAGTAGCATTTCCACCCATGTCCTCATCGAACCAATCCCAGATGCCGTTGTAGTTCTGGTCAATCGCTCGCCAGCGGTCATCATCCTTATCGCGGTCATAATCGAGTTCACAGTCGATATTGCCGTCGTTGTCGTTGTCTGCACCCGGCACCTCGTATGGAGCAGAGATCAGCCCAGTGAGGTCGTTGATGCCGTCGTTGTTGTAATCGACGTTGGTACACTCATCAGCAATGCCGTCGTTGTCGTCATCAGGGTCGTACATATCCAGTAGCCCATCGTTGTCATCGTCGGTATCAGCACTGTCAGGGAGGCCATCGCCATCATCGTCAGGGTCAAGGAAGTTGGGAATGCCATCTCCGTCAAAGTCGCCATCAACAATAGTGGTGAAAGTCGGGGAAAGCGGGTGGTAAAGAGCCTCTAGTGCGACAAAATTCACACCGCCACTGTACTGAGAATATTGGTTGGATGTCCAAGTGGTGTAGGAGTAACTCACGAAGGTGGTAATGGATGCATCATAGGGATTAGCATCGTTGAGGTCAGTGATTCCGTCGTTGTCGTCATCATCGTCAAAGTAATCCGGCATCCCATCACCATCAAGGTCGCAAGGCCATGTGAATTGGTCGATGAGACCGTCGTTGTCGTCGTCCTCATCGTATGAGCCAGAACCGCTGCCGTCGCCGTCCTCATCGGGAACTCCGTCGTTATCGTGGTCCCACGGGTTCTGGTCAACGAGGTAGCCAACCGGAATTGTGTTGCCAGTCCATGGGTGAGTGGAGCCGGGCATCACATAGCGGTCAGTGCTGACATTGAGTGGATCTGCACCCTGAGACATATCGAGCGGTCCCTCAAGGATACCGTCGTTATCATCATCCCAGTCCATTTCATCGGTAATTCCATCGTTGTCGTGGTCGAGTGAACCGGTGCCATAGCAGCCATCGAAGCGCTCAATCAAGTCGTAGATACCGTCATTGTCGTCATCAAGGTCCTCAAGGTCATTGATACCGTCGTTATCGTGGTCATCAGAGATTCTTTCTTCCAGATGCAGTGTCCAGCCATCTGCTTTCAAATTCAATATCGATACATCGCTGACCTTACCGTACAACACAGCAGGGTCTGGATACTGTGAGTCCATCAAAGCCGGATGGCCGAATGGACTTGCCATTTCACCACGGCTCTCGACCTCACGGAATGGTTGGTCGTGCTGGTCCATGGTCTGCACAGCGTGCTTGACCACTGGCGAGGCCTGTAGGCCATCGTCGTCTGTCTGGTTGGAGAAAGCGAGGCTTGCGGTCGTGGATAGTACCATCATCAGCACCATCAACAGTGACCACTGTACCTTGCGCATCTCACCTATTGTCTCAATGTAATTTCGCAGATTATTCATATAATTCACCCGAGCGAAGCACGCCGCCACTTACGACCGCTATATCAACGACTCGCTGCGCGCGTGCGTGTGCGTATCACGAGAGCATCTGAGTATCAATTTCAACTCTATTGTTTGAATCACAGCAAATCGTGGTTAGTCCTCCATTTCGCCTTAAACTAAAGGAGGTGGGAGCCGCCGCCAAACGGCGGCGACCCCCACGCTTCGTCGTCATTCTACTCAGCGGGTTTACCAGTCATCTTGCATTGATGGGGGATTTTGTAACCATGCCATGATCATTGCAGAGCGTTCCTGTCTGATTCGGCTATTTCGCCAAGCCATCAGGTTCAATGCAACTCCAAATAGAATCATACCCGCAATCAACAGGAATCCCGCCAACTGATTTCGTTCAGCATCATCAGAAAGGTCTAGATTTGCCTGCGGCGGAGCATCATCACCCGCTTGTGTAATATCGTGGAGAATCATCTCATCATCACCACCATCATCTGCTTGTAGTGCAGCGATTTCATCCGCACCATCAGTTGCCCATTCATCGGCCAAGTCTCGGACTTCGGTCGCATCTGTCGCAACCTCATCATCGGACCCACCCTCATTGCGCACTTCCTCATCCGGAGATTCGTATTGCTCAACATAGGTCTGATTAATCAATGGAATATCCTCAACAAGTTCGCTCGCACTTGCCCAAGCATTCCAAGTCTCAACTTCGCAGTTAGCGAATCGTTGTGAGGTATACTTCTCATCAACCATCGTTGCCACACATGAATGCAAATCAAAAGATGCACTTAGCGATAGGTCAGAAATTTTTGAAGCGGTTATTCCACTGCCACTAATCACGTAGATATGGTCATCCATGAAGATTGAACGGCGAACTCCGGTGCTGGAGTAATACCAACGCCAATAATTGCCATCTTCGTAGAATCCTGAGTGGTCAATTCTGCCATGTTCCGTCAGGGTTCCATTCTCATCAACCTTCACCAACACCAATTCGCTGATTATTTCGTAATTGTAAGTCCAGCCATGAGCCGTTTCAACCCGTTCGCTCCTCCAAGTGGATAGTGGCAACGCGAGCAATTGCTCAGGCTCCCACCATTGGAAGGCCTTGTGTTCAAACAATGCCTCACTGAACGACCAAGTGTAACTCTGTCCTCGAATTCTGTCTCGCAAACCAAGAATGAGTTCATCCTCTACAATTGGATTTTCATCGTCTGAGACGTTGAATAGAGAAACTTGTGTTCCCCAATCTAGGCCTTGCGCAGTACCGGTCCAGCCCACCGTCAGCAGTCTTCCGTCTGCCATCGGATGGATGTAGGTAGATACGCCGGGAACCTCCAACTCACCCTTCACTTGCGGTAGGGTTGGAACTGATAGGTCAATGGTCCACAATGGGTCGGTACGCTCAAAGGTGACGATATATGCCTCATCGCCGACAAATCTCGCCGACCAAATCGTCTCACCGGGTGCAATTCCACGCACCGAGCCGATTAGTCGCAAACCACCGGTGCCACGCTCATCAAATTCTGGCAAAAGCACGTGTACGCCACTAGTTGGAAGCCGCGCGCCATTCCACATTTGCTCGGTAGTAGCAATCCGAATCATTCCTTTCCATTCCGAGATGGCAAATTGGTCAATTACTGTTCCCAGCACCTTGACATTGTCTCGATAAGTAGTGGATGATGAATCGGTAATCTCGATTTGATGCACGATTGTGTTGCGCACCCAATAGCCTTGAGAATCTCTTTCAGTAATCCGTTCAGCCAACACGAAGTTTTCTGTGCTAGCATAAATCGTTGGGTAGTATCCAGCCTCTGTGTGAGTTACCTGCAATCCGGGGGCTGTCTGATTGAGGTCGAGGGTCCAAATTGATGTCAAGCGGTAATACGTGCCACCAAGTCCGGAGTAATCATCCGTACAACCGCGACCATTAGCTGTTGAAGTGACTATCATTCCCTCGCTGAGTTTTGCGTGTACAGTCGGTAGGAAATCATCCATCGTCTTGTTACGAGCGATTTCGATGTTAGCCTCAATCGCCTCGTCAATGCTTCTATTCCATGCCGCATTCCACTCATCCATTTTGCTGTTATTATACAACTCAAACTCCTCGTTAGAGATGATTGGTCGGGTGATGAGGTCGGTATCAACTACGTCGGTTGAAGTAACCACACGAACGCCTGAGCCAACCAATCTTGAGGTTGCTAGCAAGCCTTCAACGTAATATTCGCGAACCAATTTCGGGTCAGCCGGGTTTGATACATCAATTATCGTCATCTGAGTTACTGGCGGTGTCCACCAATAATAGCCATAATAGCCGTAGTAGCCTTGTTGATAGTTATTCCAATATCCTGTCTGATTGAGCGCTTCGCGCAACATTGGGTCAATATCGTCTCGCCACGGTAGCAGCGTTGACATCACAATAATCCGGTCGCCTACTTTCAGCATCTCGGTCGGTTGCCCGTCAATGTCAAGTGCACTGGTAGGAATGATTTCTCCCACATGGCCTACGCCCATAATCAATAGGCGGCCTTCGTGCAGGTAGTATATCCAGCGGCCGTCGGTCTTGACGAAATCGCCTTCATCCACACCAAATTCTTGATTGTTAGTGCCGGAGAATTCTTCTGCACCATCACCGGCATCATCCCAATCTTCAGAAATACCATCACCGGAGTTCGTATTAGGGCCATTTTGGCCTTGCTGGCCATTTTGGCCTTGCTGGCCTTGCTGTCCTTGCTGACCTTGTCCCTGACCTTGTCCCTGACCTGAGCCTGAGCCTTGAGCATACCCTTGGGCTTGAGGGCCATACCAACCATACCAATATGACCAGTAGGCGGAATCGCCTTCAGGGGTTCCGTACCACGGATAGGCAATATTGCGGTAGGTGTTTAATTGCTGTTTTGATTCATCTATAATTGTCTGCTGAAGTTGCCATTCGGTCTGTTTACAGTCGTCTGACTGCGGCAAAATTCCTGGTTTTTCTAAGCCGGCAGTCGTTGGGTCTAATCCATCTGGAATAGTGTCGTCATCCGAATCTGAATCATTGAGACCGGTACCAAACTCGCATTCGTCAATATTGCTGAGCAGGTCACCATCAAAATCACCGAATGGGTCATCCGAATGCAATGGGTCAAGTCCACTAGCAATTTCACAACTGTCTGACAAACCGTCTCCATCGGTATCCGAATCTGTCATGCTTGTTCCATAATGAGTTTCCTCTGAGTTCGAGAGGCCATCGCCATCGTCATCGCCGCCACCGTCGGTGGCGTCCAATGGATTGCCGGCATCTGCGAGCACAGGTGGTATCATCACTGTCATTATCGCGAGTAATATCACGATTCGTTTACTTTGATTTTGTTTTTCGTTTTTTGATTTCATTTCGTTCATCTGTTTTGGTTCAGGGAACCCGCTGTTCCCTCTATCCGCCAATATCCAGCGCTACCGCTGAATCATCGTTCGGGAGGTGCCGTGCATCGCATGGCTATGTTGCGGGGTGGAAGCGTCAACGACATACTTCGTCGTCAAACATTGGCTGCTGTGTGATGGCAAATTCTGTGCTGCCCTATTGGGCGGCCCTCCGGGGGCAGCGCCCCCGGAGGTGCCTGTCACCGCCAAACCGTGAGGTTTGGCAGGCCTTTGTTCACTTGACAAAGCGATTGACTACTCTCAGACTTCGAGGTCGTCGAGGATGCCATCACCGTCGTCGTCATCGTCATCGATGTCATCTATGCCATCGTTGTCGTGATCGAACTGGCCGGTGTTGTCATTGCCGTCATTCGCTTCGAACCAGTCGGACAGACCATCGTTGTCATCATCCGTGTCGGTTCGGTCATCTATGCCATCGTTGTCGTGGTCATAACGCCACTGGCCGTATGCCCCGTCGAGTTCGTCCACGTCGAGGATTTCGTCGTTGTCGTCGTCGTCGTCGACGCCGTCATTGAGTCCATCGTTGTCGTGGTCGCGAGCAGCTGAGCTGCCGTTCTCGTACAGGTCGTTACGGTTGTCAATACCATCGTTGTCAATGTCCAGGTCCATGTTGTCGGCTACACCGTCGTTGTCGTGGTCATAGATGTTGGTATTCGGATCGCCGTCCTCGACTTCCTCGCGGTCGTCAATGCCGTCGCCGTCATCATCATTGTCCTCTGCATCGTCAATGCCGTCGTTGTCGTGGTCCATCGGGTTGGAGTCAACGTCATCTGGGATGCCGTCGTTATCGTCATCGGTGTCGATGTCATCAGGGATGCCATCTCCATCGTTGTCGTTGTCCCCGTTGTTTTCCTGGTTGTCAAGTTGCTGACCTTGCTGCTGGTCGGATTGCTGACCCTGCTGGCCTTGCTGGCCGTTCTGGGTCTGACCTTGCTGCTGCTGGTTCTCACCATTCTGGTTCTCACCATTCTGATCTTGCTGCTGGCCGCTATCTTGCTGACCACCTTGCTCACCACCTTGCTGCTGCTGGCCCTGACCGTTGTCTTGCTGCTGACCTTGCTGGCCCTGCTGACCTTGCTGGCCTTGCTGGCCTTGCTGGCCTTGCTGACCTTGCTGGCCCTGCTGACCTTGCTGGCCGGACTGCTGGCCTTGTTGGCCCTGCTGTCCTTGCTGACCTTGCTGGCCCTGCTGGCCTTGCTGGCCTTGCTGACCTTGCTGGCCCTGCTGACCTTGGCCTTGACCTTGGCCCTGACCTTGGCCTTGACCTTGGCCTTGACCTTGGCCCTGACCTTGGCCTTGACCTTGGCCCTGACCTTGGCCCTGACCTTGGCCTTGACCTTGGCCTTGACCTTGACCTTGGCCTTGACCTTGGCCTTGACCTTGGCCTTGACCTTGGCCTTGACCTTGGCCCTGACCTTGGCCCTGACCTTGGCCCTGACCTTGGCCCTGACCTTGGCCCTGACCTTGGCCTTGACCTTGGCCTTGACCTTGGCCCTGACCTTGGCCTTGACCTTGGCCTTGACCTTGGCCTTGACCTTGGCCTTGACCTTGGCCTTGACCTTGGCCCTGTCCCTGTCCCTGACCTTCGCCTTGACCTTGGTCATTGGATTCGCCGCCACCATTGGTGCCGCCGTCTCCACTGCCAGTCTCCGCGTCTTGGTAATCCGGATCATAGGCGTCGGGGATACCGTCGCCGTCAGAGTCCGAGTACTCACCGTCGTTAGGGTCGTTCGGGAAAGGATCAGTGCTGTCAGGTCGGCCGTCGCCGTCGGTGTCTGCGCTGTTAGGGTTGGTACCCTTAGCGTACTCTTGGGCGTTGGTCAAACCATCGCCGTCAGGGTCCGCGTTAGCGTCGCCGCCAGAGTTCGGGTTGAGGCCATGAGAGACCTCCCATCCGTCTGGCAGGCCGTCACCATCGGTGTCCGCCTTTGTCATATCCGTTCCGTGCTGCTGCTCCTCTGCATTGGTTAGACCATCTCCGTCCCAATCTGCGCCGCCGTCTGACGGGTCGAGTGGGTCGGTGCCTTCACCACTGACGGAGACCGAAGTCGCCATCAATACGAGGAACAGAGCTACAAGCATGCTCAGGTTCTTTCGTGTGTTCATTTTCATTTCACTTCCTTTTTTGTAAACCATTTTCAGAGAACCCGCTGTTCTCTCTTTCCAGGATGATCCCCGCCGTGCAGGGTGTTCTTCTCTGGGAGGTGCGGGTGGGCTTGAATGACGTCGCAAAGGGGAGCGAGCTGACGCTCGGCCCCGTCGCGTTGAGCGCTCGCGGGAAGAGGGTGCGTATACAACGCTACAAGCGAGTCAATCTCGCTTCCCAAATTCCCACGCAGTGCTTCGTTTATTCCTCCGTTATATGTCACTAAAGCCACAGTTCGTTCACAGGGAACCCAGTGTTCCCTCTATCCTTCCGCTCGTCGTGACCCTATTTAGAGCATTTCACTGACTGATTCAACCCTACACCCCTTAGGGTGTGAGTTTACGCAGTTCAGCATTAAACCTAGGGGTTCGTAGTAAATGGAGTACTGGCAGACTGACTGTGCCGAGCAAAAGGAGCAGTAGCATCGCAGTAGTCCACAACTCAAGTCCTTGGAATAAAACGACCCAGACCAACCATCCTATACCGAGCCAGAACCATGGCATCCATCGACGTCCGAACACTGATGCTCGCTTCTTGGCGATATTATCACTGTAATACTGCGGAACATCGTCAGCCTCGACGATTCCCTCCTCAACTCCGCAACGTACACATATCTGGTATCGAGGACCGTTACCGGTGATAAACTGGTCCTCGGGATAGACCGAACGGCACAGGCGGCAGGCGGGCATCTTGCTCTCCGAGCCGGTCGAGCCGAAGTCGTTTCTTGAACGCTTCGCAGCGCAAGCATGCACCTGCGGAGGCTCTACTGTTCGAGGAATTGACCCAACAGGCCTGAGCCGCCTACCGAGCCTGCTGATTCCGGATGGAATTGATAGGCGGTTATCGGAAGTGAATTGTGAGTGAGGGCCATTGGAATAGTTTTGGTCGCTGCATCATTCGCTACGATGCAGAGGTCTCCGCCCGCTTGTATCTCATCGGGTGCAAGCATCAGGCTGTGGTATCTAGTCATCAGAAGAATCCCCTCGTCAGACTCTACTGCCTCCGGAACTCCATGTACCGCACCGAGTGGACTCTCAATCAGCGGCCATCCGGCGGCGATGCCAATCGCTTGATGGCCGAGGCAAATGCCGAGTAAAGGCAAACGCTCGCCATGTTCGCTCAACAATTCACCAGCGAGCGCATTACGAGCAATCTGCATCGTAATGCCAGACATCTCTGGCCTTCCGGGCCCAGGACCTAGAACAACATGAGTGGGGGTGACTTGTTTGAGCAAAACCGCGAGGTCAGTAGGGGAATCCGCCCTTCCCGGGTGTGATATGACCTCTGCTCCAAGCGATGCGAAGGCGTGAACAATATTCCATGAAAAAGAGTCGAGATTATCAATGAACAGCACGCGGGCAACCCCTTCTGCAGGCTTGTGCAACTGCATGTTCTCGCTCCACACGATAGGTTGGGGAAGGGCATCGGTACTCGGTCGAACCAAATCGGTGTCACGACTCGCAATCAATGACCTGACTGTAGCAGTGATAGGAGGAATCGGGTGAATGCTCACTTCAGACAATTGTGCAATTCTTGCCCCTCCATCGTCTTCGCCACCCCACGCAGCTTCAGCGAGCGCGTGAGCCTTCCATCGGGCTTCCTCCACCTCTTGAAGTGGGTCTGATTCGATAACTAGCCCACCTCCTGCCTGAACAACTGCATGCCATTGTTTGGGGCCTCCAGAACTTGCCCCCTTCACCATTGTCGCCTCGAGGGTACGAATCAGAATATTCCATTCTGAGATGCCACGGCTGTGGTCAATATGGCCAATTGAGCCGGTCCATGCTCGACGAGGTCGCTGTTCAATTTCGTCGATGGCAGCGATGGTAGCACTCTTTGGACAACCAGTTATTGAGCCGCCGGGAAATACTGCTTGTAGCGCATCGAAGCCGTCTGCGTCATCACGCAGTTCACCAACTATCTCCGATACCATATGCTGGACATTAGGATAAGACTCGATGCGCCAACGATTCCACCTCGTCGTTCCTGCTTTGCAAACCCTGCCAAGGTCATTGCGCTCAAGGTCAACCAACATCAGGTGTTCTGCCACTTCCTTGCGACTACCAGCCAATTCACCTCGCAGATTCGCATCCATCTCCGAATCATCCCCACGAGGTCGAGTGCCCTTGATGGGGCGTGTTGCGAGATGGCGTCCTTGCTGTTTCAACAACATTTCAGGGCTTGAAGATGCGATGGCCAAACCTAGGTCAGGAGTGTGCAGCCAAGAAGAATACGGGGCTGGATTAGATGTGGAGAGCCTTTGGAAAACCTCCCACGGGTCATCTATTTCTGCTTGCCAAATGCGGCCATAATTGAGTTGGTAAAGCACACCTTCGCGAATCGCCTGCTGGACTTGCCGCACCTTTCCTGCATGTTCTTCATCACTCTCACTCTGTGCCTGTCTAAGGGTGGCTTTCTGAATCGGCGGCCTTGCAGGGAGCCTGATTTCGTCGGTCGTTGAATCGGTCAGGTTAGAAAGGAGGCGAGAGACCGACTTCGACCATTCATCATCAAATGTGATCTGCAAATGCAGTCGTCCTTCTGCCCTATCGTGAACCAACCATCGGTCAACTCTCCATAGAATTGCAAGTACTTCATCCTCCTGTGGAGGATGGCGTAGGCTGAGTGGCTCGGTCCACTGCAACATCTCATAGGTCAACAATCCAGAAAGAATGCCGGGTCTGACCGGTAAACAAACATCATCCGGAGTGCCTGAAATTACTGCTGAACCCATCGCACTCTGTGTTGGTTTGCCTCGCTCCGCGCACGCACGTAGGGCGGAAGCAAGGTCGGATCCCGTGATGGTAGTGCGATGTGTCCATTGTTCACCGTCCCAGTGTTCCTCAGAGAAAGCCAACTCCGGACGGCTGCGATTGAGTCGCAGTTCGCCCGCCAATGGAGAATGGTCGGCAACCAGTGCCGGAATCTCATCGCGCGAGGGTTGTCTGGCGACGTATCTCACCATGCACGGACCTGCTAACATCGAATAGCGAGAAATGTCAGAAAGGGGTCCACCTGAATGCATCAGCAATTCATCTGGAGCTCCGTATTCTCGCACGCCTTCTGCCTCTCCGATGAGGGAATATTCTCGCAAGTGGGCAAGCAAGTCCAGTGCAATATTGTCGTCTGAAGAAATTGCCCAAGATTCAGCAATGACAGTTTGACTCATTCCGAATCCACCCCTACGACTAGTGGTGAATACCCATTTTCAAGTGCAGTGTCCAACGCTTCTGATAGAATTGTATGCAGGGGCCCTAATGCACCAGTTCCTACTGGCTGCCCATCGATTTCAGAGAGCCACGCCACTCCGCAACCACTGCCGACTACGATTACCTCGCGTGCACGCCCGAGTAATGTTTCAGTCAGGCGGGAGTGATGCAATGGAATACCCGCCTGCTCAAGCGCTGGAAGTAACACTGCAAGCGTGACCGAATCAATTCCACCACCAGAACTAACCGACACGTGCGCGACACCATCGGCATCGAGCAACATAGGGGTACAGCGATCACCATCGACTACTGCTCCGTCGTGTACTAGCAATGCAATGTTAGCCCCGCTAGACAACGCAGCCTCTCTAGCTGCGGAGTATGGCAACCAATCTCCATGTTTGGAGCCCATCACCTGACTTTCCCATCTAGGGGCTTGTTGTGAAACTGCCTTCAGGGGAGAAGGAGGGCATTCTGCCCAACGATACGAAATACTGACTGTTCCATCCCTTTCTAAGCGAATGCTAGCAAGACCCATGCCATGTTGATTTTCAGGGATTTCTGTGGAGATGACAGATTCGGCTAGACGTTGCTCAAAATCATCTGGCCAATCTATTCCCAACCTCTCTGAGTGGTTCTGAAGTCGAGATATGTGCTTGGGTCGAAACGCGACGTCACCTGCTCCATTCCAAGGCAGTGTTGTGAATACCGAGTCAAAGGGTGACGCCATTGAACTCGACGAGCCTTGAGGACCGCTTCAAGCCACCCATGTGAACTATTCACAATCTCAAAGCAAGTCATCGAGGAAAGATGTGTCTAATTCGTCATCCTTCTTCGGTGAGGCCCCAAGCAGGTCTGCGGCCAAATCATCGAGAGATTCGTCGATATCATCTGGAATCGGGGTCGCTGGTGCTGTGTCGCTCTTTACCTGAGGAGCGGTAGTTACACTGGTTATGGATTCTGCCGCTGGTAGCAATGTTGCACCGAAATCAATGTTTGCGGGTGAATCTCCATCAGACCAGTCATCACCCTGCAATTCCCAGTTTGGTGACGCATGGTCGAGCGGGTCGAATCTTGGCTTTCGCAACCTGATGACCAATACCAGGGAGAGTAGCAATATCATCAGCGAAAGCAGAGTAATTGCGACGAGTTCGAAGGAGGAGAATGCCTCCCACCATTGTGAGGCTTCACCCTCGCCAGTACCGCCTCCCTCCACATCTGCAGGTGGCTCATAGGGCAACAGATGGTATGGGTCCACGCCGAAGCGATGCACCTCTCCGTCGAATGCGACCACACCGATGTACCACGACTGATTGTTGGAGTAATTCTCATCGATAGTCTGTCCAAGTTGGAACCGAGTACTCTGCAATCGGTCTTCGGCGAGGAGGGCATGGCGAATGTCCTCGTATGGTGAATCACTGATGAAAATGAAGTAAGAACGAACCTGTGGGTCATCTGAAGCCTCCCAAGAGACAACGATTCCTTCGCCATCATCAGTCCACTTCGCCTTCACACCAGTGACTTTTGGGATGTGCAGTCCTGGGTCTGTCAAACTGTCGTCAATGGCAATTGCATAGGCAGATGAGAGGTCGGTCAGCCAACCATTGCCCGAAGTATCCACAGGCACAACCGTGACCCATATCTTGACTCCGGGGTCGATGCGTTGTCCATTTGAGAGCATCTCGATTTCTATTGGTCCATCCACATTCCTGTCGACGAGTTTTGCCGGTTCCCTGCCGGTGACATCGTCCACCGGAATGGTGTCTGCATATACTGCATAGTGGTCGAGGTCACTCGCACTACTCAGTGCAAATTTGACCATCAGACCGTCACCTGAATCATCCGGTCGGTCCCATGCCTCTGGTGCACCTAGGCGGTCTGGTGGAATCACGTCACCTCGGTTATCAATCGGAGTAACCTGCACCATATTGTCAGAAAGTCGGGTCAAGAAAGCGTGTCCCTTGACATCGTGAATAGTTACAGTGACCCACAGCGGCTCTCCGGGTGAGATTGTCGATACAGTTGAGTCAGCGAGGCTATCTCCATACAACGCTGTTGTGACGTTGACTCGCATCATCTCGGAAAGGCCCTGCCGTTGTTGGCGTATCACCAGTAGTCCACACGCGGCAGGGTCATCCTCGCATTCAACCCACTTCATCGCCACATCGGCTACCGAATGCTCGCTGGTCCAGACAACATAGAATGAGAAATCGTCCACACTTGTTGACAGCCACTCGACGTCTATTGCCGTACCATCATCATCGGGGTGGTCCCATGCAGCAAGGCTCTCGACTCGGGGTGGTGGGTCGATACCGCCGCTGTTGTCCTGTATCGGGGTTGCATTCACCCAAGTAACATCCAACAAGTCCTCGTTGCCCCACTTGTCAGCAGCGACGACAGTAATCCAGTATGGTCTGCCATCGACCAATGGTACTCCGCCAATTTCTGTGATGATGGTTCCATTGGCAGCACAATCAGAAATGATGGTCGCGATTTCAGCAGAAGTCGCGTTGTCTGGTGCTGAATCGGTTACCTGTTCAGTGATGTAAATGGTGTACCATGCACAATCTTCCTCCTCATTCGGAGCCCAAGTGACTGTGATTCGCCCACCCTCATCTTCTGGAGTGTCGAAGGCATCGATATCCGTGATTGGAGCTGGTGGTGTCCAATCGTTGAGGCCACCGGTTGGTACCACTGGACCGATGATGGTTGCGTTTGCTGGGTCATGCTGACCTGACTCGTCCACACAGGTTAGAGCAATCCAGTATGGTCTGCCCTCCTCGAGTATGAGTACAGTGCTATTGCCCTGTGAAAATGCAAGGTCAAGTTCACCTGCGAGTCCTACTGCATCGGTGATAAGGTCAGGGCTCGCCCAAATTCTGGTTGAATACATGTCCATAGCGGTACATGCAGCCCATTCAACATACAAATCGCCATCAGCACCACCGGCTGAAGGACCTGCTTCTGCCCACTCTGGCGGTATTGGAATCTCGTCGGTAGGTGTCGCAGGACCGAATGGGGCCGATGGCTCTCCCATACTTCCATCTGGATACTCGATGGTTACCACAGCCCAATACGGAGTTGTCTTGGAAAGTTGGATACCCGCCAAGGTGTCTACTTCAACGGTAGTTCGAGTCCAATCAGGTATGCGCGCAGCATAGGACTCACTCAACAAATCTGCAGAAGTTGGTGGAGATGTCCAGTTGCTGCCCTCGCGCAGATAGAGCCTGTAGGCAGCGAATGAGTGGTCTTGGGTTACTGTCCATTCTGCTACAAGTACGCTGCCGCCATCATCTGGCCTGTCGTAAAGAGCAATCATCTCACTCGGTGATTCACTCCTTACCCAATCGTAGGTCAGGCGAATTTCAAGAGCACCGTCACGCGGAGATTGTAATTGCACCTGCATCGCACGACCCATATTGGAGAGGGAACCAGAATCAATCGCATTCTGGAACTTCACCAAGAAGTTGGAATCAAGGGCTGCAAGGTCCCAAGAGCCAGAATAATTCACCCTAATCGATGAGACCCAAGTCGCAGCACCGGCAACCGGGCTGGTAATCGTCAACATATCTTGGGTGAGTGGGATATTGCCCGGGCCAGAGGTGCCGAAATTAGGAATGGAGATTGGGTTGGACGAATTGACCAGATGGATGCGGTTGCCGGGTCTTGCCTCTTCAGTCACATCGTGGGATTCGCCGCCGAAGTTGATTTGCAGCGGGTCTGCGCGGCGCATGACCGCCCTATCCTTCGCTTGGAAGGATGGCGATCCGGTCCATGCAAACAATCCTTCTTCGGCCGCTACCCAAACCCCATTTGAGTCAATGTATCCTGATACTAGCCCGGGCATGCGCACGAGGGGAGTCGAACTGTGAGTAGAACTCTGTACATCAATGAGGTCTAGGCCTAGAGTGGAAAGTGCGAGCAGGTTTGTTCCATCGCTGGACAGTTGAGATATCGGCCATGAGGCCACGCCCCACGAGGAGATGCCTTGTTCCATCTCGCTGGCCGCACCATTCCAATGCATCAGCGGCTGCTCGGTGGTTGCGATATGCACACCCCACCAATCCGAAGCAATTGCAGTCACCTCGTTGCTTGGCAACATATCGACAAGATACGTGTCAAGTACCGTAATTTGCACACCTGCTTGGGGTTGCTGCTGCCCGACAATAGTGGATGTGGCACCCGGTCTGGTTGGGCCTGTTCCACCATGTGAGACATAGAGATTGTATGGCACTCCTGAACCGGCGCGCGCAAAGCCACTGACCTCGTCTCCAACAAGACCTTGCGCACGGCCTAGAGTGCCGCCAACGACTCCTTGGCCGGGCTGGTATTGCACGATGCCAATCGGGGTTCCAATGATTAGTGTGCCAGAACCAGCATCCACCTCGAGATAGTTCAGAACTGGAGTAGGAAGCCCATCCGCTGTGGTGATTGGATCGTCCCATTCATCACTGGTTAGATTCCATACACCTAATCCGCCCATGGTGGCGATGTAGACGTGATTGCCTAGAATACCAAAATCACGAACGAAATTGCTTGGCAGGCCGGCAACGATTTTGCCATTGCCCCACTGCATGTTTGCAGCATCAAACATCTGCACGCCAGCGGCAGTGGCAACAGTTCCCATCAGCCCTACGACCATGTCCGTGCCGTGCCAAGCCATTCCATCGTTAGCCCAATGCAAACCGATCGTGTTGATGACTTGGCCAGTAGTGAGGTCGATACGTAGCATACCCCAACCATTTGTGGTGACCCATAGGACGTCGCCGTCAAACATGATTTCACTTGCCACTTCAGCATTGAAATTCCACGCCCTTGTCCATTCTATTGTACCGTTAGGCATCCGTAGCCCCTCGAGCACGGCTGAGCCATATTCGGACCAATAGTCATCAATTGGCAACACCCATACGTGAGTGGAGTTACCTGCAAATTCAGCGATTCTTCCAGTGGATAGAGTTGCGAGTACATCCCAAGCACCGGGAATCAAACCATTGAGAGAAAGATGGTCAACCCGATTGTAACCGGATGCGCCACCGGCGCGACCGACAGCGTATGCAGGTGGGCTTGTGCCGGGAACAAGAGCGATGCTGTTGGCTTCTGTACCGACGTCAAAGGCTACTATTCCAGTAACCAATGTGCCTGTCGTAGCAATGCGGGTGATGCCGCCACCTTCCATGTGACCAATGTAGAGGTGCGAACCACTGTGTTCCATTGCACCGGGAAATACCGGTTCTCCAATGACACCATCGCTGTCGTCAATAAGCGACAAGAAATTATTGGCATGGTAATTGTAGCGGGCTATTTGGCCGTCGCCATTGTTGAATCCGATATAGACAACGTCGTAATTCTCATCACACGCGATTGCGTATACATCGTCATCGGGCAGCCCGCCTTGACCCATTGTCCAATCTGAAAGCCAAGACTGGGTTCGCACGTCATATCGCGCTACCCCACCTTGAGTGCCAAATCCAGAGGTTCGTCCCATGGCAATATGCACTATACCATAGCACACACCAATATCAGCGCCGTAGCCCTGTGGAATCTGGCCACTTCCAGCACTGAATACCTGCCAGTTACCAGTAGAGCCATTGAGAATTGAAATCTTAGAATTACGCTGCCATCCACCGCCAGTAGTCAATGAGGCTATCCACAGATCATTGTCAACAACCTCCATCGAGAATACTGCATCTTCAACATTGTTTGGCAAACCATTGTTCTCAGACCAAGTTGACAACCAAGTGTCGTTTACGAAATCGTAACGCGCAACGCCGTCCTCAGTCGCAAATAGCACAGTGTTACCCCAAGTCTCAATACCCCTAATTGGTCCCTCGATAACTGAGGAATTCCATGAGGTGACCAAGTTACCATTCATGTCCACCTTGTGCAGTGGCGTATCACCGTATGATGCGTATAGGTGACAATTGGTGGGGGTTGGATAGCATACACCCGCGTACTGCGCATTGACCCGCAGCACCTGCCCATCGGATTCAACCGATTGTAGCCATTGCTCAGTGGTTGCATCCCACATTACCAAATGGCCATCGCCATTCCACCACTGGGTTGGTGAGATGCCGATGTGCAACACATCATCCACTGCGCCGATACCATGCACAAAGGCGGTGTAGCCCTCTGAGGCTCCAGCGTCAATTGTGGACTTCTGCGTTAGGTTGACGATGTCATAACGATAGATGTAATCATTAGAGTCCCATCCGTTGCGCACCATGGAATAATGCATGGTGTCGCCAATGATCACCAACTCTGCAGGAGATGATTGTGGCAAGTTGATTCCACCTGAGTTCCCACCGTCGCCCCAATCAACAACCAATGTGGCGGTCCCAACATCAATGAGATTCAACCCCATGTCTCCACCGACCCAAATGCGTGATGGGTTAATGTCCTGAACCAATGCCGTCACGCCGTTGGAATCGAGTAAATTGGTAGTGCTGTCCCATGGCGCAAGCCATGTATCATTCAGGATGTCATAACGTAGCACACCGAGGCCATTGTAGCCAAGATAAGCAATATCGCCGATTACCACCGTTTTCGCGTTCTCAGTCTGCACGCCCGCTTCCCAAGAGTGAATTACCGTATCATTGGCGATGTCGATAACTCCGGCACCCTCGTAGGTGCCGACGTAAAGGCGGTCTGGCTGAATCATCCTGACCGAGAATGTGTATTCGCCTGGCAAGCCATCTGGGTCATCATCCCAGCAGCCTTGGTAGGCCAAGTTGGAGCGTGAGTATTGGCAGACACCGGTATTAGTCGCTGTGTAGATGTATTGGGAATCTAACTCAAAATCGTTGAACTCATCTGCGTTCTGATTTCCTGAATTACCGAAGGGAGACCAACCATTGGCTGAATGTCGTGCAGCACCGTCAGAGGTTCCCACGAGAATATGCCCGCTTGATTCGACCATCAGACTCCTAACTTCGTTGGAGGGAATCTGCCGGTTTTGATTTCCTCCTCCTCCACCAGTGCGTACCCATTTGTCGATTATTTCACCGGTGTTCAAGTCGTAGATGAATACTCCAAAACCGTACAACCCGAGATACATCGTCGTTCCATCAATCGCGATGGGGGCGCTCTGGACGTCGTCAGCGCCGGTAGAAGACCAAGCGGTCAAAGTTGTGCCGTTAACAAGGTCAATACGCTGCACACCCATGTTGAACGTACCAGCATAAGCAACACCGTAGCGAGCAGTCAATCCAGTAATCTGATTGCTTTGAAGGCCATTACCAGTAGCCCATGTTTGATTGACTGTTCCAATAGTTGGGTCAATGACCGACAGTCCTGCCTGCGAATGACCAGCGACTACGAAGCCGGTTGTCTGGTCAAACGAGATATGGTTGACCTCGTTGGAATTCATGCCGTCTTGGATGTTCAATTGCAAGAGCATGGTTCCATCCGCTGCAAACTGCTGAACGCCAGCACCGTCGGTGCCGACGAATAGGGTACTGCCATCGGTAGCCAAAGATAGAGCGGCACTGCCCCCCGTGGAGAATGGTGCCAGCCATCTATTCTGATGGGTGTCAAATCTCTCAACGCTATCGCCTGCTGCAATGTAGATGAGATTACCAATTTGCACAACTGCTCGCATTTCGTTTTCACTTGGGCCGGTAGCCATCAGTATCTCACCTACGTGCGGGTTGTTACTGTCTGGCTCAAGTTCAGCAAATAGGCCGGAGGCATCTCCGACAAGGACCGTGTTGTTGGCTGGCGCTCGCGAGCCACCGGACGGCCATGCAATGAGGTCGCTGCCATCATCGCGATTCAACTGCAGCGACGACATGGTATGTGTGCGCATAAAGGAGAGACTGCTCGTGTTGTATGCATGGACTGTGTCGCCGGCAATAATGTGGGTCCAACCTCCGATGGTGGACAAACTGTGAATCGCGTTGCTTGCAAGCCAGTTACCGTCATTCCATGTGGCAAGCCAATTGCCTGTTGCAATGTCACGTCGGGCGACACCCGCGTCTGCGGTGCCGATTAGCAAGTAGGTATTGGCCAAGGTAAGAGAAGTGATGTAATCACTGGGCAGGGTGTTTTGTGTACTCCATTCAGTGACCGAGTTTGCACTGACATCATAGAAGTATACTCCACCACCCATCGTTCCTACATACACATCCCCAGATATCAACAGCATTGTGGAAGCCATACCATCGATACCAGTCGCAAGGTCCGCTTTCTTCACCCATGTAGTGAGGAAAGACTGCGTGGAGGAATCCCACGCGTATATTCCCTGATACAAACTGACAGCGTCACTAGCCCAGATGGAGCCGGGTCCAAACACAGCCAGTGAGGTGAATTTGGATACTCCAGACGGGAGTGATAGAGAGCCTACCTCGCTGGAATCATCGAGGGACCACATTCGCAGTTCACCGGATTCGGTTGTAGCAATGAGATGTCCGAATCCAACATCCACGACAATATCGTGAGCATCCACATCTGAATCGATTTCAATCATTGGTGGGTCATTATTTGCATC
>Ga0310123_10000677_pt1 | contig 30092 bp, 18 predicted proteins | sample CB6_AW_1057_MG_FD_203505 | JGI IMG/M metagenome (GOLD analysis project Ga0310123, IMG submission 203505) | Marine microbial communities from Western Arctic Ocean, Canada - CB6_AW_1057 | ecosystem: Environmental > Aquatic > Marine > Oceanic | place: Canada: Western Arctic Ocean | collected... | reverse complement strand
TTCTGCACGGGCGCCGGCTGGGGTTCCTATACCGGGGCGCATGGCTGGTACAACCCCGACTTTCAGCCGGCGCCACCGCTACCCGTGGCGGAAGATCCCAGGGAGGCCGAGCGGGAATTCAGAATGTCGATGATCAACCGATGGAGAGATGAACTCGTCAAAGAAAATGTCTGGGTTCACACCCCGGACGGCTGGCGGCGGTATCCGGATGCGGCGACGGACATGGATGTTCCCCTGATCGCGTGCCGGTCGTTGGACGGTCAAAAGCTGCTGGCCCTGGCGTGGGACACGCCGGCCCGGGCAAGTCATGGCGGGCACCTGTGCATTCACCTGGTGCCGATGGTTGCCGGGGAATTGCCGCCCGGCGAGTGGGCGTCGTCGCACGGGGCGGCATACGTTTTGGAAGGCAGCCTCGACGATCTGCTGGAGCGGTATCGAAAGGATTTCGGAGAGTGAACGCTACTCCTTGCCGATCATGAGCCCATATCCTCGCTTCGGCCGGGTGTTGCGCTCCCCACCGAACCGTATTACCGCATAGTCGGACAGGGGCGCGTTCGCGGCCCGCACTACATACAGTGCATCTCGCGCGGTATCGAACGATAGCTCCTCCTCACGGGACTCGAGAATGACGCGACGGTCTTCTTTCGTCATTTCCTCCACGATGACAGTCTCAATCCACGGGTTCACAACCGTGCAGGGCCCGCCAACGAGGCTTTCGATGGCGATATATTTGACCTCCCCCTTTTCGATCTCGGAACTAACCATGAAAGACCCCACGGCGCGCAGCCGGAACGCTCCGCTTTGATCATCCGGAAGCGCAGGGAATACACGGATTTTGCGATCGTGGCTCTGCAACAGGCTCTCATTCACGATCATGCCAAAGATACCCGCGGGTTCGAGATAAGGAATAATGCCCCCCGTACGCTTGCCCCAGTCGTACGCCCTGTGTGCGTCTTCGAAATAATGAAAGAACCCTTGCGGAAAAATCTGAAAGGTTGCCTGATGCTGAAGCAGGCCCCAGGCCTCTTTCTTCAACCCGACCCGGGCAGCGAAGACTCCCATCTCCATCCCTCCCCAGCCCATATGGGGAATGAGTTCCTGCACCGTGTTGACTGCGATCTGAAACGGGCGGGTGCCTTCGTCCTCCATGCCGATGTCGCCCGCTGGAAATACGTTTGCGAGTTCCGGAAGCACCTTGGTTTTGGTTTTTACCCCCACGTGATTGCGGATCCCCTGCGCGAAGAGTGTCTTGCCGTTTACGACCCTCGTGGGATACGGCGGCAGATGTGTAATGACCTCTTGCCATTCTTCGTGCCGGTCTTGATCCACACCCAGAATGCGGCTTGCCTCCAGAAGGATCTGGCAACCCACGCGAACATTCGACACGTCGACAACCGGGTTCTTGAAAAAGGGCGGCTCTCTCGGTGTCTCGTCGGCCGCGCTGGGATAGATGTAATAGATGCCCGCTTCATCCTTCTTCATGTAGCCCAGATAAAAATCAATGCACTCCTTCAAGATTGGATAGGCCCGGGTTCGCAGAAACTCCTCGTCGCCAGTGTAGAGGTAATACCAATAGAAATAGTATCCCATCTGCACGCCCGGTGAGAGCATGTAGCCCATGTCCTTCGGCGGAATATGGTCGGGATATCCCCATCGGTCCAGGGTCTCACCGTACCAGGCTCCCTGTTGAACGCCGTGATACTTGGCGGCCATCTCCTTTGTCACGGGCAGCATGTCCCAATACATCTTGTAGTAGGGCTTGAGAAGGTCCAGGTGATTGGCTGCGTACAGCGGCCAGTAGGTTTCCTCAGTGTTGAGGTGCCAGTAATGTCCTTCCCATCCGCGGGCGTCCTCCTGCCAGAGCCAGAGACCACCATTGAACTTCACCGGAAACTCCCCCCGCGAGGTGCAGGCCAGATTGTATATGGTGGTGTAGTACAAATTCTCCAGGTAGTCGTCGGAGATCGAAACGAAAGATTCCTGCCAGAAGTCGCGCCACCATGCCTCGTGCGCTTCCGTGGTCTGCTCCAGTGTACGGGCTTCGGTTTCGTCGAGCAGCCGACGAACCTCTTCCAGGGGATCAGTCCCGGGGTCGGTGGAGGTCGCCGCCGCCAGCAGTACGGTGAAGTCCGCCTTCTCAGAAGAAGCCAACGTAATGGCTGCACTCCGACTATCCGGCCGGCTTTCGGTAGTAGCCTCCGCGCCCACCACCCGGCCGGCCAGCGCGTACCTCCGGTCGGGGAACGTTTGCCGCAGCCAGATCTCCCCGTCCTCCGCGCCGATTTCCACCCCCTCGGTCCGCCACAACGTCAGCTCGATCCGGCGGTCGGCCGGCTTGCGGGTCTCCCCACTGTGCCGGATGACCAGCACGTTGGCGTTCGCATCCACAAAACTGGTAACCTGGGCACTTCCTGCTTCGTTGCGACCTTCCAGAGAACCCGTCGCCTTGTGCAGATCGAGACGGCCCCGAAAGTTCTCTCCGCTCATCAGATCGGCGCCCAGGTGCAGGGTCAGCTTCCCGCAGGCCCGCAACTGATCGTTTTCCCAGGTGTCGCTCTTGTTCAGGTTGAACTCCACCGTCCCGGGCGTCGGTGTCCAGACCGGCGCCGCCAGGTCTCCGTTTCCCACCGGCAGGAACTCCCAGCCGTTCTCAGGCGGACTCAAGTAAACTACGTCGTGTTTGGAAAGAAATGCCCCGTAGTCAACTGCGATTGATTCACCGTCAAAGCCAACCGTGGTCGCGCGATGCCTGTCCGCTGCCGCGGTCAGCGCCACGCGAAAACCAAAAAACGGCGTCCGTTCATCCGGCGTGGAAAAAATACGGTTGGCAGACCGGCAAAATCTGCCCCGGCCATGACATCCTCCGCTGCGCAGCGCACGAACCTCCCCGGTTTCGGGTCCGGCGTAGTCGACGGCTTCCCCGTCCGGGTATTCCGCGTACCAATCGTGGCACCACTCCCACACATTCCCGTGCATGTCGTAGAGGCCCCAGGGATTGGGTTTCTTCTGGGCTACCGGATACGCGTATCCCGCCTCGAGATTTTCGCGATCGATTTTAAACCACCCGTAGTAGTCGTGTAGATCGTGCCACCCTTCGTCATGGCCATGACTGAACCGGGTGGTCGTTCCGGCGCGGCAGGCGTACTCCCACTCGGCCTCGGTCGGCAGGCGATAGATGTTGCCATTCTCCCGGGCTATTAAACGCCTGCAATAGTCTCTCGCCTCAAGCCAGGTGACACCCACCGCAGGGCAGTCATCGCCGATCCTCGCACCCCGGACGCCTTTCCAGGGCTCCGTACCCATGATCTCCTTCCACTGGGCCTGGGTCACTTCCGTCCTGCCCATGTAGAAGCTCTTCGTGAGCGTGGCTTCGTGCTGTTTTTCATCCGGCTGCTGCTCCTCCTCGGGGGAACCCATGATGAACGAGCCGGGTTCAATGTGAATGAACTCCATCCCGATGGAATTCGTAAAGCCTTTCGCTGTTGGGGAGAATTCTGCGCGCCCGGAGTGTCTACCGTCCGGCGAAGGGTCTTCAGCCCAACCCGATTGAACCGCACAGAACAAACATAAGAGTGTAATCTCCAGTACTGCTACTTTGCGCATTGCCATTTCTCTCTCCTTCATGCTTCCCCCAGTTTCCGGGCGTCTCCTGAATCGTTCTCAGCGGAGAACACGATCGCCTTCTGATTTGGTCGTAGAGTCAGGATGTGCACCGATCATGTCCAGCAACATGATCAGATCTTTCTCAACCCGCCCCGTCAAGAGCGTTCGTGTGTGATCAGGTCCGAATTGCAATTCTGACGTAAGCTGCCGCTCCGATGTAGTGCCATTCATGATCCACACAGTCTCAATACGGCGGGGACCGCCGTCTCCATTGTTTCATCCTCACGCTTTTCAGGACGTTGGCGAATCACCGGCGTTCCTGAAAATATCGCAAAAATTGCCGTTTTTTCAGGGAAATTCATCCTTTGTCATTCCGTCAAGACATTCGCCGAGGCACCGCTTCATCCCTCTCTTCTTCTTGACCCTTCGGTTGTTCCACCGTAGGATCATTGGCAAATGGAGTGGCTCGTTTACTCGTGCCTCCGCGAGTTCCGTACAGTGTGAATGGATCGTGAATTCGATGTGGAGATTACCTATGGTGTGGATTCACCCTCGTGGTCGATGTCGCCGCGCGTTCACGCTCATCGAATTGCTGGTGGTCATCGCGATCATTTCGATCCTGGCCGCCCTCCTGGTGCCCGCCACGCAGGAGGCGCTGGAGCGGGCTAGAAATATCGCGTGTCAAAGTAACCTGCACCAGGTCGCAGTGGCATTGGTCCGGTACGCCGACGATCACGACGGTGAGATGCCCGCCTACTGGGACAACCCGACACACAGTACGGCCGGCCCGGTGACCCACTGGCAATACACGATCGGCGTCAACTACCTGGATGAACCCGACACACCCACGTTTGGCAATCCGGATCAGATTCGTCGTTCGGCACTCCATTGTCCTTCGGACCACGCAATCTCGATCCCCTACCTGGGAGGAAGGCCGGTCCGGTCCGTCGCCATCAACGGGACCATGAATCCGAGATTGGTCAAGTTCAACGGCCGTTCCTGGCCCCAGACATCCGGCGCGACGTTGTCGCGCCTGGCGCTTGTCAAGCGCCCTTCGGACATGTGCATGGGCGGCGACGGCGCCGGCGGAGACTATTCAAACGAATGGGGAAACGCAGCCCGCTACTACGACATCAATGTGGGAAACCTGTTCTGGTTTACACGCCACATGGACGGACTGAATTTCGTCATGATGGACGGCCACGTGTTGTGGCATTCGCCCGAAGATTTCCAGAGGATTGTCTCCACGCAAGGGTACGACGGTCCCTTCTTTGACTGGTACGGACTCAACCAATGACAACTTCCTCATCCATCCGAAGATTATTCATCATGTGGATTCAACCTCGAAGCCGGCAGACCCACGCCTTTACGCTGATCGAGCTGCTGGTTGTGATCGCGATTATCGCAATCCTGGCCGCCCTCTTGATGCCCGCCACGCAGGAAGCGCTGGAGCGCGCGAGATCCATCGCGTGTCAAAACAACCTGCACCAGGACTCGGTCGCCTTGACCCAGTACGCGGATGATCACGACGGCGTGATGCCGGCCTACTGGGATAACCCGACACACAGTACCGCCGGGCCGGTGACCCACTGGCACTACACCATCGGCGTCCACTACCTGGGAGAACCCGACGTGCCCATATTTTGGAGGGACGATCAGGTTCGCCGTTCGTCACTCCACTGCCCGTCGGACACCGCGATCACGGTCCCGTACCTGGGTGGAGGGCCGACACGGAGTGTCGCCATCAACGGGACCATGAATCCCAGACTGGTCAAGTTCAACGGCCGATCCTGGCCCCAGACATCCGGTGCGACCCTGGCGCGCCTGGCGCTGGTCAAAAACCCCTCCGGCATGTGCATGGGCGGCGACGGCGCCGGTGCGGACTTTACAAACGAATGGGGAAGCGCAGCCCGCTACTACGACATCAACGTGGGGAACCTGTTCCAGTATACTCGCCACATGGGCGGACTGAATTTCGTCATGATGGACGGCCACGTATTGTGGCATTCGCCCGAGGACTTTGAGAGGATCGTTTCCACCCAGGGGTACGACGGCCCCTTTTTTGACTGGCACGGCAATAACCAGTAACGATTCCTTCATCCAACGAATGATTATTGGAAATGTCGTTTCAGCCTCAAAGCGGGCGGCCAAGCGCGTTCACGCTGATCGAACTCCTGGTGGTGATCGCGATCGTTTCGATTCTGGCCGCCCTGTTGATGCCCGCCACGCAGGAAGCGCTGGAGCGGGCCAGGTCCATTGCTTGTCAAAGCAACCTGCACCAGGACTCCGTGGCTTTGACTCAATATGCGGACGATCACGACGGCGTGATGCCGGCCATTTGGGATAACCCGACCCACAGTACGGCCGGCCCGGTGATCCACTGGCACTACACGATCGGCGTCCACTACTTGGGTGAACCCGACTCGCCCACGTTCTGGACGGCGGATCAGATTCGCCGTTCGTCGCTCCACTGCCCGTCGGACACTGCGATCTCGATACCCTACCTGGGAGGAAGACCGGTTCGGAGCGTCGCAATTAACGGGACCATGAATCCGAGGCTGGTCAAATTCAATGGCCGGTCGTGGCCCCAGACGTCCGGCGCGACCCTGGCGCGCCTGGCACTCGTCAAGAACCCCTCGGGCATGTGCATGGGCGGGGACGGCGCAGGCGGAGACTTTTCAAACGAATGGGGGAATTCGGCCCGATATTACGATATAAACATTGGGAACCTCTTCTGGTTTACCCGCCACATGGGCGGACTGAATTTCGTCATGATGGACGGCCACGTGTTGTGGCATTCGCCCGATGATTTCGAGAGGATCGTTTCCACCCAGGGCTTCGACGGTCCCTTTTTTGACTGGCACGGCGACAACCAATAGTGAATACTTCTCTCTGTACTGAATAAGATCATGATGCGGATTTCATCTCAACCGACACGGCGACAAGCTTTTACGCTGATCGAACTCCTGGTCGTGATCGCGATCATTTCGATCCTGGCCGCCCTCTTGATGCCCGCCACGCAGGAAGCACTGGAGCGGGCCAGATCCATCGCGTGTCAAAGCAACTTGCACCAGGACGCCGTTGCACTGACCCAATACGCGGACGATCATGACGGCGTGATGCCGGCCTACTGGGATAACCCGACGCACAGCACGGCCGGCCCTGTGATTCACTGGCACTACACGATCGGCGTCAACTACCTGGGTGAACCCGACGCGCCCCAATTCTGGACGGATGATCAGATTCTTCGTTCCTCGCTCCACTGCCCGTCGGACACCGCCATCACGATCCCGTACCTGGGCGGACAGCACACGCGGAGTGTCGCCATCAACGGGACCATGAATCCGAGACTGGCCAAGTTCAACGGGCGTTCCTGGCCCCAGACCTCCGGGGCGACCCTGGCGCGTTTGGCGCTCGTCAAGAGCCCCTCGGGCATGTGCATGGGCGGAGACGGCGCCGGCGCGGACTTCACCAACGAATGGGGGAGCGCAGCGCGCTATTACGACCTCCGCGGGAAAGTGTTCCAGTATATTCGCCACATGGGGGGGTTAAATGTCTTCCTGATGGACGGCCACGTGATGTGGCATTCGAAGGACAATTTCGAGCGGATCATTTCCACACAAGGGTTCGACGGGCCATTCTTCGATTGGGGAGGAAAAAACCAGTAATGCATACATATCCGTGCCGGGAGAGAATCATGAAAAAAACGTTGCGAGGACCGACTGTCCGCCATGCGTTTACGCTGATCGAACTGCTGGTGGTGATCGCGATCATCGCGATCCTCGCTGCCCTTTTGACACCCGCCATGCAGGAAGCGCTGGAACGGGCGAAGTCCATTGCGTGTCAGAATAATCTCCACCAGGACGCCATTGCGTTGACACAATATGCGGATGATCACGACGGCGTGATGGCGGCCTACTGGGATAACCCGACGCACTCTGCAAATGGCGCCCGCATTCACTGGCAATACACGATTGGCGTGAATTACCTGGGCGAACCCGACGCGCCCCAATTCTGGACGAATGAGCAGATTCTTCGCTCCTCGATCCACTGCCCGTCGGACACCACGATCACGATTCCCTACCTCGGAGGAAGGTACGTCCGGAGCGTCGCCATCAACGGGACCATGTGTCCCACATTATTTGACTTCCACGGTAAAACCTGGCCCACGCCATCCGGCGCGACCCTGGCGCGCGTGGCCCTGGTCAAACGGCCGTCGGACATGTGCATGGCCGGCGACGGCGCCGGCGGAGATTTTTCAAACGAGTGGGGGGATTCGGCCCGCTTGTGGATCAACCCGGGAACCATGCACAGGTATATTCGGCACATGGGCGGAGTGAATTTCGTAATGATGGACGGTCACGCGTTTTGGATGAGTGCTGAGGACTTCGTGGCGATGTATAAACAACAGGGGGTCGATGGCGTCTTCTTCGACTGGGAGGCTAAGCACCAATAAGGCTTGGGAGACGGAATCATGCCACGGATCAACGTCAGCGAGAAAAAAGCCCCCTACGCCATCGGGGCCGCCATCCTTGTCATCATCATCAGTATCCTGTCGATCGGCAGGACCATCGGGCCCGGGAAGGTTGCCGGTTCCGGTCCGTACATCGACATGGCCAGTATCGAAGCGGAGGAAACGGCGAATTCCCTGGGCGACAACAAACGGGTTGTCGTGATTGCCTATGCCACCACAGCCGATCACAAAGTCTTGAGAGCAAGAAACCGGACCTTTATCGAAGCTCTGGATAAGAGCGGCGCTGAGGTGATTGCGACGGAGGAACTCGGGGCAAAAGACGGCCCGCAGATCTCTGAAGTAGCCATGGTGGGCGTGCCCATGACGGAATTTCTTCGCGTCGCGGATGCATACCCGAACGCCGACGCCATCGTCTCTCTCGTCGGCGTCCCCTACGCTGATCTGAATGAAATAGACGAGTTGCCGGATTCCTTTCCGGCCCTGATTGTGGCGGGCGGGGTGAATGACATGGGAATGCCCGTCAGCCCACTGTTCGACGCCGGCATCCTGCACATGGTAATCATACCGAGATACGCGGCCTACGAAGGAACAGGCGAATCAACGGCCAGGGAACTGTTTGATCAGAGTTATCAGGTCGTCACTGCGGAAACCGAATCCGATGCGCAGGCAGACTATTAGCCCGCAGGATGGGCAGTAGCCGTGCCCGCTTTCTGTTCCGAGTCTCCCGCCCCCACCGAGCTTGCTCAGCGATTTTTTAGGGGCTGTTTATTTTACCTTTTCGAATCCGAATGGATTTTGTCTACCGGAATCGACTCCTCGCCCCGATCACTGCGCAGAGCTTACGTCATTCTTTACCCAGCGATTGAACTGGATGAAAGAAATTTGGTTCCAGAGTCCGATTGGATAAATGAGCACGGCCAGTTTTCAACGTTTCGCGTGAGCGCACAGTTTTCGGCCCCACTGGTGATCAAAAAATCTGCCTCTCCTGCAGTCTACAGGTTGGTTTTGGGCAATCGATGGAGCTGATATCTCCCCATTGAGTCTAATTAAATATGGCGGTGTATGCCCTATGGAGTTCTTATATATACAGCTACAGAGGTGAAGCAGGCAAAATAACCGCCATATTTAATTGGACTTATTCGGGCCCCTCCGTCATCCTGTGATCAATTCGGGGCCATAGGAGGGTTGGTTCGTGCAGTTCGATAAAGGCAAACTTGTATTAAGCGGCCAGGGCGGATCGCTGCCGGTGAGCAACGAGGATGAGGTAACTTATAAACTGGCCATGCTCATAGAAGGAGAGTGTGAAGGGCTCGGACCTTCCAAGGCTGCCGAGAAGTTTGGCTACTCCAAGCAGCGGTATTTTCAACTCCGCGAAGCCTTTCTCAATTACGGCGCCGAAGCGCTGCAGAACAAGCCCCGGGGACCGAAGTCGAACTATCGACGGACCCGTGAGTTCATCATCCAGGTGATCCGCCACCGATTTCTCGATCCCGATGCCTCCGCGGAGGTGATCGCTCAAAAGTTGCAGCAGTCGGGCATCGGGGGCAGCATCCGGAGCGTCGAACGGGTCATTGCCGAGTACGGCATTCAAAAAAAAACTCTACAAGTTCCCTCCTCGCCGGGAGAGTCACTCCCCTGAGTTTGAACTTCAGGCACGCCGGACCCGTTCACGAACCATACAGGTGAGCAGTGATCCGCTTTCGATGGAGCGGGCGGTGCGTCAACGCTTGTCCGATAAAGTCAGTGGCCACATGGTGGGGGTGTGGCTGCTGGTGGCCGAGCACCTTCGTCTGGGGACCTGGGACCTGCTCCGCAGCTGGAGCCAAGCCTCCGGCGAGCGCGCCGAACCGCGCCTGGCCATGCAACTGGTGCACGAAGCGGCAATCTGCACCACCGGAGTTCGTTCCGACCGCACCCTCACCAATCGCGGCGGGTTCGAATTAGCCAACGGCTTGCCCTTTGTCGCCAGCGACACCGCGATCCATGATTTGCTTGCTTCACATACCGTAGAGAATGCGATTGGCCTCCAGGTCATGTTGGGGAAGATCCGCCGGGCCAAAGGTGATTATTGCGGCAAAGTTTTGGCTATCGATCCACACCGCATGCGCAGCTACAGCAAGCGCAACATGCGCATGCATGCCAAGAAAGCCTCGGAAAAACCGATCAAAATGGCCCAGCCATTTTGGCTGTTGGATGCCGACACTCATCAACCGGTTTGTTTCACTACCGCAACTTCCTCGCGCACCGTCCCGCAGGTGAGCCCGGAAATCCTCGATCTTGCCGAGCAGATTCTCCCTCCCCCACAACCTTCGCGCTTGCTGCTCGCGGACACCGAATATTTCAGCGCGGAACTGCTCGATGATGTCGCCCGGCGCAAGGGCTTTGAAATCATCGTGCCCATGCCCAATACCAAAGCTCTGCGCACAGAACTCCAGGCCATCTCCCCCCACGCATTCACCCCGCGCTGGGCTGGCTACGCCACCGGAAAACAGCCCTTCGAATTCAAAAAACGTTCCCAACAACATCCATACTACCAATACATTCAGCGCAACGGGGAACGCCCCGAGCAGTTCAGTTTCAAAGCCTACCTCTCTACTACAGATGCAGACGAAGTCCACGCACTGACTCATGAGTATCCCAAGCGCTGGCATATCGAAGAGTTCTTCAACGCCAACCAGGAGTTAGGATGGAAACGTGCAGGGACCATGAATCTGAACATTCGCTACGGACAAATGACCATGGCCCTTGTCGCTCAAGCCGCCATCCATCAATTACGCACCCGCATCGGTGAACCGATCAGCTCATGGGACGCGAATCACCTGGCAAAGGATTTATTCCTGGCCCTCGACGGAGACGTTCGGGTCCATCACGATACCATTATCGTTACCTACTATAACGCGCCGAACGCTCAGCTGCTACGATCACACTACGAAAAGCTCCCAGAAAAGCTTCAGCGAGAACATATCGATCCGCGGATCCCATGGCTTTACAATTTCAAGCTCGACTTTCGATTCCGGTAGATTCGACAATCCGTCGGATTCAAAAAGGTAAAATAAACTGACCCTAAAAAATCGCTGAGCTTGCTCGGTGGAGCGCATGATTCTGCACTACTGCCAAAAAACGGAATAGGAGCGAAAGATGAGCTGAGCTCCGCTCTCGCCGGGCTCCGGGTATTCTCCTTGTCTTCCTAGTGCACTGTAACAGATGAAACTGAACGGATAGTTGTGGGGTCGCCCGCATTCGATCAATTGAACCATGGAGTCGGCGGTCTCCGACGTAATTGCCCACTCATAAAATGAAGAGGGCAAAGTAGGCGGTTGAAACGATCTATATTCACGTCGCAAGCACACTTTTCGGACTTCGCCAGCCGCCTCTCCTGCTCTTTCCATTTCATCGAGGGAGCAGATACGGCGGGGACCGCCGACTCCAAGGCTGGGGAGGCCGATCCAAGGCAGGCGGGTCAGAACCAAACGTTACACTGCACTAGCCTACCGAAGCTTGCGCTCCAGAAGGCTCTCCAATTCCGCGATGCATCCTGCGCCGCGTTTGATCTCCCAGAATTCCAGATCGAGGTCGGCCGGGTCCACGGAAGATTCGTTCCGAATGGCTTCGTAAACGCTGCGTGCCTCGGACCAAAGATCCTTCTTTTCATCTGCCGGCAGATGGTCGATCCACCGGTCGTACTGGGCGTTTCGGTCCGGCGGGAGGTCGCGGCGATCGATCACCTTGAAGTCACCCTTGTCAATCCGGCCGGGAAGGCCGTGCTCGGCATTCCAGTCCAGCAGGCACTGGTGCAACTCCTTCATGATCTTCCGGTGCTCCGGGGACACTTCTCCCTCGCACAGGTTGTTGAGCTCATTCGGATCGTTCTTCACGTCGAAGAGCTGCCGGTACGGACCGGCGTGATAAAATGCATATTTCCATCGGCGCGTGCGCACGCCCACGAAATCGGAGGCCGAGCGCGCTTCACCGATTTCGAAAAAGACGCGATCCCGGTCCCGGACGGCCTGCCGTCGCCCGAGCAGGCTGGCTCCAGTCAGCGGATTCGGCGGCGGCGCTCCTGTAAACTCATAGATCGTCGGCGCAATGTCATAGAGGGTAACCAGGTCGTCGGACGGGGCTCCGGCTCCTTCGATTCCCGGTCCTGCCACGATCATGGGGATTCCCACAACCGGCTCATACGCCGTGACCTTTCCCAAGGCACGGTGGTCCCCCAGCGTCTCGCCATGGTCGGAGGTGAAGATGATGAGCATATCGTCCACCAGACCCAGTTCCTCGAGCGTATCAAGAATCCGGCCCACCTGCTTGTCAATGAAGCTGACGCTGGCATAGTAGAGAGCCTTCGAACGCTTCAACCGCTCCAGGTTGGAGGCATTCCTCTCGTCGAAAAGGTCCGAGGCAACCCGGTTCTGCTCACTCGTGTAGGGAACGCGTTCACCATCACGATAGATCGGATCCTCGATATCCTGGGGGTCGTACATGTGCGCAAAGGTGTCAGGCACATGAACCGGCCAGTGCGGCTGCATCCAGGAAGCAAAGCAGAAAAAGGGCGTCTTGTGAAACGTGCGGAGGAAATCGATCGCACGGTCCGCGACCCACTTCGTCTCGTGATGCTCCTCCGGAATCGGGGAAATCTGGGGCTGGAAGTATAGCAGGCCGCGCACGCCGCCCGCATAGCGAATGTGTCCATACCCTTGTTCCTTCAAGTAGACCAGGTACTCGTCGTCTTCCCGGTAGGCGCTCTTGTCCTGCTCCTCGTGCACCGCGTAGTGCTGGAAACCGTGATGGGCGCGGAGCGGCTTGAAATGCATCTTGCCAAAGCCGCCGGTGTGATATCCGCCTTCCGCGAGCACCTCGGGAAGAAAGCGAGCGCTCGGGCTCCACGGTGCATTTCCGAACTTGGCCGGGGCCCCGGACGAGGCAACGTCGACCCCGGTAAACAGCGAATGCCGGGCCGGGCCACACACCGGTTGCGGCGTATAGGCATGGCGGAATCCGACTCCCATCGCGCAGAGCCGGTCCAGATTCGGCGTCCGAATCGTGGAATTCCCCAGTGCGGCGATGGTGTCGAACCGCTGCTGGTCCGTCATCATCAATAAGACGTTGCGGTTTGGCATGACGATATTCCATCATCCTCGGCGGCGATCGGGAATGGTCAAGTCCAATAGGATGCGATCCGGATTGCCTATTCATTCCGAGTCGGCTAGTTTCCTGAAGTTCGAACATGTTCAGCGTCTTCCGCCACCGCCGAGCTTACTCAGTGGAGCGAGTGATTTTGCACTACCGCAAAAAACAGAATAGGAGCCCGAATAGAGCGAGGGACGAGCGAAGCTCAAGTTTCGCTCTTCCCGGGCTCTTGATATTCTCTTTTTCCTACGTAGTGCAGAATCCCATTCACCACCGAGCAAGTTCGGTGGGGTCTGGCTTGCGCAGGACACGTCCAGGAGCACATAAAGGAGAAGCATCATGAAAAAACTGGCCGCGCCCATACTGATCGTTCTTTTCACCGTGACCCACGTGCATGCCGAAGACAGAGCGGAGCTCCCCTCCGTCCTCTTCGTGCCCGAATTGCACAACGTGTCGAAGTGCGCGATCGATCTGAACTATGTGAATGAGCTGCACGGTCGAGGTTTTGCCGTGGACTACCTCCATCGGACCGACGAGTTCGACTGGGACCGGATCCGCGAATACAACTGCCTCGTCATCTACGACATTCCCTATCCGGAAGGCCACGGCGAGCACTGGGGAGGCCCCAACCGCACGGAGTTCATCGAATTGGTCAGCCGGTACATCGAATCCGGGGGCGGCGTGCTCCTGATCAAGGCCGCGTACCACGGAGACGACAATATCCTTCCTCTGCTGTCCAAGTGGGACGCCCGGATTCCCTACGAAGTTCTGCGGCAAGACGTCAATTTCGTGCAATTTCCCCAGATGAACCTGGCGACCGTGGGCCTGGGCTGGACCGACGACGTGACCGCCGACACCCCGGTCAGCGAGGGCGTCCGCCGAATTTACTATCCGTTGAAAGACCACTACGACGGAAGTGAAACCGCGGCCATCTGGGTTGGGGAGCCATGGCAGGTAGTCTACCGCGCTCCGGCCGAGGCCGTATCGATACCGGTTCAAGAACCCAGACCCTACTTTTTTCGCCCCGAACATGCGTTGGTGCGAGACCCGCCGGTAAAGGCCCCACCCCTCTTTGCCATTCGCAGCCTGGGCAAGGGCAGGATTGCCTTCACCAGCACGTGGGCGACCTGGTCCATGGGCAGCGGCACCTCGTGGCTCTACGATCGTCACATCCTGACCAAAGGCTGGAACGGTGTCCCTTCGGATTTTCAGAAGCTGCTGGACAACACGTATCGCTGGCTGGCCGAGCCCAGCCTCGGCGGCGATGCCATTGGAGGATACCGCCAGGATTCGCAAAGCCTCCTGCCGCCGAATCACCAGGACAAAGTCCGGAAAGAATTTGCGGAGCAAATCCCGGATCCAGAACAATACGTCGCCCAAGCGGAATCGAGAAATGTGGTCAAGGGCATCTACGGCCCCAAGAGCAACTACGGCGGGGGCTCGGGAACCGTCGAGCAGTGGGCGAAATCCGCGAGAGATGCAGGACTCGGTTTCATCGTTTTCATGGACGAATTCGCTAAACTTACGCCGGCAACGCTTAAGAACCTCCAGGAGGAATGCCGGAAGTTTTCAACAGCGGACCTGAGCTTGATCCCCGGCTACACAATGGATACGACCATCGGGGATCATTTCTTTATCTATGGGCCCGGCGACGCACTCCAATTCCCGAACGAGCAGTCCCTGGCCGGAAAAGACCGGACGTTGTTCAACATGCAGTTCCAGGATGCCGACGGTAACTTCGGCAAAGGCAATGCCTGCCTGAACTGGATCCTTCGTGCAAAGAACGTGAAAATGAACTTCGGCTATTACCGGTTCTATGATGGCAGCGGAACCATGCGCATGTACGACATGCGCGCCTACTCGGTGGCGGCGGTGCGCACATACGAAAACGGCCGGCGCGTGGAGGACGCAACCGATGACTTCCTGACCACGGTGGCGGCGACGATCTCTCCCCTTCCGGTTACCGTGAATATCCTTCACGCTCCGGAGGAACTGGCTGACCAGGCGGGAAAGCGGATCACCTACACCTACTGCCTGGCCGCCGGAGCCGATACCGTCTTCGAGGACGGCCTCCAATACGCCCACCAATACAGCGGCTCGCCGGTCTTCAGTTCCGATGGACCGATCGTACGATCCTGGATGAATTGCATGAGAAACGCTACGTATGCTACCGCGAGATTTGCGCCGGGAAGAACATTTGCGCCGGCCTTTCTCTGGGTCGAATCAGACGTCGGTCTCAAGAGCATCAAGCTCTACGACGGTCCGAAACTGTTCCGGCGATTCGAATTTGAGGGGGAAAAGGAGGTCCGCAGAACGCTTCAGCTATCTTCAGCGGTCCACCGGAACATCGTGCTGATCGCGGAGGATCTTCGCGGCGGCAAGGCCGTGACGTTTCCGCTGCGCAGTTACAAGCCCAATACCTCCGCCGCGTTTTGTTCCGACCAGGTGAACGACTGCGGAAACACCTACCTCGGCCGCGGCATCGGCATAACCCAATCTTTCCGCACACCGGCCACACTAGGGGGCGTGAGCTGGGATGGCGGGCCGCAAGGGAAAGTCATGCTCTTCCCATGTGGCATTCAACCCAGCCTCAAATCGAACCTGGGGATGGAGGGCCACCGCCAGTTTGCGAATGTGCCCTATCTCGTCTTCGCCGACGAGGCCGGAAATGGCTTTCGCAGCCATCGAACGCGCGTTTACGACCCGCGCATCGAGCCGATCAATCCCTGGTATACCTACGGACCGATGCTCGACAGCAGGCTGATCGACGTTGATGTACAGTATGGCGAGTGGCACCGGGCAAGCCTGGGCGCACTGGGAAGCGGCTGGGCCGCGCATGCGATTCGAACCGATGCATTGCCGTCGCTGTTCGAACTGGACATCCTGTCCAAGAAAGATCAGACCATCGAATCGATCCAACTCCTGAGTTCGGGATCGATCACGCCGCCGGGCGACCTGTTTTTTCTTTCGTGCCGCGAAGGCCGGCTCGAATCGTGCCGGGAAACGCAGATCTTTCCGCCGGTCGAGGGCTCGTCCGGCGAGCACACGATCGGCACCGGCGACTGGGCCGGGCTCTATTCCCCGAAGAGTTCCTGCGGGATCATCTGGTACAACCGCGGAGCTCCCCTGCGGTTCAAGATTGATGTCCACGGCGCCTCCCAGAGATCGTCGTTGCACTATGTGCCGGAAGAAACGGATTTTCCCGAGGGCGAGAATCTTCACTACGAATTGTTCAGTCTCGTTTACCCCCTCGACGTTACGGAACAGGGACTCGATCGATTCAGGCACACCGTGGCCTATTTCCAGGAGTTGGAAGGCGTGGACATCCTCGAAGGGAGGCGATCGGATCAGGATGGTCCGGTTGACATCGCGGCCGATCAGTACCGGGTTCATCTGACGGCCCGGAAACCGTCGTGGGACCTCGCGACTGCCCTGCCGTTGCGCGTGTCGGGACTCAATGCCAACTGGAGCGCGGGGTATTACCAGATCAAGGGCTACGCCCTGGGAATGTACGGCGACGGCAGCAACAAGTATCATCCGTGCGGGTATGATACCCATGGCAACGTGCGGGCCACGCTCTACCATTGCCTGGCCGACCAAACCGAAGCCATCATTGGACATCCCGTGGTTTGCGACAGCGATGACCTGATCATTCAAGTGACCCAGAAACCGAAATCCGGCGGCGGCTATGGTTATTACGTAGCTGTAAACAATCCGACCGACGAAACAATCCGCACAAAATTGAAAAGAAACCTCCCACTGCCGGACCTGCAAGTCGATTCCAGGGAACTGATCGTGCCGCCCGGGGGATATGTTTTGGTGTCAGATGGATAGTGCCCCCCCTACCGAGCTTGCTCGGTGGAGCGACGGATTCTGCACTAAGATGCGAAATTGAAAAATTGGAGCCCAAAAGGAGCGAAGAATGAGCGTCGCTCCATTTTCGCTCTTTCCGGGCTCTTGTTATTCTCTTTTTCTTACGTAGTGCAGAATCCCGTTCACCACCGAGCAAGCTCGGTGGGGTCCAGCCTTCGCCAGACTCGTACCCGAGCTTGCTCGGTGGAGCGACGGATCCCGCCCTATTGCTTTTCCCTCAACAGCGCTGCGATGTTGGGTCTTTCGCCGAAGTAGGGCGGTTCCAGCAGGGCGCGCTGCAGTGGGGTAAGATTTTCGACCTTGTCCCAGCGCGGGTCCACGTGACCCTGACGGATGGCCATGTAGGAGGGTTGGTACCGGTAAATCAGCGAGCGTCGCTCGTGTGACCCGGTCCACGGCATGGCGCCGTGCGTGAGGGTTTCAGTGAAGACGATGGCCGCGCCGGCCCGGGCGGTGACCTGGTGGATCCGTTCCCGGTCCATTTCCAGCCTGCGCAAGGCCAGAGGCGGTTCGTAATTGGCCTTGTGGCTGCCGGGGATACAGCAGAATCCTCCTTCGCCGGGCCCGACATCCGCGAGCTGGTACGAGATGGCCATCAGTCCGTTGGTCATCCGGCCGCCCTCGAACCGGGAGAAGAAGACGGGCGTCATGCTCGGGTGGTGAGGGACTCCACCGCCGTGCAGGATCTGTCCTTCGCTGCCTGCCACCTGGGTGATCCCCTGGAAGCCGTTGAAGCAGAATTCGTCACCGATCGTGGCGATCATCCATTCCATGGCCGCCGGCAGGGCCAGGAGGTCGCGGAACGGCCGGCACCAGGGCTCCGGGCCAGAATAGAACATCGCTGAACTCGCCCCGGCCCTGGTTCCCCTTCAACCCGTCGGATGCGCTTCCGCCGTCGTCGTCGGAGCGTCCGTCCAGCGATTGGTCCCGCATGGATATGCGGTCCCGGTTGTTGTCTATGGCAGCGTTCAGCGCGGCGACCTGATCAGCAGACAGCGCATTCTCGACCAACAGGTAACCGTTGAGATCAAAGAGGTACTTTTCGTATTCGGTCATAGTGGATGAAGCGGGCTCGCAAATTTACTACAGACTCGTCCCCTGTCAACCCATCCCTCGCCCCCGCCGAGCTGCTCGGTGGGAGCGAGGGATCTTGCAGAACCTCGCTTCCCCACGCAACGCCCCCACCCGAGCTTGCTCGGTGGAGCGAAGGATTCTGCACTACAGCACTCACCCCGCCACGCCCCCACCGAGTTTGCTCGGTGGAGCGCAGGATTCGGCACTACAGCGCCCCCCCCGCCCCACGCCCCCGCCGAGCTTGCTCGGTGGAGCGATGATTTTGCACAATCTGTCCTTGCGAAGAACGCGCAAACTTGCAAGAGTGAGCCCCCATGGAGCCTCGCCCGCTATACACACCCGCGAACTGTTCAAATTCCGCCTACCAGCTCAACTGGTCCTACACGATATTCTGGCATTCCAGGCCTACGGATTTTTCCTGGCTCGATGAGCTCAAGACCATGAATGAGAAGGATCATATCCGTATCCTGCAGCACGAGTTCAAGGATTCGAACATGAGCCAGTTCCTCATCAGCACACGACCAACCGTAATTCCGTTAATCGTCGCTCAACGCATCAAAGGAAGATTGCAAAGAATACTTTGCGATTCCGTGCCGAACGCTTTTCAAAGAAATTACTCCTTGCGCAGCATCGGTTCCACGAAGCGGGAAAAACTGGAAAAGTACATAGCAGGTCAAGTCGCACACCATCCGATGGGCGATTCCGCGGTACAGGACCGGTTGGACGATTATCAGATTCGAAATCTCGACGTAGATCTTTCACTCCCGCAAAGGACTGCGCACGCGCAATACTGGCATAATCTGCATATCGTGCTTGCGAACGACGGGCGCTATATGGAAATACGCCATGAGCTCATGGATCGTCTTCGCGAAATGATCGTAAAAGTAAGCAAGTCAAAGGGCCACCGGCTGTCCCGTGCCGGCATTCTGCCTGACCATATTCACATAACGCTCGGATGCTCTCTGGATGAATCCCCGGAGAACGTCGTCCTGTGTTACATGAACAATCTCGCCTATGCCTGCGGCATGAAACCAGTTTTCCAGTACAGCTATTTTGTTGGTACAACTGGCGACTACGATTTAGGTGTGATTCCCCGCCCCGTAGTGCAAAATCATGCGCTCCACCGAGCGAGCTCGGTGGGGGCGTGATGGGATGGACTGAGGTAGTGCAAAATCCTGCGCTCCACCGAGCGAGCTCGGTGGGGGCGTGATGGGATGGACTGAGGTAGTGCAAAATCATGCGCTCCACCGAGCGAGCTCGGTGGGGCGAAAGTTGAGGTAAGATGTTCAAGACACTCATTCTAAGAGAGCCCTGGAGCACCCAACCCGACGAGGTGGAGAGATATTGTGCGGAGGCAGAAAAATTCCGCGCAACCCATGTAATTGTCAATATCCTCCCGGACTCGTTTCATCCCAGCCTTTTGGAGCAGCCGGACAACCCGTACGTGCGATTCGCCACCTGGGGCCCCTCGCTGGATCAATTTACCTCCAGTCGCCTGAATCGCGATGTCTATCCGGAACAGCTGCTGCGCCGTAACCGGAAAGCCCTCATGAGGCTGGTGGAGATCGTGAGATCTCACGGCCTGAAACCTATGCTGCTCGTCGGCGAACCCAGATTTCAACCGGAGCGGTTCTTCGATAAATACCCGCATCTTAGAGGTCCCCGCGTGGATAATACGAACGCATCCCTGTCCCCGCTCTATTCACCCTGCACGGATCAGCCCGAGGTGCAGGAGCACTATCGGGAAATGATGAAAAACATGATGACACTCGTTCCCGACCTGGAGGGCATGATTTTCTACAGCGGCGACAGCGGCACGGGGTTCTGCCATTCGGAAGGACTCTATCCCGGTTCGAACGGTCCGAAATACTGCCGGGATATTCCGGCTCCCAAGAGAATGTCGAACTTCCTCACCCTGCTGCTGGAATCTGCCCAGGCAACGAACCCGGAATTTCGCGTTTTCGTCTTTCACTATATCGGCGGTAAGGAACGGAAGGAAATCCTGGAGAAGACGTCCAAGCAGATCACCGCGATCGCCGCCGGCTACTTCGTGGCCGGCGGATTTGAAGATTGCTACGCCATGTACCAGTACGGAATGAAGATCGACGACGTGGGGTATGATCGCGCTCGCGAGGAACGCAAAGACATGATGATGAAGAGCATTGCCTCCTTGCAACGCGTTGGAAAGTCCTCGATCGCCCCCAGCCAGGGACCGGTGGAGGAGTGGCTCCTTCCCCTGCGCACCGTTCCGTACCCTTTCCAGGCACTCGAGATCATTGACATCCTGAATGATATGGATACGGATGAAATACTGTTCTACGGCTCCTTCGCTGATCCGGCGGACGTACCGTATGAGGCGAACCGCGGCGTCATACAACGCTATCTGCAACGAAATGGGGACGACATCGATGGCACGGTCTGTTCCGTGGCCGAGGACTGGGTATCATCAGCACACCGTGACACGCTGGTCGAGGCCTGGCGTCTCTGCGATCGGGCCTATCGGGAGCGGCCTCTCTGGATGCACAGCTTCGGCACGTCGTTGACCTATTGCATCGGTCCGCTGGTGCCGAACCTTTCAGCACTCTCGGCGGATGAGAAGAATTACTACTATTCCGCCGCTGATGCCGTCGGTGACATGATTCCGACGTTCGATAAGCTCAGTAAGCTGCGGAAAGATGAGGATCATCGAACCTGGATGCTTCGTCGCTATGAGACGCATGCATTTCCCGGGCTGGAAAAAGCCGGGCAACTCCTGGCCGAAGAAGCCGGCAAATCAACCGGCGACGCCCGTGCCTGCCTGGAAAGCCAGAAGAGGCAAATCGGTTCTTTCCGGTGGTACTTGAGATCCCAGTACAACTGGCTGGATGCAGGCCGTTACTTTGCCCCGGGAGAGGGCACTCCTGGGTTCGAACGAAGCCTTGCAGAAATCATTGATGATGAAATCGCCAACACCCGGCACCTGAGGGAACTGGTTAACGGCCATGTGGAGGCGCTCTTCGTCGACACCGGCGATCACTTCCGATCCGTGTATGAAAACAATGAACAAATGATGAATGCATTGGAGCAACGCATTCAACTCATGGAGTCACACAAGGACGACAAGCTCAATCGTTCGGGAAAGTAGTATGTCTGACCTGAAAAGTACCAAAACAGCGATCGATAGTCACAAAGCGGAAGACGCGGTTTTCGAATTTCGCAAAGACGGGAACCACGCGGGGATCTACCACGCCGGCCACAAGATTATGCGGCTCGAAACCCACAACCGGTTTACGATCAAGGATCAGTGCATGGAGCCCGGCGCCGGCCCGGAACTGGCCTGGCTGCAGCCTTTCGCATTTTTCGGGTATACACACTCGGTTTCGGATGTGCACTACGACGTAACCCAGGAGGAGGGCCGGTTTTCCCTGGCGATTACACCGACGAACACCCTGAGCGGACCCGAGGCATTCGACTGGGTGAAGGAACGGCGCACCTTTACCGTGTGGCTCGAGAATGGCCGTTTTGTCTGGGATGAACGCCTGGAGATCAACGTCCTGCAAGATGTCGACACCGCAACCCTGAGCAAAAAAACCCCGCTGCGGGTTTACCTGTTTCCGCACCAGGATGGCCGCAGGGGAACCTTCTTCCAATTCTCCGATCCCGTGCCCTGCTACTCCTCCGGTCCCGCGGTACCCATGACCCGCGATTGGGGGTCCGATCGGAACCCCTATACCGGCCCCGAGGGATTCACCAAGAAGTGGAAGCGCCGCTGGGTAAAGATCATCTTTCAGAATCCGGATGGCTCCTACTCCTGGTCCGACCTCAACAAGAACAAGTGGTACTGGTTGACCATGGACAACATGACTGCGCGTCCCTGTCATCCGAAAGGGCCGTTCTACCTGGTCACGCCGGATGGTTCTGCGCTCGAGTATCAACTGGACGCTCCATCCCACTACCACCACGTTTGCGAGTGGGCGATGGACTTTCACTGCTGGGCGGACCTGGAGCCGTTCATGGAAGGCACGGTGCTCCCCGCCGGCACACGGATTTCGGCCTCGAATACGGTCCGCATGGTGGGCCCGGAGGTCACACAGCCGATCCTGGACCAGGCCGAAGAAATCCTGCTGACGGATCGTGAATTCATGAAAGCAAATCTGCCGGCCTACGAGGAACCGGAGAACACGTTTACCGTCTCCTGCCTGGAACCCGACCGCCTGGATTCCTGGAGCTGGCATCCGACCAGCGAGGGTTGCCGCTGGGAGAAGACCGGCGGGTACAAGGAAGGCACGGGGTGCCTGGTCATCGAAAACAACCTTTCCGCTTTCGGTGGCTGGGAAGAATATTTTACCGGGCCTTCTCATTGGGGAAATCCGTTCGTGGAGGGAGCACGCTATCGGCTGTCGGCTTGGGTAAAGGTGGATCCGTGCGACTGTGACGCGTTGGAGCATGGCCCCCTGATCGGGGTCGTGTTCAGCAATAACACGGCTTGGCCGCACCAAAATCCCTCCAGGACGCTGGACTGCGGCTGGAGTGAACTGTTAACCGGACCCAGCTATCCGAGGCAAAAGACCATTCCCTGGACTTACGTTGAGTTGGTCACGCCGCCCTGTCCGAGTAACGGAGGCATGGCCGCCTTACGCCTGCGATTCAACGGTCGGGGCACCGCCTATTATTCGTGCGTGCGGTGGGAGTTGGTGGAAGAATAGGCTTTGGACCCCACCGAACTTGTTCGGTGGTGAATGGGATTTTGCACTACCGAGAACAAAAAGAAAAATCAGGAGCCCGGATAAGTTTCGGACCCCACCGAATTTATTCGGTGGTGAACGGGATTCTGCACTACCGAGAAATAAAAGAGCATTCGGGAGCCCGGGAAGAGCGAGTGTGGAGCGTTGCTCACCCCTCGCGCATCCGTGGGCTCTGCCCTTTCACTTTGTCCGCTGTAGTGCATAATCCTTCGCTCCACCGAGCAAGTCGAAGACCCCGGGCCACGTGCCGGGGCTCGGCGGGGGCGCGGTAACGTGGTTTGCTATAGTGCAAAATCCTGCGCTCCACCGAGCACAGCTCGGTGGGGGCGCGGTGGTGTGGGTAGCTGTAGTGCAAAATCATGCGCTCCACCGAGCACAGCTCGGTGGGGGCGCGGTGGTGTGGGTAGCTGTAGTGCAAAATCATGCGCTCCACCGAGCACAGCTCGGTGGGGGCGTAGTGGAATAGAAGAGGAGATTGATTATGTCTGACAAACCGTGGTCTATAGCGCTGCAGCAGGAGCGCCGCCGTGAATTGAACGAGACCTACCTGCCCTTTGGCATGAAGCACTTCGATGCCGAAGGGACATATGTCGCCGAAGGGCCAGGCTCCACCGCCGCCGGCGCGGGTCAGGACGGCGGCTTGCGGGAGCGGTGCTGGCACTGTCTCGGATTGTACAGTGGTGATCTCGAGGCCCGAGAGCTGGCGGACACCATTATGACCACCAACCCGTCCTATGAATGTGGGTTCTCATCCACGGCTGCACAGCAGGTGTTACTCAGGCACAAGGACGTCATGAGTCCAGAGGCCCGGGAATGGGTACTGAACTACCTGCAGGAATTCGCGCATCGTCATTGCAACGCGAATTTCAACGGCCACAATGATAACACACCTGCGATGGCTACCTTTACCCGTCTGGTTCACGGGGAAATGTTCGACGATGCGGATCTGTTTCAGTCCGGCCTGGATCAACTCTACATACTTCGGGACATGCTTCATCGCAATGGATTTCTTTCGGAGTTCGTCAGTCCCACCTATTCACCAATTTCGGTCCTGTCCCTGGCCCTGATCGCCAACTACGTCAGGCACGAGGAAGCGGTTAAGCTGGCATTGGACTGCGAGGCGCGGGTGTGGGCGGAGCTCGTGTCGCACTTTCACACGCCCACCGCGATGCTGGCCGGGCCGTCGGCACGGTCCTACATGGTGGACTCCAGTGGCGGTGTCAGCATGGCCCGGGTGCTGTTCGGTCATGTGTTCGGCGATGTCTGTTTCGTCAATAGCATCAACAGTCTGTTTCCCGGTCCCCTGGAGATGGAGAAACACCCGAGCATCCCCTTCATGCAATGCAGCTCATTGTGGACCGCAGACGCCGATTATCACGTGCCGGATGAGGTGGGAGCCGCAATGCTCGAGCGCCCGCGGCCGGACACCGTGATCGGCACCCGAGACGGCGGAGAAAAAACGCATGACAAATATATCCGCGACCCCGCCACGAACAGGTTCACCGCGGAGCGGCTTTCCCCCCATCGAAACGCCACGACGCACAACCCCATAACCACCTATCTGACAGAAACTTACAGTCTCGGCACGTCGACCCACCGCTATGGCACGGGGGGCCAGAGTGAGATTCTGTTTGCCACCTATCCGAAATGCAAACCGGCGCGCCGCATGCAGGACGTGGGTACGGTCTTCACCCGCTATATCGTCAATGAACTGAAACCTGGACAGACCAACTATCACGCGGGCCAGCAAAAGGAGTGTCAGCGTACTTTGCTATTTAGCGAGGGATTGTCCTGGGCCATGCAGAAGGACAATTTCGCGCTGTGTTTCAGCCGGCCGGACGGCCTTTTTTGCGAAGGGATCCATTCGCTCAAGCAGGCCGTTATCGTTCCCTGCCTCTACGGCGAACCCGAGGAGATCTGGCTGGGGGATCGGAAGCTGGATGGGTTCAGCGGACAGTCCGATACACGTGTACCCGTGTTTATCCGGGACGGAGACATTTATATGGCCATCACGCCGTTGACACATACGGAAGGCAATCCAACGAACCACGCGGTGACTCTCGCGCTGGAGAACGATTACGGGGTCATTTCCTTCTACAACTTTCAAGGTTCGGAAAAGGATTTTGATCGGGAAGAGCTCATCGGCATTCGCGGAGGGTTTGCCTTTGAGATTTCCGACAAGAGCGAAGCAGGAACATTTGACGCGTTCCGCCGCCAGGCGGCCGACTTGAAACTCGTTGACAACGTATCTGCAAATGTCCGTCACGTGCGGGTCCTGCATCGTGGCAATGATCTTCACACCATTTACAGTCTGCACACCGAGGGAATCCGTTGTGCCACCATCAACGGCAAGCCGTTGCCCGAGCCCAAGTTCGAGACCCGGGCCTTTGACGTCGATCGGCTGCCTTTCATGGATGAAGAATACATCTCCGAGAGCTTGGAATGGTATCGCCGGGTGTATCCGGACAACTAGGTCATAAGTGACGAAAATCGCGTTTATCGGTGGCGGAAGCTTGCGCACGCTGGGGGTGATCCGCGACTGGGCGCTGGCGGGTGATGTGGCGCGGAACAGCCGGCTGGTCGTCATGGACCTGGATGAGCGGCGCGTGCGTATCATTTCAAATCTGGCCCGGGAAATGCCCGAAGTCCGCGCGGCGGACATCGATGTGACGGGCACGACCGATCTGGGCGAGGCCCTCGAAGGCGCGGATTTCGTGTACAACGTCATTCGTGTGGGGGGCGTTCACAGGATGGAGTACGACAAGCGGATCGGTCTCAAGTACGGGCTCCACGGGCACGACGATTTCGGGCCCAGCGCAGCCCTGATCGTCCTGCGAACCGTTCCGGTGGTGCTGAGGATCGCCGAAGAGATGGAAAAACGCTGTCCGGATGCGTGGATGGTAAACTTCACGAATCCGGTCCCCTTCATCGTGCGTGCGGTCAATGACTACACCAACGTCAAGGTCATGGGGTACTGCGGAGGCGATCGGCACCAGCTCCATGGCATTCCGGCCTTCTTGGGATGGGACCGGCCCTGTCCGGGGCTCGCCTATCGTGGCTGCGGCATCGATCATTTCTGCTGGAGTACCGAGCTGACCCTGAACGGGGAGGATGTCTACCCCAGAGTGCGCGAGGAGATGGCCAGGGTGGATCCCAACGAATTGAGCGTCTACAACCGAATGGGTTTGGAAACGTTTCAACTATACGGGCACTGGATCAGCGCGTGGGCGCACTGCTTCCACTGGACGCACCACGATGAGATGGCGGGGATTACCCGGGACCATTATTACAAGATCGATACCGGGAAAGTGGCGTCTCGGAACGAATCCCAGGAACAGGCAATCGACGAGGCAGAGAAGTGCCTCGGCCGGGGCAACGACAACGGTTTCTGGGAACAACCGGCCCTCAAGGATCTGCCCTCCAACCCGGCGTTCCCGGCGGTTGGAATCGTAGCCATTTCCTCCATGTTGCGGAACGCGGGGGAGGAAATCATGGTCAACATGCACGCCCCGGCAGCGATCGATAACCTGCAGGACGAGGGCATAGTACTGCTCACGGCCCGTCTGAATCGCACGGGGCCGGAGCCGATTCATTTTGCCGGCGTTCCCGACGGCGTCGCGCCGTTGACCCGCCAGATACTCGACTACCAGGGCGCGCTGGTGCGCACGGCGGTGGAAGGCAACCGCAACGATCTGGAGGTCACCTTGCTCATGGATCCCATCATGCGCGATGTCGGCAAGGTGCGACCCATGCTCGATGAACTGCTGGAAGCCAATCGCGGACAAATTCGGAAGGAGTTGTTGGAAGTATAAACGCCCCCACCGAGCTTGCTCGGTGGAGCGAAGGATTTTGCACTACAGCCTTTTGCCATCAAATACGCCCCCACCGAGCTGTGCTCGGTGGAGCGAGGGATTTTGCACTAGGACAATCCAACATCGCCAGTATGGGAGTGATGGGCTAGTTCAGTCCTTACTTAGCCGGATCGATTCACCTTGAAACGAAGAATGAAACCACGAAATACACGAAACACACGAAAGAGTGGCTTGAATTGAGACGATGAATCAGAGATGGATCAATCACCAATAGGTGAGGGATGTGGTAGATTCGAAACGGCATCAAACTTTCGTGTATTTCGTGGTTTGATCCACCGAGGTGCTGCATCGTTCCAGCTTAGTGCACAATCCTGCGCTCCACCGGCATGAAGCCGGTGGGGGCGTCGCGGGTTTGGTGCGTGTTTAGTGCACAATCCTGCGCTCCACCGGCATGAAGCCGGTGGGGGCGTCGCGGGTTTGGTGCGTGTTTAGTGCACAATCCTGCGCTCCACCGGCATAAAGCCGGTGGGGGCGTGAGTCAAAAGCAAAAATACAACGAGGTATAGCGAGTGAAACGACAAACAGTGATTTCTCTGATCAGTGGAGCCGTTGCCTTTCTTCAGATTCCAGACCCGATGGCCTACGCACAGCGGGACGTTGACGCCAACAGGGCGGCCAACCGCGTTTACGTGTCCCAACACGACGGGCGCGTTGAAGAGGCGATCGATGCGATGCCGGAACGTGCCATCCTCGTCATTGACCTGCCGGACGGCGGCGCAGTATTGGCGTCCGGCCGGGCGTTGTCCTCCGGGCAATTCGTCGCCAACGAGCCCGGGTGTTACATTACAGGCGCGGGTGGCGCTGTATTGACAATGGATCGACCCTCCAACCTCGTCGCACTCAACAAGATCTTCGACAGCACGGTGCCTGTACGTTTCGTCACCGGGGGTGAAGTGGATACAGCCTGGTTCGGGACGGTCGGCGACGGCGTCACCGACGACCTGCCCGCGCTTCAGAATGCAATAGATTCGCTGGTAAACGTGGCGGGCGACGTGTACATTGGGCCCGGCCGGTACCTGATCGACGGGACGCTGGAAGCCCCCAGCATCGGCTCATTCTTTGGTTCAATCCGGCTCCGGGGGGCAAACGGCATGTTTCTGGGGCGAACGGTGCTGGCTCATGCGCCCGCACAGAAGACCAATCCGCTTCTGAGCATTCAGTATTCCCGGTCGGTCGTCATCCAGGATCTCCGCCTGGCCGGCAACAACGCGGCACCCGAGCAGGTCGCCACGGCGATCGGGTTTCCCCGTGACGGGGCGAGCTGGCTGAGCGAGGGAATATCGGAAAACCGGCTGGGCCCTTACGCGGGAATCGCGGTCGACAGCCAGATCGGGACGGACAGTGCATACACCTTCAACACCAACGTAAATGTGGGGGGATCTTCGAAACTACTGATTGACCGGGTCAGGATCAAGGGTTTCGCGGTCGGTTTTATCATCCAACCGACCGACCAATCGACCGGCGCCGAGGATTTCCTGATTCGGGATGGTCACATCCTGGAAAACAAGTACGGAGTTGTGACCACGGGCTCTCAGCAGAGAAACATCATCATAGAAAACACGAATATATATGGGTCCTACGTTGCGATCGACGGGGTCACCTTCGGCCTCGGGGCCGGCGCCCCCGCCAATGTATGGGGCTGCAACATCGGCAAGTGCTATCGATTCCTGCAGACAACCTCCGGCATCGGTCAGGGCGCGATACGGGATTGCTATTTCGAATCGGTGGCCACACTGGGCATGGTCGGCACGACCCCCTCCGGCGCGGGTCACGGCATGATCTTTTCGGGCTGTAATCTCAGCCTGATTGGGTTGGGCTCCGGAGATAACAAGGACGACGTTCTGTATGCCAATGTGCCGGTGTCGTTCAACGGCTGCGCATTTGTTGCGCAACGCGTCCTCAATATCGTCGCTGACAGAGGGGCATTGTTTGATAACTGCCAGATCCGCATCGAACAGTCCGAGGGCAACGTGGACGACGTCAGCGGTTTCTTCAATGTGCTTCGCCCATACAACAGCCGATTCAACATGGTTCAGCAAAGACACTATTCCGGCGAGACGAAGCACTACGACAACACGATCAAGCTGTCGTCGTTCCCTCGTAGGGCCATCATTTTTCCCCAATGCAGGCGGCTTGAGGTCGGCGCGACGGTATACAACATCGAGCAGCTGCCCCTTTCGATGCCGGCCCGAATCAGCGATGTGGTTTACGTGGACGACAATACCTTGACGTTCACGGACCAAACGGACATTCCGTTCATCAAAACGGAGGATCTCTTGTATTGGAAGGTGAAATTACCCGTGTTGGAAGGCCGCGGGGAGGCGACGGCAACGGCCATCGGTTTGCTGGTCACGGATGTGCGGGACGGCGCGGTCACGTGTAGAATACTCAGTGATGTCGACACTTCGAATAAGCCGTCGAGCGTTGATGTATATATTCAGCGGTTTGTGACCCCCGCGCGATACGTCGCGTCGACGAGATCCGGCCGGGCCACCGTAGCTATGGAGGACCCGCAGGATCTTCGCGTGGGGGACTGGCTGACCAGCGGGTCTCAGGAGTTACCGGGCTTGATGCGAATTGTGGATCTTGATGGCGAAGACGTCACAATGCATCGGCCGCTGAACAGGACGCTGTCGTCAGTGGAAATGTACAATAGCAAGTTGCACAACCTGATCCCCGGATCGTAGCGGTAAACTGGATTTCATCGGACCGGCCGAGATGCGAATGGGTGACCTGGCAAACAAATTCTACGCGGGCCCCATGCCAATGTCTGGAGAAATTTTACAACATCTGGAAATCCATGCCTGAAACTGAGTTGTCGTCCGGCCCTGGGAACGGTGCACTAGAAATAGAATTCGCGCGTCTACTATCTCGAGCGAGAAAATCATTTTTGCTTTTGGGCGTATTCGTAGTTGTGTATTCGGGTTCGTTGCTTTTTGGCGTCAAACACCTATTTGCACCTGGTCGGCGACCGGGGCCACTAATTGAAATTCTGGTAGGGCTCGCTTTGGTTGTTGGCGTAATCGCAAGTGTCGTCATGGTGCACTCCCGGGTGTCGAGGATGGTGGTTTGTCCGCGCTGTCGATCGCGACTTGGTGAATACAAAGAATTCCCGCTCCGGTGGCCCCCGAACGATCGTTGCCCCACATTGCAAAGCAAGTTTGTACTCATAACTGATATGGTCATGAAATATGCGGGCTAGAAAACTGGGACGAGATGGTTTCGATGTCGGCGAGGTTGGTCTCGGCTGCTGGCAGTTTGGTGGTGGATTCGGTCCTATGCAGGAAGACACGGCGATTTCCATCATGCAAACGGCCGTGGGGAAGGGCGTCAACTTCTTCGATA
>Ga0310123_10000676_pt1 | contig 30100 bp, 26 predicted proteins | sample CB6_AW_1057_MG_FD_203505 | JGI IMG/M metagenome (GOLD analysis project Ga0310123, IMG submission 203505) | Marine microbial communities from Western Arctic Ocean, Canada - CB6_AW_1057 | ecosystem: Environmental > Aquatic > Marine > Oceanic | place: Canada: Western Arctic Ocean | collected... | reverse complement strand
TTCATCATCGAGCATGCCACTTTCTTCGATCAGGTTCTGCATTAGGGTCATGCGGTGTTCGGGCGAATCCAACTTGGAAATGACCATGGTTAGGAACCGGGGAAAATGGGCACAGTAGCCCGGGTATTGGTGGGCAAAATCACGGAGGGCCCATTTCAAGTCAGGCAGATTTCCCTCGGCCAAATCAGTCAAGTAAGGATGACAAACGCCAGGATGGGAAAGAGCTTCCTGGACAAGTCCTCCCAGGTACGACTTGCTGGTTCTATCCATGTGGGCTGGGGTATCGGCTATGGCAGACACCTTTGACAGTTCGGACTGAAGATTCCGTTCTGTCATGTGGTTACGCAGCCGTAGCGTCACACGAGCAGCGAGTGCTTGAACCAGGTCTGCCAGTGCCGCCGGGCTATCCACCAGGGCACGAATGACCTTGGCATGGTCCAATTTGAGCAATCGAGAAGCCCTGCCAACCGTGACGGTGGCAGACCTGGGGCGTTGGTCGATAAAGGCGATCTCCCCAATCACGTCGCCAGGCTCGATGATGCCCACTTGCTGTACGCCATGACTGGTTTCTTGCAACACATTGAGAGATCCCGATTCCAAAATGAACAAAGTTCGATCTTGGTCCCCTTCGGTGATCAGGACTGTCCCCTCCGTAAGGTTGAGTGTCTCGGCAATGCGTACAAGATGCTGATACGTGCCCAAGGATAGATGTTGTTCAATACGCCAGGAAGTCAATATATTCCTCGTAGGTAGACATTAGTTTATCCAATATTCCTGAATCGCTCGGATATTACGGCCAGTGTAAGTCGTCAGGCCAAAATGGATGTGCCTGACCTGCCCCATTGACCTAGCCCCATGGTTGTGCCTGTCCTCATGAAAGAGTTGGACTCGTTTCTACGCTCCCAAACGTAGCCGGCATGATCGCGTCCGGTGCCGGTGGGCGGTAGCCCAGCGCACGGTGCAGTCGAACCGTGTCGTACTGCCGCCGACGGTGTAGTCGGGACAGCGATCGAGTGACCAAGCCACGGAAAGCCGATCGTTCTCGGAATCGCCACCGGAGCCGTCGCCGGATTCATCGCGATCACACCCGCGTCGGGGACCGTCGGGCCGCTCGGAGCGTTGGGGATCGGCTTCGCCTCTGGGCTCTCCTGTGTCTACGCAGCAAGTAGTCTGAAGCTGGCGTTGGGCTATAACGACTCTCTGGACGTCCTCGGTGTGCACAGTGTCGGCGGATTCGTAGGAGCTATCCTGACCGGTGTCTTCACGGCGTCGGCTTTCGGTGGCTCGGGCGTCGACGGAAGTATTGGCTCTCAGGTGCGACGCTAGTTCATCGGGGCCGTGGCGACGCTCTCGTGTATAGCGGCGCCCTGACGTTCGTCACCGTCAAGGTCCCTGACGGTGTGATCGGCATTCGCGTATCGCAAGACAAAGAGGGACAGGGCCTCGATATCGCCCTGCGCGACGAACGCGGCTTCAATCTGTAGTCAGGTGTATCTCTACGCGACCGCACCGGTCTCGCGTAACCGTGCGATCGACGCCCTATCGAGTCCGGCCTCGGCCAGCACCGCGTCCGTGTGTTGGCCCAGAAGCGGGGCTGGACGACCCGGGGTCAGCGGCGTCTGCGACAACTTCAACGGTGTGCCCAGAGTCCGGATACGTCCCAGGGTCGGGTGGTCAGTCTCGATCACCATGTCGCGCGCCGCGATATGAGGGTCGGCCATCACATCGGCATAGGAGTTGATCGGTCCACACGGGATCCCATTGGCCTCGAAGAGTCCGAGCCAGTGTGTCGCTGCATGCCGCATCGTGATCGTTTCGATCCGCTCCGCCAGCGTCTTACGGTTCTTGACCCGGTCGGCATTGCTGGCATACGCCGGATCGTCGACCCACTCAGGGTGCCCGAGTAGCTGGCATAACCGCCCAAACAGTCGATCGGTAGCTGCCCCGATCGTGATGTGGCCATCGGCGCACCGCATCGCCTGATACGGCGCGCTTAACCGATGCGCCGATCCGAAAGGTTCTGGCGCTAGACCGGTTGTGAAGTACTCCGTCGCCTCCCACACCGACAGCGCCAGCCCAGCTTCAACCAGTGACGTGTCGATCTGCTGACCTTCACCGGTCACGGTGCGATGATGCAGCGCGGCCAGAATACCGCCCAACGCAAAGAGTCCGGCACCGAGGTCGGTCAATGGCACGCCAGCCTTCACCGGCGTCTGCCTAGGTTCCCCGGTCACCGACATGATCCCAGAGACTCCCTGGGCTACCAGGTCGAACCCGCCTTTCGCCATCGAGGGACCGTTCTGCCCGTAACCGGAGATCGAGGCATAGATCAGCCCATGGTTATCGGTCCGCAGACTCTGATAGTCAAGACCGAACCGTGCCATGACGCCAGGGCGGTAGTTCTCGATCAGGATGTCGGCCTGGGCTGCCAGACGCCTCACGACGTCCGCGCCGGCCGAGCTCTTCAAATCGACCACGATGCCGCGCTTGCCCCGGTTAACGGCATTGAACGCGGCAGTCTCGGTTGACGAATCGTGCCCCCAGTGGCGGGTGGCATCACCCCCCGGCGGTTCGACCTTGATCACATCGGCACCCATGTCGCACAGTAACATTGCACAGAATGGACCGGCCATCACCTGTGTGACGTCCAGAACCCGGATACCGCTCAACGCATGCCGCACCTGCGAACCTGCCATAAGGAGACCCAGTGTCAACCGACCATACACTCTACGAGCAAGATAACGGCCTCGCCTTTCTGACCTTCAACCGACCCGAAGCGCGCAACGCGATGACCTGGGAGATGTATCAGGCCGTCGTGGAGCGATGCGATACCGTCGAGACTGACCCGTCGATCCGCGTCCTGATTTTACGCGGGGCCGGCGGAAGGGCTTTCGTGTCGGGCACTGACATCAGTCAATTCCGTACGTTCAGCTCACCGGAGGCCGGTATCGACTACGAAGAGCGCCTCGATACCGTCATCGACCGCCTGGAATCGGTCAGCAAGCCGACGATTGCCCAGATCGACGGTGTGGCCACCGGTGGAGGCTGTGCACTGGTCGCCGCGTGCGACCTCCGAATCTGCACACCGACCTCGCGATTCGGTGTCCCGATCGCCAGAACGCTCGGTAACTGCCTGTCGGCGGCGAATCATGCCAGATTTCTTGACCTCGTCGGTCCCGCACACCTCAAGGACATCCTTTACACCGGACGGCTGCTCAACGCAGCTGAAGCCCTCGACGTCGGTCTCGTGAACCAAGTCGTGGAGAGTACGCAGCTCGACGAGGCGGTGCGGAAGACCGCGCAGACCATCGCCGCGAATGCGCCGTTGACAATCAAAGCAACCAAGGAGATTATTCGTCGGATTCACGCTCATCGGCGGCTCCCCGCAGACGCCGCTCGCGATCAGATCGTGATGTGCTACGCCAGTGACGACTTTCGTGAAGGGGTCGAGTCGTTCCTCGGCAAAAGGGCGCCCCGCTGGACCGGCTCCTAACACCCACCCCCGCCACGCTGTCGATCCATGCCGCGTGGAATTCAGGCCGACCGTCCGAGGCCCTGCCTCACGATGGTCGCGAGGCGCTCCAAACCGACCTCCACCTCGCCCTTAATGTGCACGCGAATCGCTCGCCGGCGGCGCTCGCCCAGCACAGCCAGGTCACCGCGCGCCTGCGCGGCCTTGACGACACCGAACGTGTACCGATGACCAGGCACGCCGATGTCTTCCAGATCTTCACATGTGATCTGAAGAAACACACCGGAGTTCAGTCCACCCTTGTAGACCTGGCCCGTTGAATGGAGAAACCGTGGACCAAACTGGAGACATGTCGCACTTCCCGTCGCATCTCGAATGACGTGCCGAAGCTGCTGTAGCACCGTTGTATGCATGTCGCTCATTTCCAGATAGGCCAAAATCGCGAAATAGTCACCGTCATCGAGGCGTCGACAGTGTGCGCCAATTATGCCTGCGAAATCGGAGCCGTCCGCTCCTATCGCCGCCGCGTTATGATCGTCGGCAAACACCGAAAGTCCCGCGTCCGAATCGACACATACCGCGAATTCATCGGGGAGGTGGCCCGCCGTCTCGTAGACGTTGATCAGTCGCCGGGTCTCGGCCTTGCTCGCCTCGACATCGGGCTGGTCAAACGGATTCACCTGCAGTACGGCGCCTGCTACGGCCGTGGCGAACTCCCATCGAAAGAACTCCGCTCCCAGATCGTAGGGATCCCCCACCGACATCAACAGTACCGGGAAACCAGCCTCACGGAGACGTGAGAGTGCCTCGTCCTGTGTAGCGTCTGCCGCGACTTCGTCCCGGACATAGATAAAGAGGCGGTCGCCACCATAGGCATCCGGCGCTGCCGGAACTTCCCCATCAACCGGAACGATACCCTGTCCGTTCTTGCCGGTCGACTCGGCGACGAGCTGTTCCACCCAGGTGCCGAGGGACCTCAGACCAGGTGACGCAATGAACGTCATCTTGTCGTGCCCTGTCCGCGCGGCGGCACCGAGCGCCAGGCCAAGCATCGCCCCAGGATTCTGCCGTACCGGCACTCCCTCGCCGCATCGGGTTCTCATCCGTTCCGCTCGAGCAAGCAGTCGTGCGACGTCAATACCCATCGCACAGGCCGGAACCATTCCGAAGTGCGACAGGGCCGAGTATCGTCCACCGATGCTTGGCACACCGTGGAAGACCATCCGGAATTGCTTTTCGATTGCGAACCGTTCGAGTTCTGAACCCGGGTCGGTCACGGCCAGAAAGTAATGCCCCGCGGTCTCAGATGCGGCTGACCTGGACACGCGGTCGAGGAAGAACCGTAGCAGGATATTCGACTCCAGTGTCGTCCCTGACTTGCTCGAGGCAATGAACAAGGTTCGGGTCACCGCCAAGCGTTCCGCGCATGAGCGAATTTGCGCTGGGTCGGTCGAGTCAAGCACGTGTAGACGCGGCGCCTCGGAAAGACGACCGAAACTGAGACCTAGCACTTCCGGGCACAGACTCGACCCACCCATCCCGAGAACCAAGACATCGTCGAACGCACCGCCAAGGGCTACAGTCGAAATGGCGTCAAGCTCGCTGTTGTTCCGCTGCTGGTCGAGAATGTGCAGCCAGCCAAGCCACTGGCCTTCGTCCGCGCCTGTCCACAACGACGAATCGCCCGCCCACAAACGACCGACCTTCCCACGTGTTTCCCAGTCGTCTACAACCCGAGCAACCTCCTCCGCCACCGGCTTCGGCCAACTCGCCAAATCGCCGATACCGGCGGCATCCACATCATCATCTACATCGCCAGTCACGACCCCCACTTTCCCTCTATGTGAGCAGCAATGCTACAACAGCCGTAAAATGTGTCGTGCGAGAAAGCGCCGACTCAGCAATTCTTCGGCTGGGCCACAGTTTGCAGTCAGCAGAACGGATCACGGTTCTGACCGGAGCCGGGGTGTCGGCGGCAAGCGGTGTGCCCACCTTCCGGGATCCTAATGGACTCTGGAGGACCCATCGCCCTGAGGACCTCGCGACTCCGGACGCATTCGCCCGTGACCCAGGTCTGGTCTGGGAGTGGTATAACTGGCGCCGGCAGCTGCTCGCCAGCTGTCAGCCGAACCGGGCGCACACGCTGCTGGCAGATTGGAGCCGACTCTTCTCTCATTTTACGTTGATTACCCAGAACGTCGACGGTCTCCACGAACGTGCCGGCACCCTCGACGTGATCCGTTTTCACGGATCGATCTGGGAACTTCGTTGTTGGAACGACTGTGAGGAATCGCCGACCCGCTGGTCCGATGACACGGTACCGCTGCCCATTAAACCCCCACGCTGTCCCGCCTGCGGCGGTCTGGCGCGCCCTGGCGTCGTCTGGTTCGGAGAGGCGATCGAGCCGGAGATTCTCGACCGGAGTCTTGCGTCGGCCGACTGCGACCTGTTCCTGACCGTCGGTACATCGTCGCTGGTCTATCCGGCCGCCTCGCTCGTACAGCGGGCGAAGACCCACAAGGCCGTGACTGCCGAGATCAACCTCGAAGCTACAGCCGCCACGGATCTTGTCGACCTCACGTTGCGAGGGCCAGCCGAGGAACTTCTTGTCGACGTCGAGGAGGCACGCGCCGCGAATCGTCATGCCTCGTAGCCAGGGAATTACAGACCTAATGTCAGGCGTCTCCGGTCACACCACGCGAGGTCAGAGCCTCCATCGCCTGGCTAATGCGAAGCTCATCGTGACAAAAGGTGAATCGCCTCGGCGGATGGGTACTCGGTCCTTGACGGCCGAATGGCGTCAGTTTTTCCGTTCCAAGAGGATCTGAATAAGCGCCGTGTTACGCACCTTCTGGTGAGAAGTCTCGCGACCGACTACCGTGTACGACAATCGGCTCTTGGCTTGTACGCGCGAGCTTCGACGTGAGCGTCCTAACCGATGCCATCGGGGGTATCGACCTGATCGGCGGAAACTCAGATCGCGCGCTGGACGAGAGGCAGACAGCCGGAGCGTGCCTCACGACCGTCGGCCAGATCATGAGGCAGTATTTCCGTCAGTTCCCTGCAAATGGACTTGGGCCACCCCGCAACGTGTAGAGGTAATCCCTAACCGATTCGATCTGTTGGATCGCGTCCATATCAAACTGCGGATAGAACGACCCTGGATATTCGGCCCAGAACAACGGCATCCGCGTGCCCGGCTGGATCTCGAGCGGAGCCCGCAACCAATCCAGCACCCAGTCAGGCTGAAGCCTCTCTCTGGCCATGCGAAGGTCCGGTGCGAGGTTGTCGGTTGGCTGGTCATCAGGAATGGTGTCGAGCACGTGACACTGCTGGCATCGCAGGAGGTCGAATAGCTCCTCGCCAGTTCTCACCACCGTCGTCGTCGGCACAAGATCGTGAGTCCGGAACGGTCCGACCGTGTCTGAGATCGCCGCGAAGTAGTCGATCGCTGTATTCCAGTGTTCGTCTTCGAGACCAAAGGTCGGCATCCGCACAGCCAGCCACGGCCGGATGGTGATCGGTTCGCGCACGAAGGCATAGAGCCACTCCGGTCTAACCTTCGCACCTTCAGGCGTCAACATCGGCGGTGCCAGTGATGGATCGCCTACCACACTGGCATAGTCCCCGCCGGCGTTCTCAATCTCGTGGCAGCCGACGCAATTCCGGCGACGGACAAGATTTCGACCGTCGCGTAGCGCATCGTTGCGGGCGGATCCTGGCAAATGCGACCCGACCGGTTGCACTTCGGCCTGGAAGCTCATGATGGCCGTCACGAGGAGGGTCGCCTCCTCTTCACTGAATCCGTAGTTCGGCATTCGCAGCTTCTCGAGTGGCTGCAACACGCGGCTCCGGTCGAAGCTGCGCGGCGCTCGCAGCTTTTCCTTGAACCAGTCGACCTTCGTGTGAGGAATCTCGTGTACAAAGGCAAAGTCCAACCGCTGAATCAGTTTGCTCCCTTCCTCCGACAGCTCAATCCCGATTGGCTGCGTGTCCTCGAAGCCCGCAATCGTGTGACAGCTGTAGCAGCCGTAGCGACCGATCGCCCGACGACCAAGCTCCAGCTGCTGCTCTTCGGGCGACATGGCGACCACGGTCGCGATTGCCTCCTCCGTGGGGACGATCGACCGGTAGTAGTCGGTCAACGTCTCCGCCACCAGCGCGGCATCATAGGTCGCAGCTGGACCGACGCCCGTCGGGCCATCGAGACCAGATAGATACGCCGCGACGTCGGCTACCTCTGCATCGGTGAGCCGCATATCGGGCATATACGTGTTTGGACTGAAGTGCTTTGGGTCACGCACCCAGTCAAAGAGCCATTCGTAGCTCGTCTTGCCGCCAATGTTCTGGAGCGGCTGTCCGAATGTCCGTCGAGGACCGGCCTCCAGCCGTCCCTCGCTGCCGTTGATGTGACAGGCGAGACACCCGACCGACTCCACGAGTTCCTGCCCCCTCGTCGCGTCCCCTCGTGGCGGCGAAACGACGGCAAAATCGTGCTCCTCCGAGTTCGCAAAAAGATAGGCCACCACCGCGTCGATCTCGACTTCGTTTCGAGGCGCATCCTCCGGGGTACTCGTGTTCTCGTTGTACCAGATACGCGGCATCCAGGTGCTCGGTTTCACTTCTCGGGGATCGCGAATCCAGTTCGCCATCCATTCTTCGGTCAGTTTCGAGCTGATCTTTGTGAGGTCGGGCCCAGGCTTTCTCAGATCGGTAAACCCCTCCGTCGTATGACAGGCGTAGCAGCCTGCGCGCTCATAGAGTCCATACGCCAAACTGATCTTCGGCCCTTCGGGGACGAACGTGCTGTTCTGGTGGCACTTGGCACATGACGCCTCAGTCATGTTCGTCGGCAGCATCGGGTAATCCCACAGGTGGGCCACTTCCCAGTGCCGTTCCTCTTCCCACTCGTGCATCTGATCCGGATTCGCGGGTGTGTGCGAGGAATACTCGAAGTTGATCGACTGCCCCATCCCTTCATGGCAGACCGTGCAGCCGTACTCCCCAAACGGGTGCGGCGAGGCGCTGCCCACATACGCCGACAAGTTCGGATGGGTCGTGAACGGCTGCGGATAGTTCTCGTACCCCTCGAGATCGATCGACAGATGACAGCTCGTGCACCGATCCATCTTGACGACACGGGTGAAATTGACGTCGTCGACAATCCCGGGGGTGATCACCTGCTGAACCGTGATCGTGGGAGCCATGAAGTCGAGCAGTGGTGCGTTGAGCAGATAGTCGTCGACGACACTCGGAGCCAGGTCGGCGAGGCGCTCCTGGAGGCGACCAGTTTCAAAGGTCAGCTCCCCGATCTGGGCATCGATGTCTGCTACCCGGGTCGTGTACTCGGCGATCTGTGCCCGAACACCGTCACGCTGCGCGTTGAGCCGCTCGACCTGGAGACCGAGATCCAACCAGTGCTGATACATCTCGTCAATCTCAGGCCGAACCGAGGCCGCGCGCTCTGGGTCCTCTTCCTGAAGCTCCTCAAATTCGTAGCGCTCGGCGTCATAGTTAGCCTTTGTAAACAGATAATTCTGGTTCACGCCGTAGAGCTCGGCTTCAATCTCATCCAGCTGGCCTTCCAGCTCGTCGACCTGCACCTGGTTAGATGCCAGTTCCTGCTCAGCCTGAGCCCTTTCGCTCTGGAGCTGCTGCACCTGCGCTTGGTCCACATCGGCCTCAGCGGCGGCGAGACCGGCCTGTGTTACCTCGGTCTCGAGCAGAACAAACTGCCGCTGATAACCCTTCCATTCCCGATCGTAGTCGTCCCAGACCATCCAGATACTGCTGAAGAACAGAAACAGTCCAGATGCGGCAAAGACGACGTTCAAAAAATCGATGTTGTAGACGTGCCCAACAGACTTCTTGTCAGCCATCGTTTCTCAGCTCAGCTCCACTCGACACAACCTAGATATTAAAGAAGAACTCCGGAATCGACACGACGTATTTCAGGTTAAACAACCACCGCGTCAACATCTTAATTGGCAGGGACAACATCATCAGAAAAAGAAATGCCGTCACGTAAAAGCGTCCTGGCCCCAACTTCTCGTAGTACCCACGAAACACAGTTTTGGCCAGTACGACCGGCAGCACCGCGATGTAGATCACGGTCAGCACGAGGCCAAAGAACTCGCGAATAATCCAGTTGTCCGGGAGAGACCGCCCGAGCCCACGCACCCATATATATTCGGACAACTGGACGTTGGTGAGCGCCTCGAGCTTGTGGATGTCCCAAAATTCAAACGGTCCGAAGAAGTTCCAGTTCGGACCACGCAAGAACGTACCGAGCACGATCAACGACGACCAGAGAACGACGAATCCAAATAAAAAGATGGTGATCTCGGCTTTTCGTTCATTGAAGGTGTAGTAACCGTTCCCTTTCGGGTTCGTGTCCACATATGGGATGGCCATCAATCCGACGACGATCAATGAGGGCAAGACCACTCCGGCCAGCCACGGATCAAAGTAGACCAGCATCTCCTGAAGTCCCAGAAAATACCACGGCGCCTTTGAGGGGTTCGGCGTATTCGCAGGATTCGCAGGTTGCTCGATCGGGGCTTCCAGAAGGATCGACCAGACGACGATGACCGCCGTGCACAGAATCAGCGCGATCAGTTCGCTGTAGACCAAATCTGGCCAGACCCAGACGCGATCCGACTCTTCCTTCTCGATCGGATCGCCGCCTGCCGCGATCCGCTTGTCGTTCAGCACGGCCTCACGCATAGAGAACCACGTAAAGAACACCACCAGGAAGATCAACCCTACAATCGGCACGTTATCCGCTTTGGCGATGATTAAGACGAAGTTCTCGTCGAAAAGGCCGAATACGAAGAACAACGCGATAAACGCCATCAGGCCGTATCCAACCGCCTTCTTGGCGAACAACTCCCGCTTCACAACGATGAACGCTAGCGCGGCGACCGACAGGACAAAGAACAGCCGCGGGTCAGCGAACAGATTGATGAATCCCTTAATCGCGTCCATGGTTCGGTTCGAAACCGTCTACAGCGGCCCCGAGATCCCTCCGTCCTTACGCACTCGCCAGAAGTGGATGGCCATCAAAAACCCGATAACCAGCGGCAAGACCACACAATGCAGCACATAGAATCTGAGCAGGGCACCCTCACCGACAAACGTGCCCCCGAGCAACGCGAACCGCACGTCGTCGGCAGCATGGACCAGCTGCACATCGCCGATCGCCAACAGCTGTGCGCCTGGCCCCTCATATCCTAGGAACGGCGTCGCCCGGGCCATGTTGGAGCCGACCGTGATCGCCCAGATCGCAAGCTGATCCCACGGTAGCAGGTAGCCGGTGAACGACAGGAGCAGCGTCAGGACGAGCATGATAACCCCGATGTTCCAGTTGAACTCACGGGGCGGTTTGTACGACCCGGTCATGAAGACACGAAACATATGCAGCCAGACCGTGATCACCATCGCGTGAGCGCCCCACCGATGCATCTCCCGCATGATGCCGAGCGGAACATGCTCACGGAGCCCAACGATGTCCGAGTAGGCGTACTCCAATGTCGGACGGTAGTAGAACATCAGCAACAGACCGGTAAAGGTTAGATTGAGAAACAAAAAGAAGCTCAGCCCACCCATGCACCAGGTGTATCGGAGACGGACACCGTGCTTCTTGAGCCTGACCGGATGCAGGTGCAGAAACACATTGGACAGCATCACCAACACGCGATTGCGGTCGTTAATAGGTGCGGTATGTCGGAAGACTGACGTCCAGACTTGTGTCTCGGTCAGCCAGTTCCATGCGCGAACCAGTGCGCCTTCCTCAGGTTGGATTGTTTTCGAATCGGCCATATTTGTTGCTCACACGCTCAAAAACGATTCAGGGTCAAGCCACTGGCCAAGCTCTTGCTGGTACTTTCGGCTCTTGTCGATCAGGATCTGGCCGTCCTCCGCTAACACGATCCGCGTGCGCTCCAGCGGGCGCGGTGCCGGCCCCTCGAAGTTCACGCCGGTCTCTCTGAATCCGCTTCCATGACACGGACACTTGAACTTCGCTTCAGCCGAGAGGTAGTTCGGTGTGCAGCCGAGATGGGTGCAGGTGACAAGCAGGGCGTAGAAGCCAGGTCCTTCGTGGACGATGTCAAACGGCGTCCGTACGATCCAGACACCAAACTTGTTCTTCCACCGCTCGTCTACACCCTCGCCGTAGTCTGCGGGAAAACCGACGGTGAACTGCTGCGGCGGCTCATTTAAGACGTTCGGAAACATGAAACGACCGGTCGCCGCGAGACAGCCGGCCGTGGCGGCTGTGAACGATCCCCATGCCAGACCCAACCAGGCACGACGCGGCATCAACGGAGAGGTGTCGTCTGGCGTCTTCTTGGCCCTGGCCTTCACGACCGGCCTCTTCACCGCCGCTGCACTGGTCGTCTTCCCAGCCAGTGCGGGATTCATCGGCGGTGGCGGCGCAGCTTTCGGTTTCGGTGTCGCCGCGGCAGCCTTGGGTTTCTCGCCTGCCGGGTCTATGGAAGGTTTCTGATCTTTAGACATCGCTTCGCTCGTTTTGTCTACTACGGGTGCCTCATGGCCGCGCTCGGCTCAATACCGGAGGGCTCTAGCAACGCCAGAGTCCGCATGGCGGCTTCCCGTACGCTCAGGCTGACATCATTCTGACTCAGTGCCGTAACCTGCTCCGCAAGCTCGACCGACTGCAGCGCGGCAACCGCCTGGAGACCAGTCACCATCACCTCGGACACCGGATCCAGCGCGGCGTCGCGTGTCTGTACCCGCGTCACGGTTCGCTCGAGATACTCGCGGTCGAGCATGCGCCCGAGCACCTTTGTGCCGTCGTGCTGACCGTGACGCGCTAATGCCACGGCGGCGTTCCACTGCACGTCGGCCATCGGATCCTCCAGCGCGGTTCGCAGCACCGTCCCATCACCGAAGTCCAAACTGCCAAGAGCATGCACTGTCATCTTTCGAACACCAGCATCCTCGGAGTCGTACATCTCCTCAATGTCGTTTTTGACCGACGGATCACCGAGCGAGGCCAGTGCCCAGATCACGCTGATCTTCGTGTCGGTGTCGGAATCATTTAGACCCCCGAGCAGTGCTGGCACGGTGCCTGTCGGTGGATTCGTCAGTCGCCCGACCGCCAGCGCGAGGTAGCGCCGAACCCGTGGGTCATCGCCCTCTGAATCGCTGAACGCCTGCACGATCGCCGACCCCAGCATCGGGTGACGCGACTCGACGTCTGGATCAGCCAGCATCCGCGAGAGTTCGTACGCGGCCGGCCATCGACGCTCCCGTCCACCCGTCTGCACGTCTTGCAGGAACTCCTCCGGTGTCCGCTCATTGGTCAGTAACATCCTGAACCCGCCGTAGACCAGAACCACCATCCCGATGACGGCAAGCGGGATCAGAAAGAACTGGACGGCAAGCGCCGGAGCCTTCGTGAGCGGGAGTCTATCGGGCGCACTTTCGCGCTCGACGAGCTTTGACATCGTTAGCGACTGGGATTCTGTGATTTACCGAGTGTCTACCGAAGGGTGAAGTTTACGCGCTTGCACCAAAACCGACCAAGATTACTATGAATTTTCGACTGCGGTCAACACTCGGCAGCGTAATCTTAACCGTTCCGTTTCAACGAATCATCCTCGGGGTTCGATCTTGGGCAGCGTGACCACTTGTTGTGCCTGATACTTACCATTTTTGTCCGCATACGACGTCGCACATGGCTCGTCGCTCTGGAAGAAGAGCACCTGCGCAATTCCCTCGTTGGCGTAGATTTTCGCTGGCAGCGGCGTCGTATTCGAGATCTCCAACGTGGCCGTCCCCTCCCACTCAGGCTCGAATGGCGTGACATTCACGATGATGCCGCACCGGGCATAGGTCGATTTCCCCAGACACACGGTCAAAACGTCTCGCGGAATCCGAAAATACTCGATGGTCCTGGCCAGCGCGAAAGAGTTGGGGGGGACAATGCACACCGGCGCCGTGATATCGACGAACGACCGTGGGTCGAATGCTTTCGGGTCGATGACGGTGGTATTGATGTTGGTAAAGACCTTGAACTCGTCAGCCACTCTGATGTCGTAGCCATAGGACGATAGTCCATACGACACTACGCCTTCTCGAACCTGACCATCGACAAACGGATCGATCATCCCGTGCTTGATAGCCATCCGCTTGATCCACGTATCAGACTTGATACTCATCGGTGCAGACACTCCCACTCGCAGGGCTCTGGCAACGGAATTGTGCGTGCGAGGCGCTTGGATTCGAACTCAGCGACGCACAAACATTAGCACGAGGGTAAGCGCGATACTCAAGACAACCGAGGTCGCGATTGGTAGATAGACCGTCACGCTGCCTCGCCGGTAGACCACGTCGCCAGGCAGGCGACCGAGCGGAACACCCAGCATGACCAGAACACCGACGCCAACGATGAGCAGTCCCGCGAAGACCAGCGCCTTTCCCATCGACGTTTCCGTCTTTCAGATGGCCGTGGCCCAGCCTCGTTAGTCAGCCTCAGGGACCAGGTCGACCCCACGAAAAAAATACCCAATCTCAAAGGCTGCGGTTTCGAGCGCGTCAGAACCATGGGTGGCGTTACGCTCGATCGACGAGCCGTATTCCCGTCGCAGGGTGTCACGTTCCGCATCACCAGGATCCGTCGCGCCCATCAGACGGCGCCATCGGGCGATAGCATCGGGCGCTTCCAGCACCAGCACCACGGATGGGCCCGATGACATGAAGTCGGTCAGGCTATCGAAGAACGGTCTCTCGCGGTGGACGGCATAGAACCCTTCCGCATCGGACTTGCTCATCTGTACAAGCCGCATCGCGCGCACTCGGAACTCCGCCTCTTTGATTCGCTGGAGAATCGGACCGATCAACCCACGCTCTACCGCGTCCGGCTTGATGATCGCGAATGTTCGTTGCATCGGCAGAACTCTCGCCTGCACTGCGTATGCTGGGTTCAGTGTGACGACTAGCGTAGGTCGTCCATGATCGTCTCGAGCACAGCCTTTGGCGGTCGTACTACGCTCTCAGGAAGCTTTGCCAGCGGTTCGTCCACGATGTTCAGCAATGTTAGGAAGTCGTCCTCGTCGGGCTGCACATAAATGATACCGGTGGCGTACTCGCCGCGGTCTTTGGTCTCGTGCAATACTCGTATGGCCTGCAGCTTGTCGAGTGCGTTGTAGTCGGCCTCGAGTTTCTTCAGATAGAGTTTCGAACCGTCATGCATCACGACCTCTTGCGTCGTGCCCTCCTCGTACTCGACCTCGATGTCCTCGAAGAACGGCACGAAGCTGATTTCTTCGAGCGGACCGTCGTGGTCCTTGGCATACGCATAGCTCTTGGTCGACCCTTCGTGATCATTGAACGTCACACAGGGCGAGAGAACGTCAATCATGGCGGTGCCGCGGTGGCTCAACGCGGCCTTGATTACCGCCGACAGCTGCTTCTTGTCCCCTGAGAACGACCGCGCCACGAACGTGGCGCCAAGCTCAATGGCCAACGCACAGGTGTCAATCGGTGGCAGATCATTGACGACACCGGTCTTCAGCTTGGATCCCCTGTCGGCTGTCGGTGAAAACTGGCCCTTCGTCAGACCGTAGCAGCCGTTATCTTCGATGATGTAGACGATCGGCAGATTGCGCCGCATCAGGTGGACGAACTGACCGATCCCGATCGCTCCCGTATCCCCGTCGCCGCTTACACCGAGCGCGATCAAGTGCCTGTTAGCCAGCAGCGCACCCGTACCAACCGACGGCATCCGACCATGTACCGCGTTGAACCCGTGCGCCGAGCCGAGAAAATAGGCCGGGCTCTTGCTGGAGCACCCAATCCCGGATAGCTTGATCACCCGGTCGGGGTTGATGCCCATCTCATAGCAGGCCTCAATGATCCGCTCTGAAATGGAGTTGTGCCCGCAGCCGGCACACAGGGTGGTCTTGGAACCCCGATACTCCTTCGAGTCAAGGCCGATACGGTTGACGCGTTTCTCTGGCCGAACGGTAGTCACGATGTTTCCCTCTGTTGGTCTGACGCCTATTCGCCGCCAACACCCACGTTGCGACGCGTACGTTCGAAGTCTGTATCTGCCTTCTCAACGGTGCACCCTTCCTGGACCAGGATGTCATTGCTAACCGTTCGAGCATCGATCGAGTTTCCGGTATAGTGCAGCACGCTTCGAAGCCGCCCGATGAGTTCCGCCGGCAAATCAAGCTTCATCAGGCTCAGCATCTGGGCATCCCGATTCTGCTCGACGACATAGACACGTTCGTGCCGCTCAATGAACGAAGCCAGGTCGGTTCTGAACGGATACGCGCACACGCGATAGTACGACGTCTGCAGGTCGGCCTCCGCCGATAGCTGGTCACGACTCTCGATAATGGCCCAGTGGGTGGAGCCGTAGGCAATGATGCCGATCGACGCCTTACGGTTGATCTCCACGACTGGCGCCGGCACCCACTTGCGTGCCGTTTCGAACTTGCGCGCCAGTCGGTCGACGTTCTTCTGGTAGTCGTCCGGTCGCTCGCTGTATTGGGCCCACTCGTTGTGCCCCGACCCTCGGCAAAAGAATGCCGGCATGTCATCGCCCGGGATCGTGCGATACGGAATGCCATCGCCGTCAACATCCCGATAGCGACCGAATTTTCCGATGCGTTCAAGGGTTTCCGAATCGACCACTTTGCCACGGTCAATCGGCTTGGATGGGTAATCGAAGGGCCTCGACATCCAGGTATTCATCCCCAGATCGAGGTCACTCATCACGAACACCGGTGTCTGCAAGCGCTCCGCGAGGTCGAACGCCTCCATCGCCATCGTGTAGCACTCTTCGACGGATGCGGGAAACAAGAGGAGGTGACGCGTGTCCCCATGCGAGAGGAACGCTGTCGTCAGGACGTCTCCCTGCGCCGTGCGGGTCGGAAGCCCGGTCGACGGCCCCACCCGCTGCACATCAAAAATCACGGCCGGAATCTCTGCGTAGTAGGCAAGGCCAGCGAATTCAGACATCAGTGAGATGCCTGGCCCAGACGTCGACGTCATCGACCGCGCGCCCGACCAGCCCGCCCCGATCGCCATGCCCAGCGCTGCGATTTCGTCCTCGGCCTGGACCACGGCGAACGTGGCCTTCCCGGTCTCCTTCTCGATCCGATACTTCTTCAGGTAGTCGATCAGCGTCTCGCAGAGCGACGACGACGGTGTGATGGGATACCACGTCACCACCGTCACACCCGCCATCATCGCGCCGATCGCGGCCGCCGCGTTGCCTTCAATCAGAACCAGTCCCTGGGTCCCGTCCATTTTTTCGACGACCAACTGGTCGCGCTTGACGAGATTGTCGGCGGCATACTGAAACCCGACATCTAGCGCCCCCTCGTTCAGGATCACCGCTTTGGGCTTCCGGCCAAGCTGCTTCTCCAGCGCGACCTTCATCTCGCACATTTCAATCTGAAGCAGATTAGCGAGCACCCCGTCGTAGATCATGTTCCGCACGAGCCGTCTGAGCTTGGCGTCGCGGCAAACGTCGGCGACCAACGTGTCGAACGGGACCGGATAGAAGACGAGATCGTCGCGCAGACTACTCAACTGCAGCGGCGCGTCATACACCACCGTCGCTCCTGCCTCAAGCGACAACACGTCCTCCCGAGCCGTCTCGGAGTTCATCGCGACCATCAGGTCGACCCGTTGCTTCGCCGCGATATAGCCATCCTTGTTGGCCCGGATGGTGAACCACGTCGGAAGACCAGCGATATTGGACGGAAACACGTTCTTCCCGGATACCGGCACACCCGTCTGGAATATCGAGCGCAGCAGTACGAGGTTGGCGGTCTGGCTACCTGAGCCGTTGACCGTGGCGACCCGTATGCTGAAATCGTTGACCAGTCGCTGGGAATGAGTAATGCTCGAGGTCTCTTGGACCGCTACGTCAGAAACAGCCATCTATGCCCTCGTTATTAATCAGGCAAACAACCGTCAAGTTTAGCACGCTCTTCTACCGCGTAATTCTTGGCAAACTTGCTTTGAACGCGGATCGACCTGCCTAGGTACCTCAGGAGGGGAGACCAAGACTCGTCACCACCGCCGAACCGATGTCGGCTGGACTCCGGACCACCGAGACCCCAGCGCTCGTGAGGGCTTTCATCTTTTCGGCGGCCGTTCCCTTCCCGCCGGCGATAATCGCTCCGGCATGACCCATGCGGCGTCCTGGCGGAGCGGTCTGACCAGCAATGAATCCGACGACCGGTTTCGAGAATTCCTTGGCGATGAACGCCGCGGCTTCTTCCTCCGCCGTCCCGCCGATCTCGCCGATGAGCACCACGGCCTCCGTGGCCGGGTCTGCCTGGAACAGCTTAAGGGCATTCACAAAGTTGGTCCCGACGAGCGGGTCACCACCAATGCCGATGCAAGTCGTTTGCCCGAGCGACAGCAGCGTCAGCTGGTGGATCGCCTCATAGGTCAGCGTGCCGCTCTTTGACACGATCCCGACACGTCCCTCGCGACAGATATGACCAGGAATAATCCCGGCCTTGGCCTTCCCAGGAGAGATGATTCCCGGACAGTTGGGTCCGACCAATCGCGTGTGATGTCCCTCGAGGAAGCTCATCACGGCAAGCATGTCGATGGTCGGAATTCCCTCGGTGATGCAAACGACCAGATCGATTCCCGCATCGGCCGCCTCGATGATCGCATCGGCGGCGACGGGAGGCGGCACGAAGATCACCGACGCGTTGGCGCCGGTGTCACCGACCGCCTCGACGACAGTATTAAACACCGGCCAGCCTTCGTGAGTCGTGCCGCCCTTGCCCGGTGTGACGCCCCCAACCACGGTCGTGCCAAACTCCGCAGCCTGCTTGGCGTGAAAGGTGCCCTCCCGGCCGGTCAGCCCCTGAACGAGAAGACGGGTGTCTTGATCAATCAGTACGGCCACGAAGGTTTCTCACTTTCTTTACTCTTATCGGTCGGACGCCGCGAGTCATTAGTCGCAACTCGACCAACACGACTCATGCCCCATGACGCTGGTTTCATGTTGCCAGGGCGACTACTTGGTCCGCCGCTTCGCCCATTGTGTCAGCGGTTGTGAAATTGAGACCGCTGTCACGAAGCATCAGCTTGCCGGTCTCGACGTTGGTCCCTTCCATTCGAATGACGATCGGGATCTTGATGTCGAGCTCGCTCACGGCCGCGATGACACCTTCCGCCAGCACATCGCACCGCAGGATGCCGCCAAAAATGTTGATAAGGACGGCCTTGACGTTAGCATCCGCCATCAAAATCCGAAATGCATTCTTGATCTGATCGGCGTTGGCTCCGCCCCCGACATCGAGGAAGTTGGCCGGTTCCCCCCCGGCCAGCTTGATGATGTCCATCGTCGCCATTGCGAGACCGGCACCGTTGACCATGCAGCCGACATTACCATCCAAGCGTATGTAGTTTAGTGAGTATTTGGACGCCTCGATCTCCAGGTCCTCTTCCTCTCTGAGGTCCCTCAGGTCCACGAGGGCTGAATGCCGAAACAGCGCGGAATCGTCCAAGCTCACCTTAGCGTCGAGGGCCAGCACGTCGCCGGAGGTGGTCACCACGAGTGGGTTGATCTCGACGAGCGAGGCATCGGTCTCACGAAACATCCGATACACCGCCTGCATCACACGAACGGCTTTCGCCACCGCCCGGCCGCTGAGATCGAGACCGAACGCCAATCGACGTGCCTGAAAGGCCATCAATCCATCAGCGCTTTCAACCGCTTCGCGCAGAATGAGCTCGGGGGTGTCCGCCGCGACCTGCTCAATGTCCATGCCCCCTGCCGAGCTCGCCATCATCACCGGCCGAGCGAGCGCACGGTCGATCAGTAGTCCCAGATACAGCTCACGGTCGATTGCCAGCTGCTCTTCGACGAGAACTCGACCAACCCGTCGGCCTTCGGGCCCAGTCTGCGGCGTGACCAACGTGCTGCCAATCAGCACATTCGCTGCCTGCTCGGCCGCGGCGACGTCATTCACGACCTTGATCCCGCCGCCTTTGCCTCGACCGCCGGCATGGATCTGCGCCTTGACCACCACCCGGCCGCCTAGCCGCTCGGCGATGGCCCGCGCCTCGGCTGGTGTCGTGGCCACGTCGCCCTGCGGCACGGGGACCCCGAACGTCGCAAAGATACTCTTCGCCTGGTATTCGTGAATCTTCACAGTCGGACGACCGCCTCCTCAACCCTAAACGTTGATGATCTGTACGAGCTCGCGCACGGCATCGGCCGACTTTGTCAGAGCCGCTTGCTCGTCGGCCGATAGAACGATCTGGACGATCTCCTCGACGCCGCCAGCCCCCAATTTCACCGGGACGCCGACGAAGAGATCCGACACCCCATACTCTCCCTGCAGGAATGCGGCACACGGCAGAATCTTCTTCTTGTCCTTGAGAATCGCTTCGACCATCTCCACGACCGCTGACGCAGGCGCGTAATAGGCGCTGCCGCTTCCAAGCAGTTTGACGATCTCAGCTCCCCCTGCGGCCGTGCGGGCCACGATCGCGTCCACGGTCTCGGCATCCATGAGCTCCGTGATCGGGATGCCGGCGACGGTCGAATAGCGTGGCAGCGGCACCATGGTGTCACCGTGGCCCCCGAGAACAAAGGCATGGGTGTTCTCGACAGACACGTTCAGTTCTTGCGCAATAAACGTTCGCATTCGCGCCGAGTCGAGCACCCCTGCCATCCCGATCACCCGCTCACGGGGAAAGCCGCTGACCCGGTAGACGACCTGACACATCGCATCGAGCGGGTTCGTGACGGGAATAATGATGCAGTCCGGAGAGTACTTGACCACCTGCTCCGTTACACTCTTGATGATGGCGTGGTTCTTCTGGAGGAGATCGTCCCGGCTCATCCCCGGCTTGCGAGCGAGACCGGCGGTTACGACAACTATGTCGGACCCTGCCGTGTCGGCATAGTCAGTTGTCCCGAGCACCCGCGCATCGGAACCCTCAACCGGACACGCCTCGAGCATGTCCAGCGCCTTGCCCTGGGGGATGCCGTCCAAGATGTCCAGGATGACGATGTCGGCCAGCTCCTTGTCCGCAATGCTGCGTGCTGTCGTCGCACCGACGTTTCCCGATCCGATCACCGAAACCTTACGATTCATAATTCGCTCACTCCATCATGCGCGCCGCGTGCCTTGTCCCGTTCTCGGCCGCCGAGATGGGACTCAGTGTGTTCGCATTCGTCAACACTAGTTCATGCAAGCGCAGTTTTAGGTCACGTCCCCGTGACATTTTTTAAGCTCCTCAACAGAAAGTGTGGAAAACCTTGTGGAAAAATGTCCGATTACTCAAACTTGAGCCGCTTCAGCCGGGGCGATGTAGCGATTTGCACCATCGTGGTGCGCGCAAGGTCATGGTCGCGAAGGTCGGCCCAAAAGGCGAGACATTATACTGTACCGATTAGGTCACGCGTGGCCGCATCAACCCCAAGAGCAGATCAGCACGACAACTCGCATGAAGATCATTATTTCAGACCCTTTACCAGATTCGGCTGCAGCGTTGCTCCGAGCAGAAGGTTGGACCGTTGATGCGCGTTCCGGTCGCCTCCTTGAGGACCTGCTCACCGACATCGCCGATGCCGACGGTCTCATCGTCAGAAGCGCAACCAAGGTAACCAGGCAGCTCATCGAGGCGGCTCCGCGGCTCCGTATCGTCGGGCGAGCAGGAACCGGCGTCGACAACGTCGACCTCGCCGCCGCCGACGAGCGAGGCATTCTGGTCGTCAACGCACCCGGCGCCAACAGCATCAGCGTCGCCGAGCACGCTCTCGCGCTGATGTTGGCCTTGTCGCGCTCGGTGGCCGTGGCCGACGCTCAGATGAAACAGGGGCGCTGGGAAAAGAAATCCTTCCAGGGGGCCGAGTTACGCGGAAAGACGCTCGGCATTGTCGGATTGGGACGTATCGGACGCGAGGTGGCGCGCCGGGCTCAGGCGTTCGAGATGACGATCATCGCGCATGACCCGTTCATCTCAGCTCAACTCGCCCAAGACCTCGACGTCGAACTGCTGTCGCTCGACGACCTCTGTTCACGGGCGGACTTCATCACCCTACACATTCCGTCGACCGCTGGGACGGCACAGCTGCTCGACCGGGAGCGACTGTCCCGGTGTAAACAAGGTGTGCGAATCGTCAACACCGCGCGCGGTGACTTGATCGACGAAGCGGCCCTCGTTGACGCGATCACATCGAACCAGGTGGCGGGCGCGGCACTCGACGTCTTCCAGGTCGAACCACCCGACACCACACTCACAGGATTACCTCAGGTGGTCGCCACACCACACATCGCTGCGTCAACAAATGAAGCGCAGGAACTGGTGGGGGTGGAGACCGCCAGCTGCGTTCGCGACTTTCTCCGGTCTGGTGTCGTTCGTAATGCGGTGAATTTCCCGGCCCTACCACCCGAGGAGTCTCAACGGCTTCAGCCCTACATCGCCCTCGCGGAGCGGCTCGGGAGTTTGCTCGGCCAACTTACCGAAGACCGGGTCGAGGGTGTGGGCGTCAGATACTACGGCGAGCTATCCGGAAAAACGCACGACATGCTGGTCGGAGCGGTACTGGTCGGTCTGTTCCGACAGGTCATCTCGTCGACCGTGACCCTCGTCAACGCCCGATCGATCGCCAAGCAAAGAGGGATCGAGGTGACAGAATCTCAGAGCTCAAGGCCCAGGGACTTCACAAGCCTCATCTCCGTCAAGTTTTATACCGACGGCGGCGAACGCTGGGCCGAGGGGGCCGTTTTTGCGCCCAACGAACCGCGTCTCGTCCTACTGGACGGGGTCGCCATCGAAACAACCCTAGATGGTCCGTTGATCGTCATCCATAACAATGATCAACCTGGTGTCATCGGGGAGGTCGGCACGATCCTCGGACGGCATGGCGTGAACATCGCGACGTTCGCCCTCGGGCGCAGTACGACCGGAGCCGTGGGCGTCGTCAACGTCGAGGAAAATGAGGACGGCGGCGGGCTGCGGGACGATGTGGTCGAGGAGATTCGGAAGATTCCAGCCGTGTTGCGCGCACGGCTCGTCCGGGTGTAACCCGCCGCGTGGTAATATTCGCCGTGCACCCCGTCACACCTCAGGGGACCGCAACTCTCTCATCTCCCGCTACGGCTGTCATAGTTATCCCTGCGCGATACGACTCGACGCGCCTACCCGGCAAGGCAATCGCTGACATTGCTGGTCATCCGATGATTGAACACGTATATCGACGCGCATCGACGGCATCGAGGGCCGCATCGGTGATCGTCGCCACCGATGATGAGCGTGTTCGGGATGTGGTGCTGTCATTCGGTGGCAAGGTTCGGCTGACCGAACGACAGCACCGGAATGGCACGGAACGCCTGGCAGAGGTCGCGCGTGACCTCACGTGCGACCTGGTCGTTAACGTTCAGGGGGATGAGCCACTGATCGACCCGCTCGCCATCGATTTAGCCCTCACCCCGTTCGCAGACGAGCCGACCCTGTGCATGTCGACGCTGCGAACCCCGATCTCCAACCCTCACGACCTGCGCGATTCCAACGTGGTCAAAGTGGTCGTCGATCGCGACGATTTCGCTCTCTATTTCTCGCGTGCACCGATTCCACACACCGCCACCGCACACCCGGGAGGTGATGCGGTGGGTGCATGCAAGCACATCGGTCTCTATGTCTACCGACGTGACTTCCTGCTACGCTTCGCCGAGCTCGAACCGACTCCCCTCGAGCGCGCAGAACGTCTCGAGCAACTGCGTGCCCTAGAGCACGGGTATCGGATCAAGGTCCTTGAAACGTCACACGACCCCATCGGTGTCGATACGCCAGAAGATCTCGAGCGTGTTCGACAGATTATGAGCGCCGGAGCGTCCCAATGAATGAACGAACGTCTGGTCAGGACCGCCCCGTCAAATACATCTTTGTCACGGGCGGCGTCGTCTCTTCACTCGGGAAAGGTCTGGCTGCCGCATCGATCGGGTGCTTGCTCGAAGGCCACGGGTATCGGGTGACCCTTCAAAAGCTCGACCCATACGTTAACGTCGACCCGGGCACGATGAGCCCCTATCAACACGGTGAGGTCTACGTTACGGAGGATGGCGCCGAGACCGATCTGGATCTGGGGCACTATGAGCGCTTTACAAACACGGTCACCAGTCACAACCACAACTGGACGACCGGCAAGATCTACTCGTCGGTGATCCAGAAAGAGCGACGCGGCGACTATCTCGGACGGACCGTCCAGGTTATTCCCCACATCACGAACGAGATCAAGGACGGAATCCGGTCGGTGGCCAAGGATGTGGACATCGTCCTAGTCGAGATCGGCGGAACGGTCGGAGACATCGAAAGTCAACCGTATCTAGAAACCATCCGCCAGTTTCGCCGCGATGTCGGACGAGAAAACACACTTTACATCCATCTAACACTGGTGCCATTCATCGGCACGGCCGGCGAGCTCAAAACGAAGCCAACCCAGCACAGCGTTCGCGACCTTCGGTCGATCGGTATTCAGCCCGACATCCTGCTGTGCCGGACCGATCGCTTTCTCCCACGTGACATCCGGCAAAAGATCGCCTTGTTTTGCGATGTCGACGAGGAAGCCGTCATCACCGCCAAGGACGTCGACAGTATCTACGAGGTCCCACTGGTGCTGCGCGCCGAGGGACTCGATGCCATCGTGCTCAAAGGTCTGAACCTCCCCTCTAGTACCCAGTGCGACATCGGACAGTGGGAGGATCTCGCCGAGCGGATCCGCCACTCCGACGACGAGGTCACCGTTCACGTCGTCGGCAAGTATGTCGGCTACGAAGATTCCTACAAGAGTCTCAATGAGGCTCTGCATCACGGAGGTTTCAACCAACGCGTCAAGGTGAACATCAAGTGGGTAGAGGCCGAAGCGTTGGAGCTCGACGGCGCCGAGCGGATGCTCGCGGATGCTGACGGCATACTCGTGCCAGGCGGATTCGGAGACCGTGGTAGTCGAGGCATGATGGAAGCTGCGCGGATCGCACGCGAGCGCGAGATCCCGTACTTCGGTATCTGCTATGGCTTCCAGTGGGCAGCGGTTGAGTTTGCTCGCCACGTGTGCGGGCTCGCGGATGCCGACTCAACCGAGTGCCGCGAGGATACCCCGCACAACGTAATTTACAAGCTTCGGGACCTGCTCGGTGTGGACGAGCTGGGAGGCACGATGCGGCTCGGGAGTTACCCGTGTCAGCTCGAGTCTGGATCGCTGGCACATCGCATCTATGGTCAGACGCAGATCAAGGAACGACACCGCCACCGATACGAATTCAACCGCGAATTCGAGCGCCCGCTGACCGAGGCGGGCCTCCGAGTGTCTGGCCATTCACCGGACGGAAAATTCGTCGAAGTGCTCGAGCTGTCCGACCACCCTTGGTTTCTCGCCGTCCAGTTTCACCCTGAATTTCGATCTAAACCGCTCCGCCCCCACCCCCTCTTCGCCGACTTCGTCAAGGCCGTCCATCGTCATTCCAAGGCGGCAGCCAGGCAAGCTCACTCAATAGCTGGCTAGACCCGGTTCCCGAACCGGCCCCGCTGTCTATCTGTCTATAATGAGGCCGTGCGCCACGTAGCCGTCGGTGACGTGACGCTCGGCGACGGGCAGCCGCTGGCGCTCATCGCCGGGCCGTGTGTCATCGAGAACGAGTCCCACGCCCTCGACACCGCCTCAACGCTCTGCGAGATTACTGACCGCTGCGGCGTCCCGCTGATCTTCAAGGCCTCGTTCGACAAGGCGAACCGCACGTCGATCGCGTCGTTTCGTGGCCCGGGTCTCAAAGAAGGGCTCCGCGTGCTGAGCCGGGTGAAGCAAGAGATCGGCGTTCCGATCTTGACCGACATTCATGAAACCCATCAGGCGGCGCCCGTCGCCGAGGTCGCGGATGTAATCCAGATTCCGGCGTTTCTCTCGCGACAGACCGACTTACTGCTGGCCGCGGCAGCAACCGGCCGCGTCGTGAACGTCAAGAAGGGACAGTTCCTGGCCCCGTCGGATGTGCAGCATATCATCAACAAGATCACATCGACCGGACACGAGCAGATCGTGGTCACCGAGCGCGGGACCAGTTTCGGATACAACAATCTTGTGGTGGACATGCGAGCATTCCCGATTCTGCGGGCAATGGGTTTCCCCGTCATCTTCGACGTGACCCACAGTGTGCAACTTCCAGGTGGCGGTGACGGGATCAGCGGCGGCCAAGCCGAGTACATCCCGACCCTGGCATCGGCCGGCGTCGCGGCCGGAATCGACGCGCTCTTTATGGAGGTGCACCAGACGCCGAACCTGGCCAAGAGCGATGGAACCAACGCACTGGCACTGGATCGCCTGGAGCCGTTGCTGCGGCACGTCATCGCCCTAGCGCGACTCTCGCGCCTGCAGAGCACATCCATCGCCTCAGAGTAGATCGTGCCAGCTATGAGAAATCTGACCGACATTGACGCTATCTTGGGTCGCGCGAGAACCGTACTGCAGATCGAGGCCGAGGCCATTCGAGGGCTCGCGGACCGGCTCGACGACCGCTTCATCTCGGCCCTCTCGCTGCTGGCATCCTGCCGCGGTCGGGTCATCGTCACCGGTATGGGTAAGTCCGGGATCATCGCTCGAAAGATCGCGGCCACGCTCTCGAGCACCGGAACCCCCGCCTACTTCCTGCATCCAGCTGAAGCGGTCCACGGTGACCTTGGCGTGATTCAGCACGACGATCTACTGGTGGCACTCTCGCAAAGTGGAGAAACACCAGAAATTCTGCGGCTACTCGAAACGCTCAAGCGCCTCGGGTCCGAGCTGATCGCCATCACGGGAACACCGTCAAGCACCCTGGGTCAAGCGGCCGATGTGACGCTCGACTGTCACGTTGATAGTGAAGCGTGTCCGATGAACCTCGTACCGACTGCCAGCACGACCGCGGCCCTCGCCCTCGGCGACGCGCTGGCGATGGCCCTCCTAGTCAAGAAAGGGTTCCGCGAAGAGGACTTCGCGAACTTGCATCCAGGCGGACATCTCGGTAAGCGCCTCCTCCGTGTGTCGCGACTCATGCACAGCGGTGACGAGCTCCCCATCGTAGAACCGTCGGCCTCGTTGTCGGAGGTCGTGGCCACGATCTCGTCCATGCGCCTCGGAATGACGTGTGTGGCGCGTCGCGACGGAATCCTGGCCGGCATCATCACCGACGGCGACCTCCGCCGAAACCTGGCCGACCCCACGACGCTGATGAGTCAAACGGCCGAGGCCATCATGACCTCGTCACCCCACACCATCATGGAATCGATGCTCGCCGCCCAGGCCCTGAATCTGATGGAGGCAGAACGCGTGACATCTTTGATCGTCGTCGACGAGGACTGCCTGATTCGTGGGGTTGTCCACCTCCACGACCTCTGGCGTACTGAACTGTTCTAGAGAACGACGGCCATGACCGACACCTTCGTCCTGGTGGTTCCGCTCTTAACGCTGTTGATCGGTCTGGCCGCCGGCAAGGCGTGGGAGCGCTACAAGCTACAGGATGGTCGGTGGATTGATCGGCGACGGGCGCGAGAGTCACCTCACTATATCCTCGGACTCAACTTCCTCGTGTCGAACCAGTTGGACCTGGCGATCGAGGAGCTGACCAAGGCGGCGGGCCTTGATGCGGACGCGCTCGAGATCCATCTAATCTTGGGTAACCTCTACCGCGAGAAAGGCCAAGTCAGCAAGGCGATCCAGATTCATCAGAGCCTGCTCCAGAGGCCGCGTCTCACGAAGCTCGAACACGCTTACGTGCTCCTCTGTCTAGGCCTTGATTTCAAGCGCGGCGGTTTCGTCGACCGGGCGTTCGAGGCCTTTTCCGAAGTGGTCAAGCTCGACTCGGAGAACCAGTATGCGCTGCTCAATCTCGAGAAACTTCACGAAGAGCAGCATCAGTGGCGTGAAGCCCAGGTGCTCAGGCAGCGGATGGCCGAGGCGGCCGCAGATAACGAGGGACCGCAGGACCAGGCGATACTCGCCTTTCTCGAGAACGAGCTAGGCCTGCAGGCGATGCGCGGTGACGCCTTCGCCCAAGCGACGCGGCACTTCGAGACGGCAATCGACCTCGACCGCCAGACTGTTCCAGCCTATCTCAACCTCGGGGACGTCCACCAGAAAATGGGTCGCAGCCAAGCGGCCATCGACACCTGGCAGGAGATGCTCAATGTCGCGCCAGAGCGTGCGTACCTGGCCTTCAGGCGGCTCGAGGCGGCGTTCGCCGACCTCGGCGGGCCGTCATCACGCTTTCTTGACCTCTGTCGTCGTCTGATCGCGGCGAATCCGCAGGACTGGCGGGCGCGTCTCGCCCTTGGTCAATATCATGCCGCCCACGGCGAACTCACTCGTGGTCTCGATCTCTTGTTCGAATCACTGGTCCACAATCCCCACGCGCTTGCGATTCATCAGGCGGTCTGGCGGACGTTGATGGCCCTTGACTTTACTCCTACGCTCGTGCGTCGATACGTCGATCTGACGCACGACGCGGTTTTCTACCTCGACCCCCACATCTGTATGCGGTGTCGCTATCGCAGCACCGAACTTCTGTGGCAGTGCCCTCAATGTCATGAGTGGAACACGTTCGTCGAGGAGCGAATCGCTCCGGCGAAAGACGGCGAGGAGACCCCGGCATGAGCGGGCGGTTCTACCGCCAGACGATGTCGTGACTTTCCTACGAGTGGCTCTTACCGGTGGCATCGCCACCGGTAAGTCGTGGGTCCTCACCCGCTTCGCCTTCCACCAGGTGCCGACCATCGATGCCGATGTGATCGCCCACGATGTCGCGCGGGCGGGCCAACCCGCGTCGACAGATATCCGCCAACGGTTCGGAGACGATGTGTTTCGTTCTGACGGTGAGCTCGACCGCCAGGAGTTAGGTGCCCGGGTGTTCGATGACCCTGACGAACGGAAAGCTCTCGAGGCGATCATCCATCCTCATGTCCGGGCGGCGATCGACCGGTGGTTTTCGGAAGTCGAAACAGAGGGTCAAGCGTTGTTTGCGGTCGCCGATATTCCTCTCCTTTTTGAAACCAGCCGACAAGAAGAGTTCGACATAGTCGTGGTGACGGCGTGCCCGCCAAGCCTCCAGCTGGAGCGGATCGTGGCTCGCGACCACCTCAGCGCGATCGAGGCCAGTCAGCGAATCACGATACAGCTCCCCACCGAACGGAGGTTGGGCGCCGCCGACTTCGAGGTGCGCACCGACATGAGCGACGCGGACACGGACAGGCAGGTGGACGAGATCTACGAGGCGCTGTCTGGACAGGCTCGTGGGGACGGCACGGAAGGCTTGTAGGCCTCCGGGGTTCAGGCTCTGGCATTCCTCCGGCGGGCCTTGGAGCTACCCGCTCGCCAGCTGTGCCTCCGCCGCGCGGACGGTGTTCGACATCAACATCGCAATCGTGAGAGGCCCGACGCCGCCCGGCACGGGTGTTAGGGCTCCCGCCACGAACTCGACCTCTGGGTGCACGTCGCCGGTGACGACTGCCCCACGTTTCTCGAACCCGGCCATCTTCTTGGACGCGCTGCCGAACAAAGCTTCAACCAACGCCCTGTCGTCCAGACGGTTCATCCCGACGTCAATCACCGTCGCTCCCGGTTTGACGAAGTCACGGGTCACAAACGCGGCCCGACCGATCGCCGCCACGAGAATGTCAGCCGACGAGGCCACCTCCGGTAGATTGACCGTTCTGGAATGACAGATCGTGACGGTGGCGTTGCGGTGAAGCAGCAACATGGCCATCGGCTTACCGACGATATCGCTTCGGCCGATCACGACCGCCCGCGCTCCAGCGATCGCAATTCCACAGCGGTCGAGAAGCTCGATGACACCTGATGGTGTGCACGGCGCCAGTGCCGGTCGCTTCTGAACCAGGCGTCCGACGTTGGCGGGATTGAATCCATCGACATCCTTCATCAAGTCGATGGCATCGAAGACGTACTGCTCGGCATCCGGACCCATTCCGGTCGGCAATGGCGACTGAACAAGGATCCCGTCGTGCCGGTCGCTGATGTTGAACGCCCGAACGATTGCCAACGCCTCGTCAAGCGATGCCGTGTCACCGATCCGGCGGAGATCAGTCGCCATACCCAGCGCCTCACCGCTCTTGATCTTGTTGCGGACGTAGATCTCTGACCCCGAATCGTGCCCAGCCAGGAGGATGCCAAGCGTCGGTGGACGGCCAGCCTCGCGCGTGAACTCCTGGATGCGAGAACGGAGACTCTCTCGAATCTCGGCGGCCACGCTCGCGCCGTCCAGGCGACGCGCAGCTGATGCTTGGGATGAGTATGTCTTAGTCAGATGATCGGTCACAGGCGCTCCCTCAATCAGTCATTATTTCAGGTTTCACGTGAGTTTCAGTAGAATGCCGACCATTCCTCCTGACATGTGACGCGTGGCCCACGCGGGATGTGCGGCCTCCACTGCCGGCGAGGCGACCGATCAGGCAGACACGATGACAGCTGACCGCGGAACATGGGGCACTCGCGCGGGATTTATTCTCGCCGCGTCCGGCTCCGCCGTTGGACTTGGGAACATCTGGGGTTTTCCGACCCAGGTCGGTCAGGGTGGCGGAGCAGCCTTTGTCCTGATTTATCTCCTTTGCGTGCTGTTGATC
>Ga0310123_10000675_pt1 | contig 30108 bp, 18 predicted proteins | sample CB6_AW_1057_MG_FD_203505 | JGI IMG/M metagenome (GOLD analysis project Ga0310123, IMG submission 203505) | Marine microbial communities from Western Arctic Ocean, Canada - CB6_AW_1057 | ecosystem: Environmental > Aquatic > Marine > Oceanic | place: Canada: Western Arctic Ocean | collected... | reverse complement strand
CTGGTCCCTGAATGATCCATCGGTCATTCAGCTTTCCGACGGTCGCTACCGCCTGTACGTCGCGGCGCTGATCACCGAGACGTCGGATACTGACGGTTCCGACTCGCGGTGGGTGATTGTCAGCGCGACCACTGCCCTGGACGACACGGGGTCGGACAACCCGGAGGAGGTCACCGTAGAGCACTTGGAAGACGGTTCGATTGTCTGTCGACCGGCCGGTGAGGGGCCCTTCCCTGCCGTGCTGTACAACCATGGCGGTCTGGGGACCGCCGTCGGTGGTGACCTGCTGAGCACCTGCGTGGCCCTGGCCGAAGCGGGCTACGTGGCCCGCTCCGAACTACGGCCCGCCAGTGTTTCCCTGGACGGTCAACTGGACGATGTGCTGCAAGGGTTGGACGAACTGCGCAGCCATCCTGATGTCGATCCGGATCAGGTGGCGGTCGTCGGATTTTCACGTGGAGGATTGCTTGCCTTGCAGGCCGCTATCGTGCGGCCGGACGACGTGGACGCTGTACTCCTGTTCGCCCCGGCCCCGGGACAGGGCGCCATGGACCAGACGCTGCAGCAGGTCTCTGCCTTGCAGGCCCCGGTCCAGATCTACATTGCCGAGAACGACAGCCTGTTGACGCTGGCACGCGAGGTGGAAACCGCGCTGCAAGACGCCGGCAAGGACGTCGGGCTGACGGTCTACCCCGAGTTCGAGGACGACGGTCACGACCTGTTTTTTGAGGTTCGCGATTCCTACTGGGCGGATGTCCTCGACTTCCTGGGAGGCACACTCAACGCTTCTAGCGGACACTCCAGTTTCGTCCTCAACGAAGCGATCCTGGGTGACTCAGGCTTTGACAATACATTGAAAGGAATGAGCGTCGTTGCCGACGACGCGGGCGGGGTGGTTTACGTCACCGGCATCATGACCGACGCCGTCAGTATTGTGGACCTGGAAACGGGAACGCTCGAGCGAACTTTTTACCTGACCGACCACGCGCAGGCCACCAAAAAGCTGGCCTTCGATCCGCTGCATCGGCAGTTGTGGGCTGTCGCCAACAAGCGGGACGCCTACCTCTGGCTGGCCGATCCGGATACCGGAAATGTGCTGGCCAGTCGGGATATCAGTGAGGACCTGTCTGATCAAGCGAACAACTATCCGATCAAGGATGTGGCCCTCGATCCGCAGCAGCAGCAGCTTTACGTGTTGATTTCGGACGTGCACGGAGCTCGTGTCGCCGTGTACGACACGTCACTGCAGGTTGTCGACGAATTGCTCGTCGGACGCGACCTGGTCGATCTGGAATGGGACGTCGAACGAAACAGGCTGGTCGGGTTGAGCGCACCGGCGCCCGGCAGCGGCGAGCCGACTCAACTCTTCCTGCTGCCGCAGGGTTCTGAAGCGGAGATGACCTGGTTCACACCGGACATCAGTTTGCCGGCGGGCACCCTGCCGCCCGCGGAACTTGCGGTGCACGAAGCGGGCGACCTGTTCCTGGCGGGTCAGGACAACCTGTGGCGCGTCGACGACGCAGAGGGTTCGGTCATGTGGCATGCATCGTTGCCGTTTCGGGCAACGAATCTGGCTGTTTCCGGAAACCAGGTGGGCGTGCTGCACCAGTATGGTGCGCCGGGAAGTTCTGACGTGTTTGTCTCACGACTCTCCACGTACAAGGCAGAAGATGGCGAGTTGCTTGCAGTCCGCAGCGGACGTTTTGAAGCGAGCCGTATGGACGCGACGACCGGCGGGTTTGTGGTCGGAAATGGTGGTGACGCCAGTCTTTCGATCTTCCCGACAGATTCAAGCGACCGGACCGATGTCCAGGTCGGATCAGCGGCGGAAGATGTGCTGGTCACACCCGACGGCAGCAGGATGCTGGTCCTCAACCGGCTGGGTGGCAGCCAGCTGATCGAATACCAGTTGGCAACCGGTTCCAGCCGGGTACTCGACACGGTTCCCTGGCCGGTCCGAATGGTGCAGCGGCCCGCTGACGATCGCCTGTTTATCTTCAGTCACTTCGCGCCGACGGTCGAAGTGCGTGATCTGCAGACGTTAGAGGTCCTGGGTCAGATTTCTCTGGCATCCTACGGGGTGGGGTCCTCTTACAGCGATACGCTGTCTGACATGGCCGCCGACCCCGACGGTGACTTGTTAGTGGCGCTCCAGTGTGAACAGGGGAAAATCGCCATCATCGACGGGGCGGCCGAGTCGGTACTGGCGGTGGTGGACCTGGGTGGTCCGCGGCCCAATGACGGACCGGGGCGGATGAACGCCGCGATCGACCTGTCCGATCCTGGCAATCGTCGCGTTTTTGTATTTCTCGCCGACGACAACCAACTCTATCGTCTCGAAGAAGTCAACGGTTTTGTACCGCGCCTGGAAGACGCGGTCGAAGTCACCGTGGACCGGCAAGTCCAACAGACCTACGGGTTCCGTTCGGTTTATTACAGCCCGCAGTTGGACAAGGTCTTTGTATGGAATGTAGCAGTTGACCCGGACACGTTGACTGTCGAGGAGGCAGTCGCGGGGGTCGAGCGACTGGTGGGAGAAGCGGACGGGGTGCTCTTTGCACAGCACCAGGCTCCGACAGGAGTCAACCGGACCGAATCGCTGGTGACCGTCGATGCGGCCAGTTTTGAAATGGTGCACCAGCAGGTCCTCGCCGAGACGATGGCCATGGATGCCAAGGTGCACCTGGACCTGTCGCGCGACCAGGTTGCCTTCACCCGGCCCGCCTACAGCGAAGCCCACCTGGTGGGGATCGAATCTTCCACCACCACCGCCGGAGTCCAACTGGAGCACCTCTCGACCCAGCAAATGCCGCTGGGCACGCATCGGCCGGAGATCCTGGCCACCGCTGCGGGTGACATGCTGGCCGTCGTGGTCCAGCCGGGAGACGACGCCGAGGGAAATCGCATCAAGCACCAGGTCTACCGTTATGACTCCGCAGGCAACCAGACCGGCGACCCGTTCCCGGTGACCTGGGTGACTGACGAATATGGTGAACCCGCCGATCACCGGACGGCGATCGTCGACGACGAGTTGGTCATCGTTTATCAGTCCCTGGTGTTTGACGGGAATCCCGGGGTTGGCGGAGGTCCCGCCGAACAGTACGCGCTGAACCAGTCCTTGTTGCTGGCCCGTTACTCGCTCGACGGACAGGAGCTGTTTCGTGGGCCGATCGTGGCCCACGTGACGGACTTTGCGGAAGACAGTTTCCCTGACCACTGTCTGCTCCCGCTGGAAGACTCGCTGCTCGTCTCCACCGGTGCCGACCACCGCATCAAGTTGAGGGAAGTCAGTGATTCGGGTGAGGTGCTTGGTACGTACGAGATTGACGCGGACGCGGCACGACCCCTGTCGTCGATCGGGAACAGCCTGCTGAGTGACGGCGACCGTGTCTGGTTGATCACCGGGTCAGGAACGAGTCCCCGTGACCCCAGTGGGATTTTGGTGTCGGAGTTGGACGCGGAATACCAGCCGACGGAGGTGGCCTGGTTTGCCGCTGACGGACAGGAGTACACCTTCCCGACCGGCAGCCTGTTGCACAACGGTTACATCTTCGTGACCTACGACGCGCGAGAAATGACAGACAGTTACCTTTCACCCCAGGAGCACCCCTTCCAACCCAGACTGATGGTGCTCGACGCCGAGTTGAACCGGGTGCTGGACATGGCAGTCGGTTCGGGCATGGGATTTGCGCACGTCCACCCGACACTGGATGTCGTCAGGGACGAGTTGGTCATTGGCTGGAGCATGCGGGCTGAAGCCGAGGACGGGGATCACTACACGCCACAGGTTCAGCTGGAACGTTACGCGCTGACGTTCGTCGGAGGCGGGACGCCGGTCCCGGGTTCTCCGCAGGTGGCCTCCGTCGTTCGGGACCATGGTAACGACACGTTGGATACACTGGAAACGCTTGCTTTCACCTTCGATCGCGATGTGAGTGTCAGCGCGTCCAGTCTTCTGCTGGCGGACCAGACTGCGGGTGGTACCTCGATCGACCTGACGGCAGTGACATTCAACTACCGTCCGGAAACGTTCACGGCCACCTGGGATTTCACGGGCGTCGGCGGAATCGATGCCGCGTTCTACACGGCGGTGCTGGACGCCTCCTCGGTGGCCGATGATCAGGGCAACCAGTTAGACGGAAATGCCGATGGTGCCGGCGGGGCTGATTTCAGTCACGTTCTACTGGTCGCCGCCAGGGGCGATTCGGACGTCGACGGTGATGTCGATTTGAGCGACCTGAACACGCTGTTTGCGAACTTTAAACCGTTGGGTGCCAGTGCCCACGGTTGGTGTGAAGGCTCGTTTGACGACGATGGGGATGTCGACCTTTCGGACTACAACTCGATGGCCACCCATTTTTCCCCGCTCGGTTATGCGGGAGAGACACCAGCGGGTTACGTGTTACCCTGTTCGGTTGGTTCGACATCGCAGTCCGCGGAACCTCCGCAATGGGCGTCACTGGTAGCGGACAACCAGGCTCAAAATGACAAAATAAAAGGGAGTGCGGAGGTTTCCTCCAGACTGCCCCGCGACGAAACGCCTTCGCGCAGCGCGCACGAGCGCACAACGAATCGTCGTGCGGTTTCAACCGCCTTTGCCCAGTACGAGGTGGACCGGCGGTCCGTTGGCACGTTGGCTGCGTTTCGTGTCAGGGGCGAGCGTGGAGGGGTCCTGTTGACAGACGATGTGGACGTTGGCGGAAAATGGAACACGCCATGGCCGGGCCGCTGAAAGCCCCGCCGACGCGAAGTGACTCAGCTGGTTGCCGCACCTCCTCCCGGTCGGCGTCCAACAGCGAGCAGGATCCCCAACAGAAGCAGAATCCCAGTGGAAGGCTCGGGCACTGCGAGTAGGAATACGGAACGGTCACTGGAAAAATACAACCCGGAACCGTCCGAAGATTCCACCAGGCTGGTTGCACTGTCGATGGAGCCCACCACATCGATTCGGTTGCCCAGCGCATCGTAGGCGGCCAGAAGGCCGTCGCCCAGAGCCTGTCCCGTGAGCGGATCCAGGTCTCCCTGCTCCAGAACGTACAGGTAAGTTCCCTCCGGGTCACCCAGCACGGTTCCGTTGGCGAAGGCCATGGACAGGGGGTTGTTGAGGTCGGAGACGAAGGTTTTGACCTCCTGAGTCAGTTCGTCGATGACCAGAACCGATCCCGATCCGTTACGTACGGAGGTATCGGTAAACTCTCCCACGTCCAGCACGAAGGCTTCAGACCCGTAGTTGCCGAAACCACCAGGTGAGAGTTGAAGGTCCACAGGGTTGTCCACCCCCAGGTCCGAGACCAGGCGGGTCACGTTGCCCGATCCGTCAACTCCGAGCAGGCTCGCCGGAGCGTACTCGTCCAACCCGAGTTCCGTGACCAACATCTCGGCGCCGCCGAAACCCGATTTGGAAAAGGCGAGGCTACTCGGGGTGTTGAAACTGGTCGAGAGCGTCAGCGGAGTGCTGACTCCCGTGTCCGGGTCGACGGTCAGCAGACCCGCTGCGGCCGGGTTGATGTTCCCGCTATCGAAGCCGAAACTCTGCAGCGCGTAGTACTTTCCGCTTGGCGATGCGACAAGGTCCGAAAGGTATTCCAGACCCACCGCGTTTCCCACGGTAAAGGTGGGACCATTGGTGGCGTAATCGATCGGGCTGGTGAGGGAGGACTCGTCCACGGAAGAGTAGAGAAGGTTTCCATTGCTCCCCAGCAGCAGGTTTTCGGGCTCCAGAGCTGTGGCCACTTCCGTGAGGCTGACCCCGGTCACCATGGAATGGGGAACCTGTCCGACCGTGGGGTAATCGATCAAAGTGGGGTGCGGTGTCGCCTGGTAAGTAACGGGAGTGGTCGGGGCGTCTTGCAGGGTCCAGGACAAGTCCTGAGAAATCCAGGCGGCCATCGCCGTCACGGCACCCGCCGTGCGACTGGCGCTGACCTGAAAGTCGAGATTGACCGAGTAATTTCCATCGGTGATTCCTGTCTTCGAGTCGCTGTAGATGGCGCCAACGGGCGACAGACTACCAGCACTGGAACTTCCGAAACCGGCCGAAAGGGTGGTCGGATTCGGCGAGGGGCCCGGGGTCTGGGTGGTAAACGGCGCCACCGCAATCGAGGAAGTCAGGGATGTTGTACCGCTGCCTAGCAGTTTTGCCAGGCCGACGGCGCCAATGTAGTTGTGGTAGGTCGCCGTTCCCTCCAGCACGCCGTCGGCACCACCTGCGGGCGTTCCGGCCACGCTGTAGCGACCGGCAATCGACAGGGATCCGGTCGCGGAACTTCCACTGAACAGCTTGGTGAAACCGTTCAGTCCGGCAACCGCGAAGAGTTCGAAGTTGGGTGGCGTATCTCTCGGATCGACGATCCGGATCGTGTTGGTTCCGTTTCCCGAGTATTCGTAGGGTCCCGGGTTCACTTGGAGGATGCCGCCGTTTCCGTCGTTGTAAGGCGAACTGATGGAGCCTGACAGGTGGGTGTAGTTCAAGGTCGAGGCAGTGGAAACGGCCGGGGAGAGGATCAACAATCCCACAATCCACAGCCATCCGCCGGGACCTTTGCGACGCCTCGCTTTGTCCTGCCTGTCGAATGGACGGAGAATTGCAGGAACATCGGTCGTAAAACTCTTGAGTAGCATCATTGTCACCTCCACCGGTTAGCTGTCATGCTTGACGATTGCGTCCTCGCAGAAACAACTTGTGATTGAAAGCCTTTTCACCCGACCGGACTGCCGTGGGAACGGGTCCGACACGGTCGCTTCGATGTGCGAGTCTGCAGCGAATGAAAAGACCACTGGAAATAGAAGCCCCGTTGCCATTGTGGTTGTCAGAAGCTGTCAGGAGTCGGCGAGGGGTTGCTGGCCCGAGCGACGCGTCCCGGCAGGGTTTGTTTGTACTTTTTGCCGTAAAAACTCTTGCCCAACAGAACCCGGAACGTTCTGGGAAACGGATGAAACAGGTTTGCCCGTGATGGATGAATGTTTTTCCCGGCGAGGGAAAGAAACCTGTGTTACTACGGTCTCCCGGTCGTTTTCCGGTGTGGAACACCTGGTCTACAGTGGTCGGTTTAGCGTCTTCGTAGAGGGATGACGGCCAACAATCCAAGGCAGGCGATCACCGCGCTGGATGGTTCGGGTACGCTGGGCGCTGCCAGATTAAAACCGAAATGGGTCGTCAGTTTGTCGAATTCCATGCCGTAGATCGGCTGATTGCTGACCAGCGCGAAGGCAACGTTCGGGTTGCCGCTCGTGATGGTCGAACCGTCGAAAACGTAAGTATCGGGGGACGTGGCATCGTTCCACGACCAGCCGGGCATGTCTCCGGTGGTAATGGAACCGGCCGGTCCGGTTCCCGGACCGCGCACGGCATACGTTTCGTCAAGCCAGGGAGTGGTCAGCAGATTTCCGGAACCGTCATAGGCGGTCAGCTGCGCCGTTTCGGCTAGGCCGGACCCTTGGTCAACGTCACCGAAGATGAAAAAAGTTCCACTGGGAAGATAACCGAGTGGGAGCGAGGTGAAGTCGTAATCGGCGATTCCCGAATTGGTCGAGGAGGGAATGGTACCCGTGGCGTTGAATGTGCCGACCCAGTCTGCTTGAACGGGAGCCGTCCAGGTGCCGGTAAAAGCGCCACCTGTGTCGACAACGGTTGCCGACACTCCCGGTTGCCAGGCCGGGTTGATGGTCGGAATGGGCAGGTGCATGCCCGAACCGGTGAGCGGTGTTGCACCGACCGGCATGGCTGTGAACAGCAGCAGGAACAGACTGGTAGCGAAGCAGAGTTTGCGAGTTGTGGTTTGTAGAGTCACGATCACTTCCCCTTTTGAAATGCCTGACGGATTGGGATGACTTGCGAGCAGAATCTTAAGAACTCCCGTGGGTTGTGGTTGCCTGTTGAGGGATGTCAGGTATCAGCAAGTTGTCACCAACACCGGACAACGGGAAACATGTTTTATTTCTGCGGGCCTGGGTTCTGAGCGCACCGGGCAGTTGCCAGTTTTCCGGTTGGGTGACTGAAAATGTTGTCCGACACTCTGAACTGGTGACGACATGCCGCCAGCCCCACCAGCCCGCTGAACAGCAGCATCGCCGTGGAGGGTTCCGGGACCGCCGTGCCGACGTTGAAGAGTACGAAATCCACCTGTTGGGCGTTTTCTCCGAGGCTGCTGGTAGCGAGCGTTAACTCAATCCGGCCCACGTCGACAAGCCCGCCGAGGTGTACGAGACCGCCTTGTCCCATGTTCGCGTCACTCAACGGATCGACCACGCTGAACAGGGTGGACAGTGCGACGGGCGTGAGTGTGGTGTTGCTGGTTGAAAAATAGCCGGAAGAGCCCGGGGCAGTGCTGTCGTATTCACCGAGGAACGACCACGAATTGACGTCAATCGGGGCGTTGCTGGAGTCCCAGGCCGATAGGGTGTAACCGTAGTAGTTGTGGATGTTCCCGAGGATGAGTTCTCCACCACTGCCCCAGTCGTACCCGGGTGAAAAGTCGAAGGTGATCGTGTTTGCCAGGCCACCGAGACCGTGCACCTGAAACCCATCGGTCAGGGGTGGTTGGCTGGTGATTGCCAACGGCAGGCCGTAGCTTCCCGGTTGACCTGCAAATCCGGGGATCGGGTTGGACCCGTTGATCGTGCCCGAGACGCTCGTATTGGTGTAGGTGTAGGATCCACCGGCGTAGGCCGAGGTCCAGTCGTGAAAAACAATGCTACTTGCGTTGGCTCGGCCGGAGCCGGCAGCCAGCAGTAAGACGAAGCCGGTGAGATAAATCTTGAAGAAGTGGTTCATGGATTTTTCCTTGCAAGTGTAAGGACGATTTTCGTGTTCAGGCGGATACCGGCAGCCAGGTTGCCGGCGCCTGCGGGACGGGTGCACCCTGCACCTTGTCCCTCCCCAGCCGTGCCCGTTGTGGTTGATTTGGCAGCTCCAAAGCTCCTGCACTTTGTCGCTCCGTGTCCAAATATTTTTTGCCGTTGTTTGGTGCAAAACCCCTTCACTTAATTACTACGGACGACGGAGGGGCATCCTGCGCAGGGGGGGAACTTTTTTCCTGCGGGGGTGATTAGAAGTCGAGAAATAGCCGGATTGGGTATCTCCGGGCCACGAAATCCGTCCCCTGGAGAGGGTGGACCGTTATCAAACCGGACTGGCTGGTGAGCCCCGGTGTAACGGAGCGGGTGCCATGACAACGCGCAATGCGTCGGCAGAATCCGCCAAGAGTGGACGCCAGGTGAAACGGTGACTCCTGCTGACGCGAATCGGGTTTTGGGTCTGGAGAGAGCCCCGTTTAACGGGTTGGCAACGCAAAATGGGTGTTTTTTCCGCCTTTTGACGATTGATCAGGACAATGAATGGGTTACCTTAAAGGATTCTTGTGAATAGGTAATTTGGCTAGTTGGCGTCCTGAGGGTGCGATTGCAGACCTTGTCGCAAAGAGTGAGGAAACGCTAGGCCCGGAAAGAGACAGACCACGTTGAAGCGACCTCCTTCTGCCTGACGGCAGTGGCAAGCTGCTCCCGTCAGTTTCGCATTGTACATAAAATAGAAATTGAAACTATTTTCACTCAGAGATGACCTCATGAAACCTGCTCTCAAAATCAGCCTTCCAGTAGTGGTTGGCGCTAAAGTGTTCATCGCAGCAATCGTACTCACCTGTCTCGTACTCACCAGCGCCGCCCAGGCGTCGATTGTCACCATGGGATTGATCCAGGACTTGAACGCGGATGTTGGTGTCACCGGCACCTCTCCGGTCACCGCCTGGGCAAACCAAGGCTCGCTCGGCGCTGCTGGCAACGTTTCGTCAACCGGGGGCATAGGCTCCGTGACGCTGCTCAGCGGTGTAGCCGGCACCCATAACGCGCTTAGATTTGTAAGCGGATCCCTGTTAGGCACCGATGCTTCGTCATACGACTCACTCGCCAACGGCAGCGGCTTTACGTGGTTTGCCGTAATCGATGCCGATCCCGCCGTTGGCACGCCCAACTCGATATGGGGGACGCTTACGGATGGTGGACTCCCTTATTCGGGGACCACTGGGGGGTCCGTGTACGGCAATACGGGGATGATACGATATCGCAGCAGCGTAGGCACTGATACTGTCGTGCGGGGGACCACCGATTTGTCTGCGGGCGGTTACAACATCCTTGTGGGACGCCTGGCGGCAGGCACTGGTAATCAGACTGCTGAGATTTTTGTCGACTCGGCCACGGCCGACAGTTTGCCGGCCGTCATTGACATTGACGGAGCAACCGATTCGGAAGTCCTTGTCGTCGGATACGAGCGGCCATCAGGGGGCGAGGGCTTCGAGGGTGATCTCGCCCGCCTCCTGATCTACAACAGGCCGCTCAGCGACGCGGAACTTACGGACACCGGATTAGCTCTGGGCACACTCTACGACATCAATTTTGTTCCCGAACCGACAAGCCTGGCATTGGCAGTTATGGGCCTGATCGGTTTCGTGACCTTTTCACGCCGTCGCAAGAAGTAGTCTCACGTCCAAGTTGGCGGTCACACTCCGTTACCGAACCGAACCCGGCTGCCCTCAGGCAGCCGTTTTTTTGTCACTGCGGGGGGTGATTGGAAGTCGAGGAACAGCCGGATTGGGTCTGGAGAGAGCCCCGTTTAACGGGTTGGCAACGCAAAATGGGTGTTTTTTCCGGCTTTGACGGTTGATCAGGACAATAAATGGGTTATTAAATGGGTTATTTTAAAGGATTCCTATGAATAGGTAATTTGGCTAGTTGGCGTCCTGAGGGTGCGATTGCAGCCTTTGTTGCAAAGAGTGAGGAAACGCTAGGCACAGCAAGAGACAGACCACGTTGAAGCGACCTCCTTCTGCTTGACGGCAGCGGCAAGCTGCTCCCGTCAGTTTCGCATTGAACATACAAACTAGAAATTAAAACTATTTTCACTCAGAGATGACCTGATGAAACCTGCTTTCAAAATAATGCAAGAGCTTAAGATTTTTGGTGTTTGTAATGCTCTGGCGGTGCTGGGCCTGGTCTTCGGATTGGCCTCAACAGCCGTGGCAACAACGTTCCCGGCAATCACCACCCAGCCGGTCCTCTGGTTGGACGCCGGCGCGGGGGTCACCCCGGGCGGCACCTTTACCTGGGCGGATCAGTCGGCAGGTGGTGCCGGCGGTCATAACGCCACGCAGGACGGCGCCGACAGTCAGCCGACGCTTCAGACGAACGTCATCAACGGGTTGCCAGTGGTACGCTTCGACGGGAACGATGATTGGCTGCAAATCGCCGACCACGCCGATCTTGACATCGGCCATGGAGTCGGCAAGGGCTTCACGGCGTTCGCGGTGTACAATTCCACCGGCAGCTCGGCCCAACGCCACCTATTCGACAAGCGAGGTACGACTTTCGATTATGGCGTCTTCAACGTGAGTAACAGGAGCAGGTGGTACGTGGCCGATCCTGCACATCAAAATGCCTTACTAGCCAGCCCGGGTCCCTTTAGCATCCTCAGTTACGACATGGACCAGTCGGGCGTTGACGGCACGTCCGGCACGACGAACATTTGGGTGGACGGCGTTGCCGACAACGACAACCCCCAATCGTACAGCGGTAAGGTGGCCCAAAACGACGACCCCCTGTTCATCGGCCGTCACGGGGCTATTCTTAGCGGCTATAATTTGCAAGGCGATTTGGCCGAGCTTATTATCTTCAACACGACGCTGAGCGCCACGGATTTGAACGACACGGGTTATTATTTGGCGGATAAATACGGTTTAACCACCGAGTACGCTATTCCGGAACCGACGTCGATCCTGCTCATGCTCGGTGGCTTGGTCGGGATGTTGCTGTCCAGACGAAGACGGCACGTGTAGAAACGGGCTCCGAAAAAGAATGCCGTGGGATCTGGAATGACGGACAGATTCCTCTTCAGCAAGATCCTCTTCAGTAATCGTACGCTAGGGCTATGCGCCCACTCGGCGCCGAGTGGGGTGTGCGATTCGGAAGCGTGGAGTGATGGAGTCGCGGATTGAGACTCTAATACTTCAAGGGGATCGGATTGCCGTCGTTGATCGAGCCCAGCCAACCCCAGATGGTCGTGTCCACCGTTTCGCTGATGAAGCTGACGTGGCCATCGCCGAACAGGGTGTTGATCCCGCCGGGGTGCCAGCTTCGGGCGGCAGCGTAGTGCTCGTCCTCGCTGTCCGTGTTGCTCATACAGGGGAGGTTCTGTTGAGGATCGTTGGAACACTCACCGGGATACAGGTTGTCCGCGCTGCTGGTATTGGGCGTAGTTCGGTGAGTGTAGACGCAGCCACCCATGTTCGGCCAGGCCCACAACCCGCGGGCGTCGTAGTCGACGCCGCCCTCGTCATCCAGGCCGGCCACGATCTCGGCAACCACGACAATATTTGACGTACCGTCGGTCAAATCGGCGATCTTTCTTGGCCTGCCGGGGCAGAAGGCGCCGTCGTTGTTCACAGTCCCGCCAGCCCAGTACACGTATGCGACAAGCGTGCCGTCCGAATCGTGGACCATCGTGTCCGAGCCCAGACAGACTGCGTAGTTGGAGCGCGCGAAATAATGGTCGGCCGCAGTGTGGTACCACTTACGGCCCTGGGCGTTGTCGCTGGGGCATTGGTAAGTCGAGATCTCGGAGCTGGTAGCCAGGCGATTCCTCTTGTCCAGGGTGCGATACTCATATTGGAACGCTGCGTCCACGTTGGCCTGCTCGATGTAATTCAGGAGTTGGGCGAAGGCCGTGTGCTGCGTGATCCCGCCGAACACCGGCGCCTTGGTCCAGGCACTGGGAAACTCCCCGTAAGAAGTGTGGTGATTGTGCATCGCTATCCCGACCTGCTTCTCGTTGTTCGCGCAGTGAACGCGGCGCGCCGCCTCGCGCGCCGCCTGAACCGCCGGCAGCAGCATTGCGAGCAGGATGCCGATGATGGCAATCACCACTAATAGTTCAACCAAGGTAAAACCGGGAATATTCCGCGACTTCATTTTGTTCCTCGTGGTCGCCCCAGGCATCCGCGTTCCAACTCAGGCAGTCGTGGGAATGATTAACCTACCCGCACAGCGCAACTCTGACTGTAACATGAATGGTCGTCGCTGTAACGGTTTTCTCCCGTTCAAGAAATCCCGAATCTGCTTACCGGAATGAAGCAAAACCGAGCTACTGCCCGACGATCGTGCCATCACGAGGGAGAGGGCCCGGGAGCAGGCTGCCCCAGACCGAAATTTGCGGTAGTGTGTTATTTTGAAGTGATTGTGGTGCACTGCCGAATTTGCCAACGAGGCGGCGACCAGATACTATATCCGTAGTACTCATCGAAGGTCAACGTCTTCTTCGCGGACGGAATCGATGCCAGGAAATGGAGTAACAATATCAAGATGATTTCGTGTCTCTTGGTGACCGCTGCCTGTTGTGTACTGGTGTTTTCCGGCTGCGAAGGCGCACCGCAACGGCAACCGATTGAAGGAATCGTGACCCTGGATGGGCAGCCGTTGGAGAAGGGCCACGTTTCCTTCGTGCCCTTGCAAGGTACGAAAAGCCCGACGGCCGGTTCCGAGATTGTCGATGGGAAGTTTTCGATTCTCAGAGAGAAAGGGACGTTCGTCGGCAGATTCCGTGTCGAAGTCACGGCCGGACGACCCACCGGCAGGAAAATGGCCGACCTGATGACCGGTGAGCCGAGGGAAGTCTACGAGCAGTTCATCGCCGACAAGTACAACACGAAGAGCGAGTTGGAAGCCGAGGTGAAAGGCGACGGGCGAAACGTTTTTGAGTTTGCCGTCATCTCCAAGTGAGTCGCCCCCTCGCAGATCACCATTGGTTGGCTCCCCTCAGGATGACAATTCGGCTGCCATTTCTCTAACCACCCACGGTTCCGGAGCCGACGTCGGCCATCCTGTTGGCTTTGGGCCTGCTCACCCTGCTGGGTAGCGGCAGGCGGAGTAACCGCTAAATAGCAAAGGTCGGTGGCTGGACTGGGGGGAATTGGTCTGCCGACGCCCGAAACGGCGCCAGAGCCAATGGCCGGCAAAAAGACTTGCCACGCCGAACGAGCTGCTAAGCTCCTGTGAACAGGAGCTTAGCAGCTCGTTTTATAGGTCATAACGGTGACGACATCTTGAGTCCCCTGCCCGGTTGATCCGTTGCTAAAGGAAGGTCTACTGGAGCGATTCTCCTTGGGAGGAGTTTTGGAAGAGGGTGCTGGAACTGCCGGGCCTGACGCTGCTGGCCAGGCGACATGGGCGTTCATTGACGATTTCATAGCAAGTGGTTGGAAATCTGAGAACGGCGTTCCAGAGCGGACTACCGTTGTCGTTCCATGACAAGTGCACCCATTCCTATTCCTGCACCTATCAACGTGCCCCCCCGAAAGATCTTGTTGGCGTGGGGATTCAGGATGTTTTCAAAACGCTATGTTTTCAAAACGCTATGTTTTCAAAACGCTATGTTTTCAAAACAGCTGCGAAGCAGTCTCGCTTGGAGTCGAACTAAGACAAATTATCCCGCTTGGACTTGAACCAAGACTAAAGGAACCAGAATCCTTCGTGCTACCAATTACACCACGGGACAAATTCAAGTTAGCGAAAAGGATTTCTTCTCAGCCAACCTATCCAAGGTAAGTCTGCTCCTGGTGGGGGTCAAGGTCACCCCTTTGCCTGTATTCGGCCGAAGGTGAACTATCTGCCGTGCTGCGGCCACATTACGGCTCTTTGCTGGGCGATTGGTTGACGTCCATATCCGATAGTATTTAGAATCGCGCTCTGGCAACTGCATCCCCGGGACGTCCAGGATCCCACCACCTCTTGCCAGGTACGCCGGCTTGCCGGGTTGTGCCTGATGAGACCGCGCAGAGCGAAGGATTTGAAACGGTGCCTCGTCTAGAAATCACCAGCGGACCCGATAAAGGACAGCAATACGAGTTGTCGGGGGGGAAATATGTTCTAGGACGTCATCCCGATTGTGAAATCGTGGTCGATGTGGGATCTGTCAGCCGTCAACATTGCCAGGTGCTGGCCGAAGACGACCGTTTTTTCATCGAAGATCTGCACAGCCGCAACGGGACCCTGGTCAATGGAAATGCTATCCAGCAGCGGGTTGCGCTGGCGGTTGGCGACATGATCCAGATTTGTGATGTCAGCTTTCGGTTTCTGGACGAGTGGTCGCCGCCGGCGAGTCCTGACGCGGAGTTGTTCAACGAATCGAGCGTTGGCACGCTGATGTTCGACGACGATGTATCCAGTTCGATCATCATGTCGAAAGTGGAAGTGTCGACCCATCATGGCCAGTTGAAACTCGTCAGCAATGCGGAGGTCAAATTGGCCGCCCTGGTTGAAATTAATCGCAACCTGGGTCAGGCGCTTGCCTTGGATGAAGTGCTGCCGAAAGTTCTCGACAGTCTGTTCAAAATCTTTGTACAAGCAGATCGCGGGTTCATCATTCTCAAAAATTTGGAAACCAATGCCTTGATTCCACGCTGGACGAAACTTCGGCGTGAAAGCGAGGGCGAGAACCTGAGAGTCAGCCGTACGATTATCAATGAGGTGATGGAAACCAGGGAGGCAATTCTTTCGGCCGATGCAAAGAGTGACTCACGCTTCGAGATGAGCCAGAGTATCGCTAATTTCCGGATTCGATCCATGATGTGTGCACCGCTGGTGGGTACGGATTCGGTGTCCTTTGGAGTGTTGCAAATTGATACCCTGGACCAGCGCAGCCGATTCCAACCCGAGGATTTAGAGGTCCTGGCGAGTGTGGCATCTCAGGCGGCCATTGCAATCAACAGTGCTCAAATGCATGAAGCCGCCCTGAGGGAACGTGAAATCCAACGTGATCTGGAACTGGCTAAAACGGTGCAAAAAAGTTTTCTTCCCGGACAACCACCACGGGTCGATGGGTACCGGTTCTATGACTACTATCAGGCGGCGAATCAAATCGGTGGGGATTATTTTGACTACGTGATGCTTTCGGACGGTCGAATTGCGGTGATTGTGGCGGATGTCGTAGGACATGGAATTGCAGCCGCCCTTTTGATGGCCAAGTTGTCGGCCGAGGTGCGGACTGCCCTGGCAACGTGTCCCCAGCCCGCCCAGGCGCTGACGCAGTTGAATGCGCGGTTGGCTCAAGAGGGGATGAGTGATCGTTTCATCACGTTTGTGATGGCGGTGCTTGATCCCCGCAGCCACGAAATGACCGTGGTAAATGCTGGGCACATGCTGCCCATCGTCCGGCGCCGCGGATCGGAAATCGAGGAGGTGGGAGAAAAAGAAGCAGGAGTTCCCCTGTCCATCGATGAGACGTTTGAGTACGAGCAGGTGACAACCAGGCTCGAATCGGGCGACTTTGTCACCATGTATACCGATGGCATCAACGAAGCCATGGACCCGCAAAGTCAGTTGTATACTGTCGAGCGGATTCGCCAGCAGGTTTCCGAGGCAGCGGGACCCGAATTGTTAGGCGCGCATATCATCGCAGATTTGCAGACTTTTGTAGGTGACCATCCACAGAACGACGATGTGTGCCTGGTCTGTTTTGGCAGGGAAAGAATCGCTGAAACGACGTAATTCTGCCGAACACGGGTGTCATTCGGCACCCGGGGTCGGTGATGGGCTGCCCCAAATTGCATCTTCGGCAGGCACTTGCGAGTTTTCGCTAGCTGTCCTGATCCGGGCTGTCTGTTCGCCAGAGGAGGACTCTCCTGTCTCGACGGACGATAAACCTGTAAGAAGAAGCAGGTTTTTCCTGCCGCGAGAGCGGTCCAACTGGAAAACAATGAAATTTTCCGTGAACGGTGAAAGGGTAAAATCTGCAACTTTTACAGGGGGAGCACCTTGTTGATGATCGGTCTTCGAGCATTCCCGACAAGTATTTACAATTTGCATCCCAAGACTGCCACCGGGTGGCATGCCGGTTGGACTCGTGTGGCGATTGAAGGCTGACCGGGCCTCAGGAGATACCGGCCTGCTGTGAGGCGTACCCCGCGGTACAGCAGCTGGCTGCGGGTTATTCTGAAGATTGCCGTCAGCCTACCGGCAGATTAAACTCGAGTTTTATCAGAAGAGGACCCGCTTTTCGCTTGTCGAGACAATTTTAAATCGCCACTTCTTGTCTCGGCGAGTTGAATGACGATGATTTGGAGACTCATGTCGGCTCCAGCTATTCTTGGAATTTCCTGCTTCTATCACGACTCCGCGGCAGCCATGGTCTGCAATGGCGAAATCGCTGCGGCGGTTCAAGAAGAACGATTCACGCGCAAGAAGCATGACAGCAGGTTTCCCAGCCAGGGCATTCGTTATTGTCTGGAGCACGCCGGGCTGACCGCCAAGGACCTGGCGGCCGTCGCCTTCTACGACAATCCCATGTTGAGTCTGGAGCGACTACTCAAGACCATACTTCATGCAGCGCCGGACGGAATGCCGCAGTGGTTGGAAGCAGCCCCTTCTTTTTTGGGAAGGAAGCTGTTCATTTCACGGATGATCCGCAGTCACTTGGGCATCGAAGCTCCCATACTATTTGCCCGGCACCATCTTTCTCACGCTGCCTCCGCTTTTTATCCTTCTCCTTTTGAGCGGGCAGCCATTCTGAGTGTTGACGGGGTGGGTGAGTGGGCGACGACGAGTATTGCTTACGGCGAGGGCGACGATATCCGGGTGATGAAGGAGGTCAATTTTCCGCATTCCTTGGGATTGCTGTACAGTGCTTTTACTTACTTTTGCGGTTTCAAGGTCAACTCGGGTGAATACAAGCTGATGGGACTGGCCCCTTACGGGAAGCCCAAATACGCAGATCGTATCCGGGAGGAACTGATTCAGCTGAAAGCCGATGGCTCGTTCCGGCTGAACATGGAATTCTTCGGCTACCTGCGGGACAATCTGTTAACGAACGAAGCGTTCTACAACCTGTTGGGCGGACCGCCGCGGCCACCCGAGTCTCGGATCACCCGCCGGGAGATGGACCTGGCGGCCTCGGTTCAAGAGGTTGTTGAGGAAGTCGTTCTACGTTTGGCAACCCATGCGCAAGAGATCACCGGTGCTTCTAATCTGTGTCTTGCGGGTGGAGTGGCTTTGAACAGTGTTGCCAACGGCCGCTTGGCGCGAACCGGAATGTTCGACGAGATTTGGGTACAACCCGCTGCCGGCGACTCGGGCGGGGCGTTGGGAGCCGCGCTACTGGTGGGGCATCGGCGTTTCGGGCTGAAACGCAAGCTGCCGGGGAAAGGCCGTGATTCACAACGGGCGAGCCGTCTGGGGCCCAGCTTTCCCAGTTCCGAGGTGCGCCATTTTCTCGACAGGAACGAGTACCCTTACGTTCATGTTGAGGACGAGGCTGAATTGGCAAAGCGAGTGGCGCAAGAAATTGCTCAGGGGCGGGTTGTCGGTCTGTTTGCCGGTCGCATGGAATTCGGACCGCGTGCCCTGGGGGGCCGATCGATCATTGCCGATCCCCGCAATGCAGAAATGCAAGTTCATTTGAACCTTAAAATCAAGAACCGAGAATCTTTTCGCCCTTTCGCTCCGGCGGTGCTCCGGGAACACGCTGGCAAATACTTTGCATTGCCCGGTGACAGTCCCTACATGTTGTTGGTAGTGCCGGTTCGGGAGGAACAACGGTTGACACCCGCTTCCGACGATGACGCGGAGAACGACGACTTGTTGGCGGTCGTGCGTCAAAATCGCAGTTCGATCCCGGCAGTCACCCACGTGGATTACAGCGCACGCGTTCAGACGGTGTGTGAGGAGGACCACCCGGAGTTCTGGAGGATACTCGACGCTTTTTATCAATTGACTGGTTGTCCGGTGCTCGTGAATACGTCGTTCAACGTGCGGGGAGAGCCCATCGTCCTCTCTCCTGAAGACGCTTATCAATGTTTCCTGCATACGGAAATGGATATTCTGATCCTGGGCGACTGCCTGTTGGTGAAGGAGGACCAGACCGCTATGGACGAAGTGTTTGAATTTGCAGACGAGGAGGAGGAGGCCGCCGGCCAGGTCGCCGACAACGAACTGCTGCGGACGTTTTACGATCAGGAAGTCGTTCCGGTGGCGGATCAGATAAGAGCCCGAGATGTTCAACTACTTACCATCGACAATGACGAGCACGATCCGACCTGGTACACGTCGGTTTCCGAGGACGAAGAACTGTGCGAAATTGACGAGGATCTTCTTCTCGGTTCTCTTCAAGAAAGATGGGAGTCCCAGGGCCTGCCTGAGCTGGCAGGACTCGCGCCAGGACTGCTCGAACTGGCCGAAGAAATGGCGGCGGCTTCCGATGACGAAGATGACGAGGGTTTTAGTTCGACGATTTACAGGATGTTCTGATACCAGACGCGACCTGAAGTAAACGGAGAAGACAAGAAATGTCTGGGGATTCCAAGACGGGAGCCAAGTCCGGGTTTGCGAGTCCGTACGTTGTTCTGAAAAGAATCCCTCAGTTTTTTCTTCCCAGGGTTGGTCGCGGGTCCCGGCATTACGTGATGACGAAGCGAGCCACGCAGGTGGGGCTCCTGCAAAGAAAAGTACCGGTTCATTTTGCTGCGCAGAAAGCTCCTGAGACTTACCGTGTGTTCGCACTGGGCGGGTCGGCTTCCCTGGGCTGGCCGCATGCGTTTACCAAGTCCTATCCGCACTTTTTGCAGCACAAACTGAAAAAGCTGCTACCCGCACGCGATCCGGAAGTTCACAACTTGGGGGGTATGATGTTCCCCACCTACAAAGTACGCATTCTGTTTGAGGAGATCATCGAATACGAACCGGACCTGATCCTGATCTACGCCGGCAACAACGAATTCCTGGACGACGCCCTGTATCTTGAGAATCCGGACCAGGACCGAGTTGCAGCCGACTCGTCTATCAGGCCACCCCTGCAGCGACGATCCGATTCGTTTTTCGGGATGGACCGCCGAAGTATTTCCTGGAGTTTTCACAAACCCAATCCCGTCTGGACCGACCCGGACCAATTCGCCACGGCTCGGGCTCATTACCGCCACAACCTGGAGGCGATGGCTCACGCCTGCCAGAAGGCGGGCATCCCCCTGTTGTTATTAACGGTTCCTGTGAACCTGGAATGGAAGCCCAACGTCTCTGTGCATGAAGCCGAGATCACCCCGTCACAGTTGGAACTGTGGAAAAAGAACTACGCGGCGGGTTGGCGCGAGTTGGAAGCAGAGCGGTTTGAAGGGGCCATTGACTTACTGCAACAAGCGTGTGAAGCCGGAACCAAATATGCAGAGAGTTGGTTTTATCTGGGGAGGGCTTTGCAGGGCGCTGAAAGATATCAGGAAGCGAAGCAGGCTCTGGAAAAGGCCCTGTTCCTCGACGCCTATCCGTTCCGCTGCCTGTTCAATGAGGATATTCATGAAGTCGCCCATCAGCTGGAGGTGCCGCTGGTGGATTCGGCCGGGGCCATCGAGCGGGTGGCGAGCAACGGGACCGTCGGCTTCGAACAACTGGTGGATTATGTCCACCCCACGGTGGCCAGTAATGAGCTCATTGCACAGACGGTGGTCGACCGTCTGCTGGAACTCGACATGCTGCCCGAGCCGGCACCACTGTCTACAGGATCATTGAGTGGTCCGGTGGGAGCCGATGACGAGGATGACATTACCACCCTGCGACAACTGATGAGCCTCTTGCTCAGAATGCACCAGTGGGACGAGCTTCCCGGCTTGGTCAATCGCTTGCATGCGGTGATTGACACGAAATTCTCGGACAGTAGTTTTTATCAGGATTTGCGAAAAAAACTCGACGTCTGCGTCAAGATCTACACGGACTACTGGCGACTGTTACGTAGTGAGATTGATCACCAAATCGAATTCAGCCGTGAAGAAGCCGAGGCGATCTATGGCGTTTACGTGGATCAGATTTGGACGGAAATGGATGAGGAACAGTTTGTCAGCCGGGACGACTTTAAAGAATGGGTTCCTTCCAAAAACTTCCAGGCTCTGGCCCCCTGCCCTACCGACTCCGCGACCTTTCGCCGGGTTGCCGGCTCGCGGATCGAACTGTTCTCAACTGATGGGGGAGGATTTCAGCTGGTCTGTCAACGAGATGTTGTGGAAAGGCGTTTTGCGGGGCACGCGGAGATGAAAACACCTGCCCAGTTTGTCTGCTCGCTGAATGACCAGCCATTCACCCGGCAGGATCTTCCGGGTCATTTCGAAGAGCAGCAGGCCCGTGAGTTTCTTTCAGGTCTGGTGGGTAGCGGCATTCTCGAAATTGTACGCGATTCGTCGACCTGGAAACCGGCGTAACGACCTGAGTCACGTTATCAGCCCGGACCGGGTGGAGTTTCTCGAAAGGAGATAACGCGCAGTCGTCGCAGTAAGGCGAAAAGGCGAATCAGGAACGACTCCGAAAGAGGTTCCCGGTTGCTGACAAACTTGTTGAACAGCTCTTCGGTGGTGGTCTTTCCATCCAACAATCCGCCCGCCAGCCTCTCGATCACTTGGACTTTGTGCGGGTCCGCGATGGCCAGCGATTGTTTACCCCAGGGTGTTTGCACGTGGAGTGTGACCGACCGTGGACGACCCGGTGACCAGCTGATGGCAGACTCCGGTATGATCCAGTACGGGTACAGACAAAGGAAGGTGTCAAAAGCTTCTTTTTTTCCGACGATTTTGTCCTCGAGCACACAATAGTCCAACTGAGTCATGAGAAGACACCAGAGGGCGTCTTCCGGTGTCTCGACGATTGGTTCGCCCATCACGTTGAATGACGTGTTGAGCAGGATGGGAACCCCGGTCTTCTCGTGGAACCGTTGCACGAGTTCGTAGAAGATGCCGTTCCCTTCTTTTGTGACAGTCTGAACGCGGCCCGTTCCATCGACATGAACCACACCGGGTACTTTGTCCTTTTTGTCTTCGAGAAAGTCCATGACGCGCAGCATGAACGGGCTGACAGGATCGACGCCTTCCACGTCGAACCAGTTGGCTACTTCTTCAAGCAGAATCACCGGGGCGAAGGGCCGGAAGGCTTCCCGATGTTTTACACGGCTGTTCAGTCGTTCTTTTGCGTCGGGACGGCGCGGGTCACACAGGATACTGCGTTGTCCCAGCGCACGCGGCCCGAGCTCTGCAGGACCAGCGAACCACCCGACGATGGAGCCACTGGTCAGAAGGTTCACCACGTCCGAAACCGTGTCGGTCGACTCAACCGTTCGAATAGCAGGTGTGCTGGTGATTGCCCTTGAAACTTGCTCCGCATCGTAGGTGTGACCGAAGCCATCACGCAGGAGCGGACGGGGTGTGTAGCGACCAGTCAACTTCCAGGCCCCATAATAGGCAGCCCCGATGGCAACGCCACTGTCTTCTGCTGCTGGCATCACGTAGACGCGCCGGTAACCACTTTCGCGCACGAGTCGCTCATTGGCGACGCTGTTCAGCGCCACGCCACCCACATAGACCAGATTTTCGCTGGGGCACAACTCGCGCAACCGCTCCACGAAATACAAAATCGCCTGCTCGAGTGCGACCTGTGCCGAGCACGCCAGGTCCTGGTACTCCTGCTGCAAAGCGGGCCAGCGAGCCTGCTGCGAGAACCGCTGCTGTACGGCGTTGCGGAAGATGAAGCGGCCTTCCACAATTTCGAAGAATTCTTCTGAAGAAAAAACGGGGGAGCCGTAAGGAGCCAGGCCCATGACCTTACCGGCTTCGGATTCGTCACCGAATATTTGTTCTGCCGAGGCTGAAAAGATCCCACCCAGGCTGCCGAAGGTTTTCATCGATGAGCCTGGCGGGGGTTCATCGAGCCACGCACCATCCTTGACCAGGTGTTTTTCCAGTGCCTTCAGTTCCGTGCCGGAAGCTGAATACAACGATGTCGTTTCCCATCCGTTGCTGACCGGTTCGACAATGGCACTCTGCTCGTCTGCGGAGAGATCGGCCTGAGGAGATCCCATGCCATCCACGACAAGGACTGCCGCATCCGGATAACCGCTGGTGGCGAAAGCGCTGATGGCATGACCCGCGTGGTGGGAGATCACCTCCAGTGGAACGCCGTTGGCGACGACGTTCAAAAATGGGTTTGATCGGACGTCGTTTTCAGGGCTGCGAGAGGGCAACTGGGCGCTGAGCACGACGAGGTCCAGGTCGGAGGGTCCGATGCCGGCCTCTTGCAGGCAGTAGTGGACCGCCAGTGAGGGACGCCTGCCGTTGAGCGGAGCCCGCTTGAGTCCGATCAACCGCTCCTCCTGAATAGCGACAACGATTCGATCGCCCTGGAGCAGGCATGCTGCCCCGTTATGAGAGGCACTTAATCCCAGGACCCAAGGTTCGGAGTTGCTGGCCATACCATCTTTCCGTTGTTTCCCAGGGCTCGCAAATAGGGGTTCAGCGCAAGCAGGGCCCTGCGATCCAGCCAATCACGGAAAGGCGCTTCCCTGCTTCAATAGGCGTCACTCGATGGAGTAAGAACGAAGGGAAGAGGATCACGCAGCCTTTCTTTCGTGGAACGGTGAAAGGCTGTGTGGCAACCATGATCTGCAGGTCACCGCCCTGGTATTCGCTGGGATCTGTCAATTGAACCACCACCGACAATTTTCTGTTGGAAGAAGGCCCCCGTTCGAAGTCAAGGTGCCAGTCGAAGCATTGTCCGGGGCCGTATTTAGCAAACTGAAGAGGATCCTGGATGCCCGTGATATGGAATTGGAAGATACGCTCATTGGCCAGCTTGGCGAGCGTCTCGAATCGTTCATAGATCCATTGGCTTTCCGGCTGGTGGCGAATCCAGCGGATTTCCGAATTTCGACTGCCAGAGACTCCCTGTGCCTTTTCACCGTACGCTTTTCCCTGCTTCTCTTCAAACGTTTGAGCGATGTCGACGATCTTTTGAACCTCGTCGTCATTGAAACCATCCTTGAAGGTTTGCAGGTTCTTGTAATGATGGTTTTGTGTCAGTGCTGGTTGTGCTTTGTCCCATGTGTATTCCATCAGAAATCTCCTGGACCTGCAAAAACCAACGGATATTTGTTTGACCACCTGCAGGGGCTTTGACAACCTCTCGTGACCAATCAACTCACCCTGAAGGATCCGGTCTCCCTTTCCAGTCTAATTCAACCCTGCTCAGCCTAACAAGCGTCTGGTCAGCGGTGGCGATCAGACGAACCGTAGACCTGCCGCACTCGGTTGGCAGGTGCCCGTCCGAGTCGCGGCATGCCGCCACAGCAGTGAGTGAAACGCAGGAGCGTTTCACCGCGGGACTGACCGGAGAAAACGCCCCAAGGGAAGTGAAAACAGACAGGCACTTATTATATCGGCATCTGGGCAGGCGGACTCAAGACTGTCAGCCGGACCGTACAAAGTCCCGGCAGCGGCACTTCGTGTAGTGAAAATCTTTGTCCACGTTCTCAGACCCTGGCCGACAGAGGCGGCGCGTGATAGCACTCCGTGGTGTCTTTGTGAGCCGGACAGCATCCCAGCAGGGAATAACGGTTGCAAATGCGTCGTTCGTCGCCGCGGCTGTCGAATCCAGTTTGGGATACCCACGGTTCGGCCGACCAGATATTCTAGTGAAGCTCAGGGGTTTTGCCTGACAAAAGTGCAAAGGTTTACCGCTTCCCACTTCGACGAGCGCACGGTTCATGAGTTTCCTATCGCAGTTTGAACGTCGCTTCGGGAAGTACGCCATCTCCAATCTGACCGCTTCGATTGTGATTTGCCAGGTCGCCTGTTACCTGATGCAGCTTCTGGGTGATCCGGAGTTCGTGACTTGGCTGACTCTCACACCCGAGGCGATCCGGGCAGGTGAGGTGTGGAGATTTTTCACCTTTTTGTGTGTACCACCAGCACTGAATGAGATTTTCGCGATTTTTTATTTCTGGTTGTTTTACGTGTGGGGAAGAGCCCTTGAGCAGGAAGTGGGTGATTTCAAGTACAACGTTTATTTGCTGATCGGCTACATCGCCACCGTTGGTGTTGCGCTGATTGCTTCACCGTTCGCTGAACCCGGGTTTGTGTTGGCTGACAGTGCCTTCATCGCGACATCCGTTTTCCTGGCGTTTGCCTACGTGTTCCCCGATTTCGAACTGCTTCTTTTTCTTGTGCTGCCCGTGAAGATTAAGTGGCTGGCATTGCTGACCTGGTTCGGTTGCGGACTTGGTTTTCTGGCAGGACTGACGCATTTTTCTCAGGGAGGTTGGCTGCAGTGCCTTCTGATACTGGCGTCGGTCTGTAATTTCTTCTTGTTTTTCGGACGGGATTTGTTCCAAAAGGCCCATCTCTCTCGCCGGAAGGCAACACGCAATGTGCTGGAAACCCAGCGGCGCAAGGAGCCTCGGCATCGTTGTGCAATTTGCGGGGTAACGGATCACATGGATCCCAAAATGGATTTTCGGTATTGCACCCAGTGCGAGGGCACTCCCGGATATTGCACGGAACACATTCACAATCATCAACATCTTGTGGCCGCGGGTGCCCCCACAGACTTTCCGGAAGGAGTCGACAATCCGCAAGACCGGGCGCCGGAGACACCTCGACCCGTAGCGGGGTCCAATGATTCAAGCCGATCCCAGCCAGATCCGGCAGGAGAGCGTGGCGACGGCGCCGAAGCTGCCGGTGAAATTCTGGCAGCCGAGCTTGTCTCTCCACAGCCGGCTGATGACAGTCCGGATGCTGGGAATCAAGATGTCCCACCCACCTCTCCGCTTCTGACGCTGGTCACCGAGTTGTCAGAAGCCCGTCGTCTGGGGGATGAGCACGCCCAGATCATTCAGCGGTCGCTGGGCCAGGTGCTGGAGCTCACGATCGAGGTTGAGCGGGTCGCTGCGACCTATCGCTCGTCGATTGACGCTTCTCACCGCCAGGGAAAAACGATCACCGGCACCATTGCTGGCAGCCGGCAATCCGTGGAACTGTTGACGCTGAACGAGAGCCACATCGGTGGTCTGGTGCGCGGCGAGCAGTGGCAGGGATTCGCCGTGGTATCCGACTGGGACGCCCTCTATCAACGGCTCAGGATGCTGGAATCGCCGCGCAGCTGAAGAACGCTTTTGCAAGCGGATGCCGACGGGGTTCAACCGTTCCGCTTTGGCGTCCCGTTGAGCGGGACGCGCTATGTCGAATCGTCCAGGAGCGACACCGCCCGGCAGCGAAGTTCGTCGAGCAGGGCCTGTAAATGCCGACTGTCGGTCAACGGATTGATCAGCGTGAAGTGCACGGTCCGTTCCATCCCCGACTCGACATTTTCGAAATGATCAACCAGAATCTGTACCAGTTGCAGGCCGGCTGCCCGAATGGCTTGCGGAGAGAAGGCTGCAGAGATTCGTTGACGCGCAACGTTGTTCACAGGTTTCAGCGATTCCGGAGGTGCAGCCTTGATTTGCCAACGTTCCGACATTGGCGGTGCAGCACTTCACATTACACCAAATGGTCCCCGGATATCAACCAAGGAGTCAGCACCACGAAGGGGATCTCGTCGGTCGAGTGCAGCGATGACCTGTGAGGCCGTTTTGTGCCGACCTTTCGCACGCTCGACTGCGATGTCGTAGATATCTTCTGAACCGCTTTCGGTTGACTGTGTCAGACGCAACGCCCCTGGAGGCAAGAGTTTTGCATCCCCTGCCGCTGGGTGACCGGCGGCAAGCAGCCAACGCTGGCCTTCTATCTGTGATCCAGAAGCACCCTGCGTTTCACGGTTGGCTGTCTGGGAGCCGTAAAGAAGTTGCGAGCGTTTTGGAACCGTCGGGATTTTGCAACACGAGATACAAAATCGTCCGGAACAGAAGATGTCTCTGGAAGTGTGGCGGGTGCGGCACTGGTCGCCGAAACCAACCGGGAGTCCGGGGAAGGCTGCTGATCCGTCACGGAATTTGTCGTGCTGTGGGGATCTTGTTTGTCGGTTGCCTCTTGGGATTCCGAGATTTGTTTCCAGGTATTGGAAGCAAGCACGCTGATGGGAAGGTCGGATGAAAACTTTAAACCGGGCAGCACCTGATGATGATAAAAAGCAGCACCCAGCATGCCGCAGGCGGTGCATAAAATCAACGTAAATATCAGCCTGCAAGTAGCGCGTATAAGGAACACGAGCCAACTCCAGTCGTTGTGGCGAATGCCGTCAGGAGAATCGAAAACTGCAGAAAAGAATTTTGAAAAGCGATCACGCAGAACGCGTGTCTCACTAGAAGACTAGCATCTTATTTTTCAAACGATGACTGTTGAGATAAGCAGATTAAAAAACGTTGCATTGAGTCCGCGGCAACGGGCAATCACGATAGTTGTGAGGAACGGTGGGACTGGTGTTCCCTCGGCGAATTGCGCATCACCCCGGACGTTGTGTGTGGCTGTCATGTTCTTGCGTACCCGAAGGGTGCGGACGCTTGTCTCGCGGAGCGATCGGGTCCAGACGTCGGCCATCGTCCTGCCAGGAGTTGTTTAGTCGACGCGACCAGGCGGAACGGGCCATCTGGTCGGTGTCTTCCGGATCAGAATCGGTAAATCGCGACAGTTTGTGTAGAAGGCCAGTGGAATCCTTCGAATGATGTGGCTGGACATCATCGGAAATTCGTATCAGGGATGTCCCCACTGCCGCGGCTATCACAAAACTGGTTGCGACGGCAAGTGTCGTACTGACGCTGTTTTCTGAACTGGTCATGGATCCCGCCCTGCTTTGTCTGTGTGTTCAATGGGTAAGCCAACTGTTGACTGGTGATGAAGATGGCTTCTCAAGTCTACCTGCGCTGTATCTGAATAAGTTTGGATTTTTGGTGCTGTTGAGAAAATGCCACGGGGGTTGAAATTCATGCACTTCAAGACGGAGTTTGACCAGTCGGTATTGGTCTGTCGAATCGGTTCCACTGGCTGGTCCCGACCCGGGCCGGAATCGATCATTGACTTGGAACGGCCTGTCGATGAAAATTAAGAAGCGTTGGTACTTACTGAACTCATTGAGACAGGCAGACAAATATGTTGGATTTGGTTGGTGCAGGCCGAGCTCATACCTGCAACGGACTGACCCGACGTGATTTCATCAAGGTGGGGACCTTGGGCCCTGCCGGTTTGACCTTGACGCAGCTTCTGGCGGCCAAAGAACAGGGCGCTGTGCACGCTTCTGCGGACGACAAGTCCTGTATCATGATTTTCAATCTGGGGGCTCCCAGCCAACTCGACACGTTTGATTTAAAGCCGGACGCTCCCGCGGAAGTACGGGGTCCGTTTCAACCGATCCAGACGGTGTCTCCGGAAATCCGGATCTCGGAAATTTTTCCACGTCATGCCAGGATTGCGGACAAGTTCTCGTTGGTCCGATCGTGTCACCACCGTGGAGCTGCGGTACACGATTCCGGCTGGCAATACCTTCAGACGGGACGCGTCTTTCGGGGCGGCGTGGAGTCCCCCCATGCGGGTTCTGTAGTGAGTTATCTGCGTGGACGAAAAAGCGACTTGCCGTCGTTCGTGATTTTGCCAGAAACGATGGGACGTGGCGGAGGAAATATTCCAAACGGGCAAGCAGGAGGATTCCTCGGCAAGGCCCACGATCCTTTTGCGCTGATGGCCGATCCTTCTCAGCCTAAATTTCAGGTCCCGGATTTACTGCCACCTCCGGAAATTGGCACGGTGCGTCTCGAACGTCGCAGGCGGATGCGTGACATCGTGGATTCCGCGGTGAAAGATTTTGAGGCCAGTGAGGATGCCCGTTTACTCGACGAGAATTTCCACACTGCCTTTCGCATGATGACCAGCCAGGAGGCACGCAATGCATTTGATCTGTCGCTGGAAAAAGATAAGGTGCGGGAGCGGTACGGGATGAATCGTTTCGGACAGTGTTGCCTGCTGGCACGGCGCCTGATTGAGGCGGGCGTTCGGTTTGTCACCATCAACACTTTTTTAACAGTGTTTGGCGAGATTACTTGGGACATTCACGGTTCCAAGCCCTTCACTTCTATTGAAGGTATGAAAAATATAGTCGCCCCGGTGTACGATCAGGCTTACAGTGCTTTGATCGAGGATCTGGATCAACGTGGACTTCTTGATGCGACCCTGGTGTGTAACCTGGCCGAGTTCGGCCGTACACCCAAAGTGAACCCTGCCGGAGGACGTGACCACTGGCCGCAGTGCTTCACTTGTTACTTTGCGGGTGGAGGTGTTCAGGGGGGCCGAGTCATCGGTGAAAGCGATCCTGTCGGGGCAGTCCCAGCGGACCGGCCTGTCGAGCCTCCGAACTTGCTGGCCACCGTCTATCGTAGCTTGGGTTTTGATCTGGAGACTCATTTGCCGGGCCCGTCGGGACGTCCTTTTCCACTGGTTGATTTCGGGTATCCTGAAATTCATGAGCTCTTTTAAACCACCACTCGGCGTTGGTGTGCGGGCTGTGCTGCAATCTTCGTTGTGGCAAGCGGCGAGTTTTAGTGCGGTGCTCATGCTGTTTTCAATCTTGACAACGGCCGCGATCCCCCTGGCCCGACTGCATGCCGAACAAGAACTATTCCAGGTGGGTCTCCGTAGTTTTCGTAACGATGTCTTGCCAATCGTTGCCAAGGCAGGTTGCAATTCAGGCGCCTGTCATGGAGCCTTGTCTGGCAAAGGAGGCTTCAAACTTTCGCTGCGTGGTTATGACCCCGTCAGCGACTACATGGTCATTGCGCGGCAGGCCGGCGGGCGTCGCCTCGAGCTATCGGATCCCGGGCGCAGTTTAATTCTGGCCAAGCCTTCCGGGGGAATACCTCACAAAGGTGGCCTTTGCTTTGAAGTGGATTCACTCGAGTATCGGATCATTGCGGAGTGGATTGCTCAAGGAGCCCTTCCTCCTGCAGAAGATGACCCGCGCATCGATCGCATTGAGGTTCTTCCCAAACGAGTTTCTCTCGACGTGGGACAAAGTCAGCAGGTGCGCGTACAAGCTCACTATACCAGCGGCGAATCGCGGGATGTGACTCGCTGGGCCAAGTTTAATTCGACAGACGATTCAGTGGCGATCATCTCAGAGGACGGTGAACTGACCGTTACGGGTCACGGTGCAGGGGCGGTGACAGCCTGGTATGCGAGCAAGATTGCCGTGGGACGTATCGTGGTGGCCTATCCCAACGAACTGAACCGGGCAACCTGGGATGAATTTCAAGTTCGCAATTTTATTGACCAACATGTCTTGGAGCAGCTAGAGCGACTCAATCTGCCACCTTCGAGACCGGCAGATGATGCCACGTTCCTGCGTCGA
>Ga0310123_10000673_pt1 | contig 30141 bp, 28 predicted proteins | sample CB6_AW_1057_MG_FD_203505 | JGI IMG/M metagenome (GOLD analysis project Ga0310123, IMG submission 203505) | Marine microbial communities from Western Arctic Ocean, Canada - CB6_AW_1057 | ecosystem: Environmental > Aquatic > Marine > Oceanic | place: Canada: Western Arctic Ocean | collected... | reverse complement strand
GACAGACCCGAAGGGGAACCCATGGCCCTCGTCGGCCTATGTGTTTGGCAATGAGGTGGGGGAGCCAGTCAAGTCCGTCAAGACTGCGTGGAAGGCGACATGCCGCCGAGCGGGAATCACCGATCTACATCTCAATGATCTGCGACACGAGTTCGGCTGTCGGCTTTTGGAGTCGGGGTCGCGACTTCATGACGTGCGGGACTTCCTCGGTCACGCCAATATCACCACCACTTCCCGCTATTTGCAGTCGTCATCGTATCGATTAGCAGACGCTCTGAGGAGGTTGGAAATAGCTACGCCTGAAAAATTCGCACATAGTTCGCACAAACCGTCGGATCAGACAACGCCACCAGCAGCACCGGATCAGAACCCGCCCGTTTTTTAAGGGCTAAATTGGAGCCGACGAGCGGACTCGAACCGCTGACCTGCTGATTACGAATCAGCTGCTCTACCAGCTGAGCTACGTCGGCGTCTTTGGATGGGAACTGAACACAAAATCTTAGCACACGAAAAGCTAAAGCCCTGCGTTACGGAGAGTTACCAGGCGCTATCGTGTTGCCAGCTCTCTGAGCATCAGCTCCGTCTCTTTCGAGAGCAGCACCCACAATCCGTAGATGCCAAGGAGCGTCCAGATCGGGATGTTGATTAGGTTGAGAGCGGAGAGTACGATCATCAAGAACCGCGCCCAGTTCTTACACTTGAGCAATCCCCAGCCACCGATGATTCAGGGCATCGAGAGTGCCAGAGCAATCAACATTAGCACGCTACCGATGATGCTCGACATCGGAACAGCCAGCCATGCTTCGGATTCGTCGCCGGCTGCGAATCCCGCCGCGCCGGCCATGCCACCGAACACGATCAAGATCGCAAGCGCGGCCATCAGACCCAAGAGACCGAAGACGATGTGGAACGCGGCGAGGATCTTCACGTGGAAGCCCATGGTGATGACGGCTCGTCTAGTATAAAATCATTAGTTACTGTCGCGGAAGGATTCTGCGCCGTGACGGTGCGATGCGATGACGTCGTCCACCCCCAACGGAAGCGGCCACATCACGATTCGTGGCGCGCGTACCCACAATCTCAAGAACATCGATCTCGCGCTCCCGCACCAGCAACTCATCGTCATCACTGGCGTGAGTGGTTCCGGCAAGTCGTCGCTGGCCTTTGACACCGTGTATGCCGAAGGCCAGCGGCGCTACGTCGAATCGCTGTCGGCGTATGCCCGGCAGTTTCTCGAACGGATGGAGAAGCCGGATGTCGATGAGATCGACGGGATCTGTCCGGCCATCGCGATTCACCAGAAGAACAGCATTCGCAACCCTCGTTCCACGGTTGGCACAACCACCGAAATCCATGACTACCTAAGGCTGTTGTATGGCCGCGTTGGACGCACGATCTGTCGAGGGTGCGGGAAGATCGTCTTGAGGGACAGCGCGGAGGTGGCGGCGCGTAGGCTCGCTGCGCTCCCCGAGAGCACCCGGCTACTGATCGGCTTCGAGATGCCAGTGGTCGATACCGCGGTCGTATCGGATGATGCGTCGGGCCAGAACGGCGTCGCCGAGGACGAGTCAGGGGCGGCTGGAGACCGGCCGGCGTCGCCGGTCGACAGAGCGTTGGAAGGCCTTCGGCGAAAAGGTTTTCGTCGGGTTGTGTTCGATGGTCAGGCGAAGTCGTTCGAGGATATTGACGTGAGGGCGCTGGAGGGGCAGCGGACGTTACGCGTTGTCATCGATCGAATCAAGGTTGGCCCGGACATCCTCAGCCGGATCACCGACTCGGTGGAGACGGCCTATCTCGAGGGAGGAGGGACGGCCTTTGCCATTGAGGTCGATTCGGAGAAGGCGACCGTGCACCTCTTCAGCGAGCTGTTCGAATGTGGGGATTGCGGAATCCGATATGAAGTGCCCCAACCTCGGCTGTTCTCATTCAATAACCCTTTTGGCGCCTGCCCGACCTGCCATGGCTTTGGGAATGTTATCGAGCTCGACCTCGACCTGGTTGTACCGGACACAACGAAGTCGGTCAATCAAGGTGCCATTGAGCCGTGGAGCAAGCCTGACTACCGTTCACATCTCGCTCGATTGAAGAAGGCCGCGCGCGACCGTGGCGTGCGGACGAATGTGCCGTGGGGAGAGCTGACCGGCGACGAGCGGCTTTTTATCGTCGAAGGAGATGGGGCCGAGTATCCGGGGATCAAGGGGTTCTTCAGATGGCTGGAGCGGAAGAAATACAAAGTCCATGTCCGCGTGTTCCTGAGTCGCTATCGCGGCTATCTCGTATGTCCGGAATGCGACGGAACACGGTTGCGTCGAGAGGCCCGCGATGTGCGGGTGGGTGCTCAGACCATTGACCGGCTGTGCGGCCTGACCGTTGCGCGGGCCCGGCAGTTCTTCGACGATCTTGACCTGACCGAAAAGGAAGCGGCCATCGCCGAGCGGGTCGTGCGTGAAATTCGACGGCGACTGACGTTTCTGAGCGACGTTGGGTTGGAGTATCTGACGCTGGACCGTCTCTCGTCGACGCTGTCCGGCGGCGAAGCCCAGCGGATCAACCTGGCCACGTCCCTGGGGTCGGCATTGGTCGGCACGCTCTACGTCTTGGACGAGCCGTCCATCGGGCTGCATCCGCGCGACAATGAGCGGTTGATGCGGATTCTCAGGGAACTGCGCGACCAGGGGAACACCGTGCTTGTCGTCGAGCACGACGCCGACATCATCCGAGCCGCAGACTACCTGGTCGACCTCGGGCTAGGTGCCGGGACACGGGGTGGGGAGGTCGTCTACGCTGGTCCCTACGCACGATTCAAAGATGAGCAGACCTCCCTCACCGCGAAGTATCTCCGTGGCGAGCTCGCGATCCCGGTGCCGACCACGCTCCGAAAGCGCCTCCCACAGACACAGGCATTGCGGCTGATCGGGGCGACCGAGCACAATTTAAAGTCGGTTGACGTGGAGATCCCGATCAACATGCTGACCTGTGTGACCGGCGTCAGCGGCTCGGGTAAGTCAACCCTGGTCCACGACGTGTTGTATGCCGCCATCAAGCGGGCCAAGGGCGAATGGGATAAACGGGTCGGCAGTCACGAGCGCCTGGAAGGTCTGGAGTTCGTGAGTAATGTCGTACTGGTCGACCAGGCACCGATTGGACGGACACCTCGGTCGAACCCCGTCACCTACCTGAAGGCGTTCGACCCCATTCGCGAGCTGTTCGCGTCGACAAAAGAGGCGAGGTCCAACGGTTTTAAGGCCAGTCACTTCTCATTCAACGTGCCCGGCGGCCGGTGTGACGCCTGCGAGGGAGAAGGCCAGGTTCGGGTCGAGATGCAGTTTCTCGCCGACGTCCTTCTCCCGTGCGAGCACTGCGATGGGAAGCGTTTCAAGCCCGAGGTGCTCTCGGTGCAATATCGCGGGCGTCGTATCGACGAGGTGCTCGATATGACGGTGCGCGAGGCGCTCTCTTTCTTCGGCACGGTCCCGAAAGTGGTGAGGCGCCTCCAGGTGCTTGACGAGATCGGGTTGGGATACGTCCGATTGGGTCAGCCGGTAACCACGCTGTCTGGCGGGGAAGCACAACGGATCAAGATCGCGTCGCACCTGAGCTCTCAGAGTAGCGGTCGGACGCTCTATATCCTCGACGAACCGACAACGGGGCTCCACTTCGACGATATTGCGAAGCTGCTCACGGCGTTTCGGAAGTTGCTACAGGCCGGGCACACGCTCGTGGTCATCGAGCACAATCTCGACGTGATCAAGACGGCTGATTGGGTCATCGACCTGGGACCGGAGGGCGGTGACGAAGGCGGAAGTCTCGTGGTTGCTGGTCCACCCGAAGCGGTGGCAGTCCACCCGGAATCGCACACGGGGCGATACCTGCAGGCAGTGCTGGCGGCAGGGCGAACCCATGCCTACGGTGACTCGTAAGGCACGTCTCGGGACGCCGCTACGCCGAGAGTTCTACGCCAGACCGACCCTGGACGTGGCTCACGACCTGATCGGAAAAGTGCTGGTCCATGTTTCGGCGGCGGGTATCACGGCCGGAGTGATCGTCGAGGTCGAGGCTTATATTGGCGAGGGCGACGCCGCCTGTCACGCGGCCACCGGGTTCACCGGTCGGAATGCACCGTTATATGGACCACCGGGACAGGCCTACGTCTATCTGAACTATGGGATTCACTATCTAGTGAACGCCGTGACCGAGCCCGAGGGCGTCCCGGCGGCGGTGCTACTCCGAGCGCTGGAGCCGATCCATGGGCGTGACGTGATGCAGCAGAGGCGAGCCAGTACGCCTCGAGCTTCGCACGACCTGTGCCGCGGTCCCGGGAACCTGACCCGCGCGTTCGGAATCTCGCTGCGGCACAATCGGTGCGACCTGACCAGTGGCCGACTCTTTATCGCAGACTGGGAATTCACCCGTAGGAGTCACTGGACACCGCGGATCGGCATTCGTGTCGCCGCGGGGCGCCGGTGGAGGTGCGTGGCGTCGGACAGCCCGGCGGTGTCACGCTAGCGCCAGGATACTAGCGCGGACGCGCCTGTGAGACCGGCACCTCGAACGAGATCCGTTCTCCGGCGCGGATGATACCCAGGGTGACGGTGCTACCGATGGGGGCATCGGACAACATCCGCAGGTAGTCAGAGGCGTCTTCGATCGGCTGACCGTTGAATGCGACGATCACGTCGCCCGGCTCTATGCCGGCCTGGGCCGCGGCTGAGTCCTGGTGGATCTGCCAGACGACTGCGCCCCGGGTGTCGGAGGCTCCAAGCTCACGGGCCAGTTGCGGCGACATCTGGCGCACGTCGACATAGCCAAATGAGCCTCGACGAACCCCACCGAATTCGATCAGATCGTTCATCACCTGGCTGGCGAGGTTGCTCGGCACCGCAAACCCGACGCCCTGATACCCACCGCTGTCACTGAAGATGGCCGTGTTGATACCGACGAGTTCACCCTGCGCATTGACCAGGGCACCTCCGGAGTTGCCGGGGTTGATGGCCGCGTCGGTCTGGATGAAATCTTCGTATCGCGCCACACCAAGATTGTCGCGCCCTACGGCGCTGACGATGCCGAGGGTGACGGTCTGGTTGAGCTGGAACGGATTCCCGACCGCCATTACCCACTCTGCGATTCTGAGCGACGATGAGTCACCCCACGGCACCACGGGAAGCTGTTCCGCGTCGATCTTCAAGAGGGCGATATCGGTCGAGGCGTCGCGGCCGACCACCTCGGCCTGGTACTCCCGATTGTCGGCGAGGGTCACCGTGACGCCTGCGGTTTGACGGCCGACCACGTGGGCGTTGGTCAGGATGTAGCCGTCGTCCAGCACGATGACGCCAGACCCCAGGCTCGGGCGTTCCCGATAGCCGGAGACCCCAGGATTGTTGCCAAAAAAGTATCGAAAGAACGGGTCGTTCGCGAATCTGGTTCGCTGCTGGACGACCTGTCGCGACGAAATATTGGTCACGGCGGCGATCGTCGCTTCCGCGACCTGGGTGAAGTCTGGTCCCCTGAGCAGTCCGGCTGTGGGCGCAGACGCAGGCGCAGGGGCGGTCGCGGGAGGCCGTGCGGCGAGTCCGCTCGGTCCGTCGTCCGTCGAAGTCGACACCGCAGGGTTGGTCGCTCGAGTGTCCAGCCGGCCGCTGAGGACGACACCACCAGCCATACCGGCTAGGAACAGGATCGATCCAAGGACGACCATTCTCGTGCGCATCAGCAATACTCCGATGGGCTGGCAACACTGCCGTTCCTATTCTACCGTTATGTGGTCCGTAAGCTATGGTACGATTAGCCGCGGATATGGTTTCGATTCAAGCAACTCGGCTGAGAAAAGGGATGTTGATCAAGATGAACGGGGATCTCCTCCGCGTGCTCGATGTCAACCATCTGACACCCGGGAAGGGCCATGGTTTCGTCCAGGCCAGATTTCGTAACATCCGGAGCGGTTCGCTCAACGACCACAAATTTCGGTCAGAGGACAGTGTCGAACGGGCCGTTCTCGACTCGCGCAAGATGCAGTTTCTGTATGCCGACGGTGACGGCTATCACTTCATGGACACCGAGAGCTACGAACAGACCCATCTCACCGGCGAGACCCTCGGCGACGCGGTACACTATCTCCTACCTGACTCCGTGATCACGGTTCAGCTGTACGAAGACGAGCCGGTGGGTATCGAGCTGCCGTTGAACGTCAAGCTCGTGGTTAGCGACACGACACCGGCGATCAAGGGCGCGACCGCAAGTGCACAGCTTAAGCCGGCCACGCTCGAGACCGGCCTGGTGGTCCAGGTGCCGCCGTTTGTCTCGGTAGGGGACACCATCCGGGTCAGCACGGAGTCCGGAGAGTACCAAGCTCGAGCCTAGAACACCCGCAGGTGCCCGGTGAGTACGATCGAGCTCTCGAGTGCTCTTGATATCGCGCTGATCGGTCTCGGCGTCTGTTTCCTCGTCGCCAACCTGTGGATCGCGGCCCAGGTCCTGCAGCTCTATGGGTATCGCGCCACCGCACTTGTGACGCGGCGGGCCAGCAAGCCACCGCAGTACGGAATTGTTTTGGGATTCGACGCTGTCTTCGCCGTGTTGCTCTTCGTCAAGTTCGTCGTGCGTGGCCAGCCCCTGATGAGCGGGTTTGGTGAGTCGATGATGTTGCTCTACTACGCGTATCTCTGGCCGATGTGTTTTCGTAGCAAACATGGTCTGTATGCAGACGGAATCTGAACGGACTCACGATTTGCGCCCTACAAACAGTTCGCAGGATTGAGCTGGAGAGAAGCGCGTGAGATCACGCTCGTGACCATCTACCTCCTCCGCAGCCTCGCGCGGCATCTCACGGTGCCGCACGAGCACTTCGGCGAGGTTCGCCGCCTGCTGCGCGACAAGATCAAGAGTTACGACGTGCACCTCACACGGAAGGCCTTCGACCTTGGGGGCGACGAGCGGGAAGTAATCTAGGAGTCGTTACGACCCCGAACCTCGAAGGAGTCCGATCAACCCTGGGCCCGCTGCAATCGGATCGCCAAGCCATCCGGGTGGGGTGATCCAGACAAACGCCAGGATGGCGATGACCATGAGGTCGTATTGCCAGGTCGCTCGGTCAAATGTCCAGAACAGCGCATGCCACACCGCCAGCGCGGGCAGCGCCACGATGCGCCCGAGAGTCATTTCCACCTCCGGGTGCAGCTCACTCGGTCCGGTCCGGAGCTCACGCCACGTGAAATAGATCCGGTCGACGACCGTCACGACGGACAGGACGAGGATGACCCAGAGAACCGCGGCCATGCGATTCGTGAAGGCGCCAATCATGAAAAGCACGATTCGTTCAGGGCGCTCCATGAAACCGACCTTGCACTTTGCGATCAGCGACTCCGCCCGGGCCCTCGTGTAGCTCGTCATGACCGAGAACATCAGCGCCAAGGCCGTGATCATTACGTAGTCAGCTCGCCCGGCCTTGGTGTAGAGATGCAGCAGCCCGATGAACAGCAAGATGTCTGAGAACCGGTCCATGACCGAGTCCCAGAACCCGCCAAAATCTGACGCGAGGTTGGTGCACTCGGCGACCTTCCCGTCGATGAAGTCGAAGATATTGGCGAGGATCATGATGAAGCCGGCGATGAGAAATTCACCGATTCCGAGCGCCCAGGCCGAGACCGCGTTGACGACGACTCCAATGAAGGTCAGCGCGTTCGGATGAATCCGGAGGCGCACACACGCCTCAATGATCGCGTGGAGCGGGAACATACACACCGTGCCGATCATTCCGCTAAATGTCATGAGTTCGTGCCTGGCGACACGCAAGGCCTCCCAGCGGGGCAGGCGGTCAGAATTGCTGGGAATGTCATATAACGGACGCCGGACACTCGTGGTGTCAGCTGCGGCCTCTTCGAGGTGAACGCCGAACGATACAATCTGTGGAAGGGTCGGGACTCTCGCGCAACAAACGCGGCAGTGTAGCTCATGGCGATTCGGGATCTCAAGAACCAGATCGGACGTTTACCCGAGCAGCCGGGTGTCTATCTCTATTTCAACGCGGCCGGGGAGACGTTGTATGTCGGACGAGCCCGTGTGCTGCGAGACCGGGTTCGGAGCTATCTCGGCGCCTACGGGTCGAGCCCAAAGACCGACGCCCTGCTCGACGATGTCACCAGACTCGAAGTCATTGTGACCGATTCACTGGTCGAGGCGCTCGCCCTCGAGAACAACCTCATCAAACAACGGACCCCCCGCTTCAACATCCTGCTTCGCGACGACAAGAACTATCCATATCTGCAACTCACGACCACCGAGGCGTTTCCCCGTGTGCTTGTGGCCCGGCGGGTGGAGCACGACGGCACTTTCTATGCTGGGCCGTTTCTTCCCGCGAGGTTTGCACGTAAGACGATGGCCCTGACCCACCGTCTGTTTGGTATCCGGTCGTGTAACGAGGTCATCACCGGGAAACGTGGTCGGGCCTGTCTCGAATACGACATCAAACGATGCTTGGCGCCGTGCGTCGAGTCGATTTGCAGTCAGTCGGAATACGCCGAGGCGGTTGAGCGGACGCGACTGTTTTTGGAGGGTCGGAACGACGAGCTCCTCGACGATCTCCGGGCGCAGATGCTGCACGCCTCGACCGACGAGCGATACGAACTGGCGGCCCAGCATCGGGACACGATCCGCACGGTGGAGACACTGCGAGACCGGCAACAAAAGATGGCCGGTCCACGGCTTGGAGAGCGTGATGCCTTCGGTGTCAAGGTCGGTCCATCGGGTGCGGTGATCCAGGTGTTTCAAGTTCGTAATGGCCGGGTCGTGGAGCGCATCGAACTGGTCACCGACGAGGTCGTGGAGAGTCCTGACCGCGAGACAGAGCTCGTCCGAACGGCACTGCAGCAGTTCTACGAGGTGCGGGTGGCACCGGCCGAGGTCCATCTGCCACTGGCCCTCGAGGACCAGCCCGAGATCGAGACATGGCTTTCTAGGCGGTCGGGACACCGTGTTCGGCTTCTCGTCCCCAAACGCGGCGACAAACGGGGACTGATTGAGCTTGCCAGCCGGAACGCTGGTGTGGCCTACGCGGCGCGCTATAGTGCTGACGCGCAGCGGTATGGTGCAGCCCTCGAGGAACTACGGGATCGGCTGGCCTTGTCGAAGACACCACGCCGACTCGAGTGTTTCGACATTTCGACTATTCAGGGTGCGGAAACGGTCGGCTCGCTCGTGGTGAACGAGGATGGGAGGATGCTCCGTCGTGACTATCGCAAGTTCCGGATCCGGGGTGACCGGAAAGGGGCACGGGGTTCCGACGATTTCGCGGCCATGGAGGAGGTGGTCCTTCGTCGATATCGGAGACTCCTCGAGCAGGGCGGGCCGTTTCCGGATCTGGTCATCGTCGACGGGGGAGCTGGTCAGCTGTCGGCAGCCTACAAGGCATTTGAGCAGCTGGGTCTCTCGAATCTTGTCGCGATCGGGATCGCCAAAAAGGATGAGCTTCTGGTTACGCGCGACCGCCGCGAGCCGATCGTCATTCCGCGCGATAGCGCGGCCCTGCTGCTGGTGCAGAGGATTCGCGATGAGGCTCATCGCTTTGCGGTGACGTTCCACCGCCGGGCCCGCACGGTGCGCGACCTTCGGTCGGAGCTCGATGTCGTGGCGGGTATAGGTCCCAAGCGACGACGCGCACTGCTTGAACACTTCGGCAGCGTGACCCATGTCGGCCGGGCGACCCGGGAAGAGCTGGTGCCGATCGTCGGAACCAAAGCGGCCAGTGCTGTGATAGAGCATTTCGCAGACGTGTCCAGACGTGAGTAGCGGTGCGGCCACCGATCGGTGGTATTCTGCGAGCATTGCTCGGTCTAGACTTGGGCCATCTGGCCACGATTTTCGCCATTCTGATCTTTTCGCTGACCGTCCACGAGTCTGCGCACGCTTGGGCCGCATGGCGGCTCGGCGACTCGACGGCGCAGCAGCTTGGCAGAATGTCGCTCAATCCGGTGGTCCACGTGGACCCTGTCGGCACGCTGCTCCTGCCATTGATCGCGTTCACCACGGGAGCCCCGATTATTGGATGGGCGAAACCGGTGCCGGTCAACCCTCACCGTCTTGAGCATCCGCGGCGCGACTTCCTCTATATTGCGGCGGCCGGACCGGCAAGCAACATCCTGCTTGCAGTGGTGGCATCTGTGGTGATGCGGATGGTTCCGGTGAGTCCAGTCGAGGTCGAGATCGGATACGGTCTGCCCATCTGGAGCGTCGCGGCCACCGCGTTCGAGCTCAACCTGTTGCTGGCGGTGTTCAACATGGTGCCGGTTCCGCCGCTCGACGGCGGGAACGTTCTCGCCGGTTTGCTGCCGTCGAGCTTGGCCGACGCTTTCGATCGTGTCGTTCGACCCTGGGGGTTCCTGCTCTTGTATGCTTTACTACTGACCGGCACGCTTGGCGCGCTCATTACACCGCCATATCTCTTTCTGTCGTGGGTGCTGACACGGTAAAACCAAGGGTCGTTTCGGGGATGCGTCCGACGGGTAGGTTGCATCTGGGACACCTGGTGGGGGCTCTCAAAAACTACTGCGCCCTGCAGGCTGACTACGACTGCATGTACTTCGTTGCTGACTGGCATGCGTTGACGAGTGAGTACGGCGACACCACCGAACTGGCGACTTATGCGCTCGACAACGTAGCCGACTGGATCGCCGCCGGCGTCGATCCGGATCAGTCGACGTTGTTCGTCCAGTCACTGATTCCAGAGCACGCGGAGCTGTATCTCCTGTTGTCGATGGTGGTCCCGATTCCGTGGCTCGAGCGCGTCCCGACCTACAAAGAGCAGATCGAGCAGCTGTCCGACCGCGACCTGTCGACGCTGGGGTTTCTGGGATACCCGTTGCTACAGGGGGCCGACGTCCTCATCTATCACGGACAGTACGTGCCTGTGGGTAAGGACCAGGTGCCCCATCTCGAACTGACGCGAGAGGTTGTTCGCCGCTTCCACGGTTTGTTTGGCGAGCTGTTTCCGGAGCCGAAGCCGCTGCTCACAGACTTTCCTCGACTGCCGGGCCTCGATAATCGCAAGATGAGCAAGAGTTACGGCAACACGATTGATCTGTCTGACGACGCACCGACGGTTCGGAAGAAGGTGATGCGGATGTATACGGACCCAAAGCGGGTCCGCGCCGACGTCCCGGGCACGGTCGAAGGTAACCCCGTGTTTATCTATCACGATGCGTTCAACCCCGACAAGGCTGAGGTCGAAGACCTCAAGATGAGGTATCGAGTCGGTACGGTTGGTGATGTCGAAGTCAAGGAGTGTCTCGTACGTGCCGTCGATGCCGTGCTTGCTCCGATGCGCGAGCGCCGCGCCGAGATCATGGGCCAACCGGGTCGTCTTAGGGAGATCGTCATGGATGGGTCGAGTCGGGCACGAATGATTGCCGAGGAGACCATGAAGGATGTGCGTGCCGCCATCGGGTTGGGCTATGGAAACCCCTAATGATTTTAAGTCGATTCTGCCTGATTACCCGGTCAAGTTGGCTAACTTCGAGGGGCCGCTTGACCTGTTGATCTATCTGATCAAGAAGAACGAAGTGAATATCTATGATATTCCGATTGCGCTCATTACGGAGCAGTATCTGGGCTATCTTGACCTGATGCAGGAGCTCGACCTCGACGTCGCCGGAGAGTTCCTGGTCATGGCGTCCACGTTGATCCACATCAAATCGCAGCTGCTCGTGCCACGGCTCGAAACCGCGACGGATACGGGCGAGGAAGAGGATCCCAGAGACGCGCTCGTACGTCGGTTGCTGGAACATGAGAAGTTCAAGGCGGCCGCGGAACTGCTGCATGAACGCGAGATCGTTCGGAGCGCGCAATGGCCCCGACCGGATAGCCGGGTTGAGGACATCGCCGGCGAGCCGTTCGAGCGCGAGCTGGAAGTCGACATCTTTAGTTTGCTGCAGGCCTTTCAGTTGGTCATCAGGCGGTCGCGTGAGCGTCCGTCCGTCATGCTTCCGGCCGAGGTGGTTCCCATCGAAACGCGGATTGAGGAATTGCTCGAACGGTTATCCGAGACCGAGGCCTGGGCATTCGAAGGTCTCTTTGTCAATACGTCATCCCGCCGGGACCTGATCACGACGTTTCTGGCATTGCTCGAGATGATCCGATTGAAGCTTATTCGGGTCTTCCAGGGTGATACCTTCGGTCCGATTCGGGTATACAAGCGTGCGCGTCCTGCGGATGCGCCGATGCCTGGTCGAGAAGAGGATACGGGGAGCCCATGACCGATGACCTGGTCGACCTCAAGGCGACGATCGAGGCACTCATTTTCGCATCACCTGAGCCCGTTACACTCAAGACACTGGTCAAGCTTCTCGACGGTGAACCACCGGAGCACGTCAAGGAAGCGCTCGAGGAGCTCACCCAGGATTGGAACCGAGGCGGTGGGCTTCAGCTGGTCGAAGTTGCTGGCGGATATCAGATCGTCACGCGTCCCGAGCTCAGCGAGTGGGTGCGTCGACTCTTTCACGAATACTCCAGCCAACGGCTGTCGGTGCAGGCGCTCGAGACCTTGGCGGTCGTCGCTTACCGACAACCCGTCACGGGGCCTGAGATCACGGAAATTAGAGGCGTCAATACGTCAGGTGTGCTGGGGACGCTCCTGGAGCGTCGTCTAATCAAGGTGGTAGGTCGAAAACCAGTCGTGGGTCGGCCGTTTCTTTACGCCACCACTCGCGAGTTCCTCGACCGCTTCGGCTTGAAGGATCTGGCCGACCTCCCCAAGGTAGAGGACATGGCCGAGGCCCTGCGTATGGACGTGCCCAGGGGTTTGGTGGATCCTCCACCGACGGACGACGTCCTGCCGTTTGACGTGGCCACGCCCTCATCCAACAGTCCTGAGGAACAAGTTCATTAAGTCGATGGTTTCGGCGCCAGGTGTTCGGCTTCAGAAGATTCTTGCCGCGGCGGGCGTCGCTTCGCGTCGCGCCGCGGAGATTATGATTGAGGCCGGTCGGGTCTCGGTGAACCGCACTGTCATCACTCGACTGGGGAGCCGAGCCGACCCGGAATCTGACGACATCCGCCTCGACGGCCGTCGTGTCGGTGCTGTCCAGCGGCGACGATACATCGTGCTCAACAAACCGGCGGGGTACGTCACCACGCGAGCCGACCCTGAGCGGCGGAAGACCGTGCTCGATCTCATCCCACGAGTGCGTGAGTATGTGTACCCTGTCGGCCGTCTGGATTACGATTCTGAGGGGCTACTCTTGCTAACCAACGACGGAGACCTGGCGGCCAGACTGACCCACCCACGTTACGGCATCGAGCGTGTCTACGAGGCGATGACGCGGGGTGTGCCGTCTGCAGCCAAGCTGAAGAAGCTGGCCTCGGGTGTCCCGCTTGATGGTCGACGTACCGCTCCGGCCGAGGTCGAGCTGCTCGGCGGGCACACGACCCGGCGGGTCGATCGGGCCCGCATACGGGTGACGCTGAAGGAAGGGCGCAACCGTCAGTTGCGACGCATGTTCGAGGCGATCGGTCATCCGGTGGTTCGGTTGCGTCGCACTCGATTCGGGCCGTTGCGCGCTCCCGGTCTCAAGGTCGGCGTCGCCCGGGAGCTTTCACGCGACGAGCTAAAGGCCCTGCGGCGCGCGGTTGAGACGCCGCCGAGTACTCGCCCGACACGGACGCGTCGATGACAAAGGTTCTGGCCATCGACGGACCTTCGGGTGTTGGGAAGGGGACGGTGGCACGTTCTGTGGCGCGCGCCCTAGGCTGGGCCTATGTCGATACCGGTGCGATGTATCGGGCGGTTGCCTGGAAGGTTGGGCGAAAGGCGCTCGCGATTGACGATGAGGACAAGGTCGTCGCTGTTGCGGAAGCGTCAGTCTTCGAGCTTGATGCCAGCCGGACCATCATTGATGGCGAAGACGTCACTAGCCTTATTCGAACACCAGAAATAGACGTGGCGTCGGCCACTGTCGCCCGCATGCCGAGAGTGCGTCGCGCCCTTGTCGCCCGGCAGCGTGACTATGCCGCGGCCGGTCCAGTGGTCATGGAAGGGCGCGATATCGGGACCGTGGTGTTTCCGGACGCGGTAGTCAAGCTCTACCTGGATGCCACGCCTGAAGAGCGCGCGAGCCGGCGCGCGAAGGACCCTGCCCATGGGTTGTCCAGAGCCGGTGAGATCAGAGTTGTGGCCTCCGCCCTGGCGACACGCGACCGACTCGACCGCACGCGGCAAGCGTCTCCGCTCACCCGAGCAGACGACGCAATCCTGATTGAAACGACCGGTGTGCCGGCTCTGGACGTGGTGGCTCGGGTGCTCGACATCGTGCGGGAGCGGCTCGGCGACGAGCCCCCCGTGGATTCAGCCAAGACAAACCACTAGCGGTCGTCGTCGGTCGGTTCGCGCTGCAAAGACTCGGTGTGATCGTCTGGCTGGTCCCGTGGAGGCGCGCTCATATTTATCGCTTCGGTCTGGGACTCCAAACTGGGTGTCGGCAACTCCTCCGGTTCGGTGGTATCGAAAGCCTCGGGTAGGACTCTCCGCGGGCGGTCCAAACATGGCGGCGTCGGGTCGCCACAGGCCGGCGCACCTCAGCCGGCTCCTAAGATGGGTCCGGTGTCGGTTGTTCTCCGACGTCCACCCGCTCGAAGAGTAACGAGGGTTCAGCCACCGGAAGTGGTGTCGAGTTCCCTCCCCCACCGCGCCTACCGGCGTCGTCTCTTGGATAAGCTGTATCGGGGCCTGAGTTTCCTGTAGTCTCGCCCGCGAGCATCGGTTTCGTGGAGGCGACCGGAGTTTTCTTTTTCGTCTGCTTCAGCGTGACTTTCTGCTTTGGAGTGGACCTCCGGCTCGGTGCCTCGGTTTTCTTCCGGTCTGGCTTCTTTTTAGAATCGGTTTCTGCTTCGAAACGACCTTCCGCTTCAGTGCGGATTTCCTGCTGGGCGTTGTCGTCTTCTTCCGGTTCTTCCTGACTACTGCACTACTGCCTTTTTTTAGGGCGCACCGGTTTCGGCTGACGACGCGCTGTCGTCAGCCCGGACCCTGAGGTTCGCTTTGTGTTCGTCAGGATGTTTCCTTGCCGGCTAGACGCTGCTTCGACGTGTTCGATCGATTCCAAGATCTGCGCGTTGACTCGGCCATTTAAAGTCCCTCTCGGAGTTGACGATTTCCGGTAAGTATCGTATAGTCTTGTGCTTATCTTGAGTGGTCCGTGGTACGCCTACCCCCCAGCGGCGAGATAAAGGAACGTTCGAAAGTCACCAGAATGGTGGTCAGGTCATGGTAAGGATCCTTAACGCATGAGAGAAGTAGAAGACGGGGCCAATTCGGTTCTGGAGTTGGAGCGAGCACCGGTCAAGACCCACGGTCACTTTATCCCGCTGGCGGCGCCAGACGCGGAGAGTGGCGACGCTGTTCAGGCCGAGTACAAGCGCCTCCTGGCGATGTATGAGGGTAGCTTCCGCAACCTCTCGGAAGGCGATGTCATCAAGGGGCTCGTACTGAAAGTGTCGTCTTCGGAAGTCGTTGTCGATGTCGGCTACAAGTCCGAGGGTGTCATCGCGCTGTCCGAGTTCATCGATGAAAACGGCGATGTTACGGTTCGCCCGGGTGACACGGTCGACGTGTTGCTTGAGCGGACTGAAGACCGAGAAGGTCACATCGTTCTCTCCCGCGAAAAAGCGGAGAAGGTAAAGGTTTGGGATGATGTGGAGCAGGCCTATCTTGACCGCAAGGTGGTCATTGGCCGCGTCATCGAGCGGATCAAGGGCGGTTTATCGATCGACATCGGCGTTCGTGCATTTTTACCTGGCTCTCAGATCGATTTGCGACCGGTTCGCAACCTGGATTCCCTGCGCGGGCAAGAACTCCGGATGCGGGTGATCAAGGTCAACAAGAAGCGTGGGAATATCGTTCTCTCGCGGAAAGTACTTCTTGAAGAGGAGAACGCAGAAAAGAAGAAGGACACGCTGGCGAATCTGACCGAGGGTAAGGTGATCCGCGGGGTCGTCAAGAACATCACCGACTACGGTGCATTCGTGGATCTGGGTGGCATCGACGGGCTGTTACATGTGACAGATATGTCGTGGGGGAGGGCGCAGCATCCCTCCGAACTGTTCAAGGTCAACGACGAGATCGACGTGGCGGTCCTGAAGTTCGATCCTGATACCGAGCGGGTCTCACTGGGCCACAAGCAGCTTCACGACGATCCCTGGGTCTCCGTGCCCGATCACTATCCGGTGGGGACGCGGGCGAACGGCAAGGTCGTCAGCCTGACCGACTATGGCGCGTTCATAGAACTGGAACCGGGTGTGGAGGGGTTGATCCACGTGTCCGAGATGTCGTGGAGCAAGCGCGTCAAGCATCCCTCAAAAGTGTTGAACGCCGGCGACACGGTCGAATCGATGGTGTTGGGTGTCGATCCTGAAGCACGTCGTATCTCGCTGGGTCTTAAACAGATTGAGATGAACCCGTGGCACCAGCTCGCCGAGAAGTATCCGGTCGGCTCACAGTTGACCGGTCAGGTGCGAAACCTGACCGAGTTCGGCGCGTTCGTCGAGGTCGAGGAAGGGATCGACGGTCTCATCCATATTTCAGATATGTCGTGGAGTAAGCGTCTGCAGCATCCGTCGGAGGTTCTAAAGAAGGGTGACGAAGTCGAGGCGATGGTCCTCAACATCGACCCAGAGAATCAGCGCCTGTCGCTTGGCCTTAAACAGCTGGCCACCGATATCTGGGACGATTTCTTTGCCCAGAACAAGGTGGGGGATATCGTCGAGGGCAAGGTTGTTCGAGTGACCAACTTTGGGGCGTTTGTCGAGCTGGTAGAGGGAATTGAGGGCCTTATCCATATCTCTGAGTTCGATGCTCAGGCGGGTGGTCAGAAGGAGGAGCTGAAGGTCGACGAGGTCATCAAGATCCGGGTCATCAAGTTGAGTCCGGCGGACCGCAAGATTGGTCTAAGCATCCGCGCCTTGAAAACGGATGACTACGCAACCGACTGGCAGAATTACGCGACGAGCGATTCGTCGTCGGAGGTTACGCTGGGCGACCACTTCAAGCACAGCCAGACATCGGACTCATGAACGGCTCCGATTCATTCGACGAGGTGAGGGCCGTCGCGGGCGGCAGCATGACGAAGGCCGCGCTCGTCGAAGAGGTTGCCCGCGTCGCTGATCTCACTAAGAAGCACTCTGAAGTCATCGTCGAGACGGTGTTTCGGAGCATTATCGACGCGCTGCACCGAGGCGAGAAGATCGAGCTTCGGGGCTTTGGGAGCTTCCGATTGCGGCGTCGGGAACGGCGTAAGGGTCGGAATCCGAAAACAGGAGATCGTGTCGAGGTTCCGTCCAAACGGGTGCCGTACTTCAAGCCCGGTAAGGAGCTCAAGGAGCTGATCAATCGCGACACCGAGTCGAAGCCGACCGTGTCGACTTCACCGACAACCCCACCGACCGATCCAGGATTTCCCAGATACTAGTGGAGTCTTCTCATGATTCGTACAGGGATCTCTGGCCTGGGCCCCCGTCTCACGGCGTTGCTCCTCGGTTACAGATGCCCGATCTGCTCCTTCGTCGCGCCTTTCGAGCCGGGCGCCGCGGTCCAGACCTCCCTGTACGAATCATGAGAACACCCCACTAGTTATCCTGCCCCATGCACCACCTGTGGGCCCCGTGGAGACTGTCATACGTGAGCAAGGGGGGCGCGGCTGAAGACGACCTGTGCGTGTTTTGCGAGGCGGTCGCAGGCTCGGAGCCGTCACCGCTGACGCTTCACAGTGGCGATCGGTGTTTCGTGATCCTCAACAAGTACCCCTATAGTAACGGGCACCTGATGGTGGTGCCCCGGCGGCACATCGGGAGGCTGTCTGAGGCGGCGCCGGACGAACTCACGGAACTGATGGCGTTAACCCGTACGGCCGAGATGGCCCTGACCGAGGCCTACGTCCCGCATGGCCTGAACGTGGGGATGAACCTGGGTCGGCCGGCCGGCGCAGGTGTCGTCGGTCACCTGCACATTCACGTCGTCCCACGATGGAACGGTGACACGAACTTCATGACGGTCACTGCCGACACGCGGGTCGTGCCAGAGGAGCCGGCGCAGACCGTCGAGCGACTGCGTCCCATCTTCCTGCGGCTAGTCGGTTGATACCTTGGGGTTGGCCAGGTTGGTGGTGGTGATACGGCCCCACCCGGCCACGCAGGGTGAGCGCGGACGGGTGGTATTATGGCTTCGGAGGTCCTGCCGCCCCGAGGTGCACCGATGGTGAGCCGTCGTTCGATTATCATGCCGCGCTGGATTGCACTCGTGTCGCTGCTGGTGATCGTGGCCGCGACCGGCTTTGCCCAGCAGCAGTCACCCTCCTCGCCAGACCAACCGGGTCAATCCGGAGAACCGGATCAGGGGCAGCCCGAGACGCCGCCGACACCGGTGTTCCGGTCTGGGATCAATTTCATTCGTGTCGATACCATCGTGACCGACGACGATGGGAACCACGTCAGGGATCTCGAGATCTCCGACTTCAAGATCTACGAGGACGGGGAGCTCCAGACTGTCGAGACGTTCGACCTGATTGAGATCAGTGCAGTCCCGGAGCCTGGTGCGAGGCCCCCGACCCAGCTAAGCAACCGGAACGACGCGGAGCGTGAAGCGGCGCGGAGCGATGTCAGAGTTTTCGTGATCTTCTTCGACGACTACCATGTGCGTTTCGAGAACGCGCAGCGGGCCAGCCTGCAGATGACCGAATTCCTGCAGAACAACCTGCAGCCCAACGACCTAGTGGCCGTCATGTATCCGCTCACGCCGGTCACGGACCTGCGATTCACGCGCAACCATCGTGCGGTGCTCTCGCAGGTCGAAGAGTTCTTTGGTCGTAAGTATGACTACGAGCCCAGGAATACATTCGAGCAGGAGTACTGGAACTATCCGGTGGAAACCGTCGAGCTGATTCGAAATCAGGTGACGCTGACGGCACTCAACGGCCTGATGGTGCGTCTCGGCGGTCTGCGGGACGGTCGCAAGAGCGTGCTGCTGATCAGCGAGGGTTTCACCAACTATGTGCCACCGCAGTTACGCGATCAGGGCGGGCTCTTCAACCCGGCGCGGTTCGACCCCGCCGCCGCCGAATCGACCTACGAGCAGACCCAGCAAATGTTCGCCGATACCGAGATCATCATGCGGCTACGCGAACTGTTTCAGGCGGCGAACCGCTTCAACACGTCGATCTACTCACTGGATCCCCGTGGTCTGGCCGTGGGCGAGTACGACCTCAGCCAGCCCGATATCGCCCGCCGAACCAACCAGCGCGTTCTCCAGACCACCCGGGACACTCTCCATATCCTGTCGGAGCAGACCGATGGTCTGGCGATCGTGAATCAAAACGACCTCGTGTCTGGCCTGCAGCAGATGATGAGCGACTCGAGTGCGTACTATCTGCTTGGCTATACCTCGTCGCGGTCGGTGACCGACGGCCGCTTTCACGAGATCGAGGTGCAGGTGAAACGCGACAACGTGCAGGTTCGGAACCGCAAAGGCTACTGGGCGCTGACCGAGAGAGACGTCGAGCGGGCACTGTCGGTGGAGGAGGTGGCGCCGCCGCGCGCGGTCGATCTGGCCCTGTCGGCCCTGGCCACGCCACTTCGGGGACACACGATCCGAACCTGGATCGGGACGTCACGCGGCGAGAACGGTCGAACCCGGGTGACCTTCGTCTGGGAGCCGACCGAGGGGCGGTCGGGCGCCGAGAAGCCTGTGCGGGTGCTACTGACGGCGATGGGGAATGCTGGCGGTGTCTTCTATCGCGGTCGGGTTCCCGAGTCATCGGCGAGCGCAGGCCGTGGCCTGGCCGGCGGCGCGAGTGTCACCGGCGCGGGAGTGACGATGACGACCTTCGAGGCCGAGCCGGGCGGAATGCAGCTCAGCGTGGCGGTCGAAGGTGAGAACGGCGACGTCCTGGACCGTGACCGTGACGAGATCGACGTTCCAGACTTCACAGGGACAAGGCTGGAGATCAGCACGCCCGCCTTTGTGCGAGCCCGCAACGCGTTGCACTGGCGTGAGCTAGTTGAGGACTGGGACGCGGTCCCCGCCGTGTCCCGAGACTTTCGACGGACAGAGCGTCTCTTGCTGCGGTTCGAGACGTATGCACCTGGTATGACGGTTCCTTCGGTCGAGGCGTGGCTACTCAATCGTGGCGGGGACCAGATGTATCCACTCATCGTGCAGCCTGACCAGGACGGACGCCGGAATCAGGTCGACATCCGGCCGACCAGTCTTCCCCCCGGGGACTATGTCGTCGAGCTGAAGGCAACCGCCGGCGACGAAGAGGTCACTCGGCTCGTCGCGTTTCGTCTCGGGTCCTGAGTGTGGCCTGAACACACGACTCCACGTCCCCCTATAATTGCGGTCACAACCATGCGCAAGATTCGAGTGGTTATTGCCAAACCTGGCCTCGACGGGCACGACCGTGGCGCGAAGGTGATCGCGCGAGCGCTCCGAGATGTCGGGATGGAGGTTATCTACACCGGCCTTCGACAGACACCAGAGCGAATCGTCGAGACGGCGCTCCAGGAGGACGCTGACGTGATCGGCGTATCGATCCTCTCCGGGGCTCACGGCCACGTCTGTCCTCGCTTGGTCGAGCTTCTGAAAGAGAAGGGCCTCGACGATGTCCTCGTCGTCGTGGGCGGCATCATCCCCGATGCGGACATAGAGGCGTTGAAGGCGCTCGGGATCAGTGCGGTGTTTCAGCCTGGCACCCCGATGCGCTCCATCATCGACTTCATCGAAGCGCACGTGCGACCCGAACCGGCCGTGGTTTGACAGGACCCCCGATGTCACAGACGTTGCTTGTCGCGGACGACAGCCTCACCATTCAGCGTGTCATCCAGCTGGCGTTGGCCGACGAGGACCTCAACGTGGTCGCTGTCACCAGTGGGGAACAGGCGATCGAGCAGATCGAGTCGAACCCACCGGCTTTATTGCTGGCCGACACGCGTATGCCGGATCGGAGCGGGTATGAGATCGCCGAGTTCCTCAAGTCACGGTCAAGCCATCAGGGAATCCCGGTCGTTCTGATGACCGGGGCGTTCGAGCCACTTGACGAGCGGCGGGCGAAGGCGGCGGGATGCGTCGCGGTGCTCGTCAAACCGTTCGAGCCCAGAAAATTGGTTCGGACGGTGCACGAACTGCTCGGATTAAGTCCGGCGCCGGCCGCGCGCCCGTCGGTGAAGGTTAAACCAGGGGCGAGCGAGTCGGACCTGACGTGGCCTGTGCAGCACGACGCCGGAACACGGGCTGAACCGGTACCGGTATCGAGTCCAGCGCCAGTGCCATCCGTCACTCCACCAGATCGGACGCCACCCGCCATCATCGTCACCGATGAGCTCGTCGATCGTCTCGCCACTCGCGTCATCGCCCAGTTGTCGGACCGCATCGTCCGCGAGACGACTACGGACGTCGTCTCACGCGTCGCAGAGCGTCTCGTCCGGGAGGAGATCGAGCGGCTCAAAGACAAGCTGCGCTAGGTGAGATGGCCGAGCTGACCAAGGTGTTCGAGCACGCGACGGTGGACCAAAAGTGGTACGCCTACTGGGAAGAGGTTGGCGCGTTTCGAGCCGACCCAACCTCAGGGCGTCCGCCCTTCAGCATGGTCTTACCACCCCCGAACGTGACGGGATGGCTGCATATCGGACACGCCTTGAATCAAACCTTGCCGGATGTGGTGGCTCGATGGAAACGGATGCAAGGGCACGATGTGCTCTGGCTACCCGGAACCGACCACGCGGGTATTGCCACCCAGAATGTCGTGGAGAAACAACTGGCCGAGGAAAACAAGACCAGGTATGACCTTGGCCGCGAGGCTTTCGAGGCCAGGGTCTGGAAGTGGGTCAAGACCAGCCACAGGACGATCACCAGCCAGATGCGTCAGCTCGGTTCGTCGGTGGATTGGTCGCGGGAACGGTTCACACTCGATGACAGCCTCTCGCGCGCAGTCCGGCGGGTGTTCGTTTCGCTGTATCGGGAGGGTCTGATCTATCGCGGCACCTATCTGGTCAGCTGGTGTCCCCGCTGTCGCACGGCCCTCTCCGACCTCGAGGTCGTCCACAAGGAGTCCAAGGGACGGTTGTATCAGATTCGATATCCGTATACCGACGGGGGGGGTGCGGTCGTCGTGGCCACGACACGACCCGAAACGATGCTTGGCGATACGGCGGTCGCTGTGCATCCAGATGATGACCGTTACCGGTCTGTCCTGGACCGCACCGTTCAACTTCCGATCGTGGGGCGAGAGTTACCATTCATTCAGGACGCGTTTGTCGACCCCGAGTTCGGGACCGGCGCCGTGAAGGTGACACCCGCCCACGACCTGAACGATTTCGAGATGGGGCAGCGGCATGGCCTGCCCCAGGTGTCGGTGATCGATGAAGACGGTCGGATGACCGACGAGGCCGGTCCCTACGCGAGGCAGGACCGCTTTGCTGCCCGGAAGGCCATTGTCGCGCAGCTCGAGGGGGATGGCCTCCTCGTTGGCGTCGAGGACCATGTGCATGCGGTGGGGCATTGTCAGCGCTGCGGCACTGTAGTCGAGCCGCTCTTGTCGACGCAGTGGTTTGTCAAGATCGCGCCCCTGGCCGAGCCGGCACTGGATGCGGTGACACAGGGCCGGACCACATTCGTGCCGGACAACTGGACCAAGGTTTACAACGACTGGATGACCAACATTCACGACTGGTGTATCTCTCGCCAGCTCTGGTGGGGGCACCGTATTCCGGCGTGGTATTGCGACGACTGTGGCGAGATGTTGGTGTCAGAGGACACACCGACGGCGTGCGTGTGCGGCGGCGCGTTGCGACAGGACGCCGACGTGCTGGACACGTGGTTCAGCTCGGGGTTGTGGCCGTTCAGCACGATGGGCTGGCCCGACGCGACGGTCGACTTCGGTCGGTACTACCCGACCACACTGCTGATGACGGCGCACGACATCATCTTCTTCTGGGTCGCGCGCATGATGATGCTGGGTGTGAAGTTTGCCGAAGACGTTCCGTTCCAGAAGGTCTACATCACGTCGTTGGTTCGCGATGCCCATGGTCAGAAGATGAGCAAATCGAAAGGCAACGTCGTCGACCCGCTCGAGTTGATCAGCGAGATCGGCGCTGACGCTTTTCGCTTCACGTTGGCGGCGCTGGCGTCGCCCGGCATGGACATTTCGTTGTCTGAAGGGCGGCTCAAGGGGTATCGCCAGTTCATTAACAAGATCTGGAACGCCTCACGGTTCGTCTTAATGAATCTGCCAGCGACCTTGTCTGCACGTCTGGAAGTGCCACCCTTCGGACGGCTGAACCCGATCCATCGGTGGATCTTGCATCGCACCAGCGAGCTTGCGGGCGAGGTCGACACGGCGCTGACCGAGTTCAGATTCGATGTGGCCGCCGATCGGCTGTATCAGTTCTTCTGGCACGAGTATGCCGATTGGTATATCGAGCTCGTGAAGCCTTACCTGCAGGCAGATGGCGAGACGCGGGACGATGCCATCGCGGTGCTACTCGAGGTACACGACCGGATTCTTCGATTACTCCATCCCTTCATTCCCTTTGTGACCGAGGAGATCTGGCAGGCGCTGCCTCAGCGACCAGGAGACGGGATCTGCGCGGGCGGCGACCGCTCCACGATCACGTTGGCCGCGTTTCCACGTCCTGTATCGGAGTGGAAAGACGACCAGGCCGTCGCGGTCGTGACGCTACTGCAGGACGTGGTCACGGCGATCCGCACGGTGCGTTCAGAATGGGGAGTGGCCCCTGCTCAGAAGATCCGGGCCATCGTCGAGTCTGCGTCGCGTGAGGAGCAGGCGTCCTTGGAGGCACATCACGCTCAGGTCTCGCGACTGGCCGGTGTTGAGCGTCTCGAGTTCGCTGGGAATGTGCCGCACGATCCGGATACCGTGAGGCGTATCGTGCGTGACTTCCAGGTACATGTACCCCTAGCAGGCATCGTGGACCGGGGAAAGGAAACAGAGCGGGTCAGGCGCAATCTGTCGAAGGTGCTCAAGCAGCGGGGCTCGCTGCAATCGCGACTGTCCAATGTCGCGTTCGTCGAGCGCGCCGATCCCGCCGTCGTCGACGAGGCGCGGCATCAGGAGCAGGCCGTCGGTCAGCGCCAGGCGCAGCTTGAGCAGATTCTCGCGGAGCTCGAGGGGTGAAGATTGAGCCGTTTGGTCCACTGGAGCCGGCCTTCTATCGGGAGATCGTCCGTCGGGCGCTGGCCGAAGACCTCCGCGGGGGCGACGTGACGACCGACGCGGCCGTCCCCTCTGATGTCAGGGCGGTCGGTCAGATCGTGGCCGGGTCGCCGTGCGTGCTGGCCGGGCTCGATGTAGCCCTCGAGGTGTTTACACAGCTCGAACCACGTGTCGCAGCTGAGCGGCTGTTCCAGGATAGCGACCAGTGCGCGGTCGGGGAGACGGTCTTACGTGTCACCGGCCTCGCGAGGACCCTCCTAACGGCGGAGCGGACCGCGTTGAACTTTCTTCAGCGAATGTCAGGCATCGCCACACTCACCCGGCGGTTCGTCGATGTGGCTGGCGGGCGAACGACGGTCCTGGACACACGTAAGACGACACCGACCCTTCGCACACTCGAAAAATATGCCGTGCGCGCCGGGGGTGGAGTGAATCACCGAATGGCACTCGACGATGGGATCCTGATCAAGGACAACCACATTCGACTTTCTGGCTCGATCCAGGTGGCAGTTGAGCGAGTCCGCCGGGCGGGTCACGACATGCCGATTAAAGTGGAGGCGCAGAGTGTCGCGGATGTTGCGGAAGCGGTTGCCGCCGGCGCAGATGTCGTGCTCGCCGACAACATGGACACGGTGGACATCCAGGAGGCCGTCCGGCTGACTCGCGGCGCGGCCAAGGTCGAAGTCTCTGGCGGAATCACGCTAGAGCGTCTCGGCGAAGTCGCCGCGGCCTCGCCAGAATTTGTGTCCGTTGGCGCCTTGACTCATTCGGCGCCGGCGATCGATTTCAGCTTCGATTTAAGCCTCGAGAAACACCTTGTCGAATAAGACCACGACCGATCACCGACACCATGACCGACACCGTCCCGCCTGATCTGGTCCGGGCGCTGGGGGCGCCCGGTGTCTCGGACCGTCTGCACCCCTTCACCCGACGTCTGTCGTACTTCGATGCGGTGTCGTCAACGAACGACGTCGCAATGGAGTTGCTTGCCTCGGGCGCACCGGAGGGCACTACGGTCTTGGCGGCGAGGCAGACAGCGGGTCGGGGGCGCCGGGGGCGAAACTGGTTCTCACCCGATGGCGCGGGGCTGTATGTCTCGGTCGTGCTGCGTGACGTCCAGTCCGCCTCAGTCACGCTGCTGGCCGGCGTGGCCGCGGCCGAAGGCTTACGAGCCGCGTCGCACGTGCCGGTCGATCTCGAGTGGCCGAACGACCTCGTCGTGGCGCGACATGATTGGGGACACGACCGACCCGCCAGGACCAAGGTCGGAGGGATTCTCTCCGAGGGCGTGCCGGGTGATGTCGCTGAGACCGGTGTCGTGGTTGGGATCGGCATAAACGTTGCCTCGACAGCCTACCCGACCGAGATTGCCTCGAGAGCAGCCGCCCTGGAAGCCTTTGCCGAGCGGCCCGTCGACCGTGCCGCGGTGCTCGTGGAACTGTTGGCGTCGCTGGCGACGTGGCGGGCGCGGTTTGCCGTCGATGGTGGGGTCACGATGCTCGATCGTTGGCGTTCGCTCTCGCCGTCGAGCGCCGGTGCCATCGTCGCGTGGAGGACGACGACCGGTGAGCGCCGCGGAGTCACCGATGGTATCGAGGCGGACGGGGCGCTCCGGGTGTGGTCAGACGGCCGGCTCGAGCGAATCGTGGGGGGAACCCTGACCTGGCTGCCAGAACCGGTGCCGGGCCCGGTATCCTCTGACTCCTGATTTCGAGACGAAAGATTCCTCCGCACGCCATGGACCCCGGTCGCTACTGTCGCGAAGTTGAATCGTATCTGTGCCGCAAGAACGACGGCCATCTTGTTCGCATCGTGGGGCCGTCTTTCGAGCTGATCTGCGGCTGGGCGGAACGCCAGATCCCGCTTCGGGTCGTGTTCGGGGCGATCGACCGGACCTATGCGCGCTACCAGGCGAAGCGTCAGTCAAGGCGTCCCCTCCGGATTGAGTTCTGCGAAACGGATGTGCGAGAGCTCTTTGATGAGTGGAGCCGCGCGGTGGGTGTCGGGACCGCGCAAACCGCACCGACCAGATCCGGGCGTCGACCATCGCTCGTGTCTCATATCGGCCGTATCGTTGGCCGACTCGCCGAGTGGCGGGAGGCGGGTCCGCCGACGCCAGGTGTTATCGAGCTCGTGGCCATGCGTCTGGATGAGCTCGGTGCTCTTCACGAACGCGCTCGCACGGCCCGTGGGGTTGCCCGTCAGGAGATCGTAGCCCGTCTGGCGGAGATGGAGCATCAACTGACGACTGCACTGCACGATGTGGTGGACCCCACGGTATACGACACCCTGTGCGCGGAAGCGGCGCGTGAGCTCGAGCCATTCCAGAACCGCATGCCACCCGAGGCCCTAGCCCGGTCGAAACGCACAGGCACCGACCGCCTGCTCTACGACTACTTCAAGCTTCCTCGGATCGTCTTTGAGTGAGTCGCGGTGACGAAACCGGTTCTCGACCTGCGTGTCGAACGCCCGGTTGCCGGTGGGGCGATGCTTGCCCGACACGACGGGCGGGTCGTGCTGGTTCATGGGGCCATCCCAGGAGAACGAGTGAACGCCCGAATCGACCGGGAACGTCGCGACGTGGTCCACGCCACCGTGATCGACGTCGTTGAACCCGATCCGGACCGGCGATCCGTCGATGGTGATCCGACCTGTGGCGGGCAGGTGTATCTCCACATCTGTTACGACCGTCAGCGGCGACTGAAATCCGAGGTTATTGCCGACACCCTTCGACGGATCGCTCACGTTCAAGGATTTGGTTCGGTTCCGGTTGCCTCATCGGCTGAACACGGATACCGAATGCGGGCGAGACTTCATGTGGGGCCATCCGGTCTGGGGTTTCTGCGAGAAGGGACGCACGCCGTGTGTGACGCGGCCCAGACCAAGCAGCTACTCCCCGAGACAGACCAGGTCGTGACGCAGATCGGACAGCGGCTCATCCGATCCAATGACCGGTCTGTGCTCTACATCGACATCGCCGAGAACATCGACGCCGACCAGCGCGTGCTGCACATCCGTCTTCGCCATCGCCGTGCCACCGAGGCCGTGGCCGCCTGGGCCACGGCCTGCGCACTCTCAGGAATCGCACACTCCACCCGGGGCTCGAAACTTGCCCAGGTGGTTTCTGGGAGACCGACGGTGAGCGATCGAGTCTCGGCACTGACTCGTGACGCCGGAGCTGGAGACAAACGACTTCAGCGTCATGCTCGCTCCTTCTTCCAAGGGAACCGCTATCTCGTGCCCACGCTGGTCTCGGCGGTCTGCAGACGGGTCACGGCGGGTCCAGTGTTGGACCTCTATGCAGGGGTCGGGCTGTTCGCCGTCGCGCTGGCGAGTCACGGGCTGGAGGCGATCACGGCGGTCGAGCATGACGTCTCCGCTCGAACCGACCTCGAGGCAAACACCACCGGCGTATGGCCACAGATCAGTGTCGTGGGAACGTCCGTTGAGGAGTTTCTCGTTCGCCGATCGGACGCGATCGCGGGAACGGTCATCGTCGATCCCCCACGAACCGGGCTATCACCGACGGTCGTCGAGCGGCTTTCGGTGCGAGGCGTCTCACACGTCGTCTACGTCTCGTGTGACGTCGCGACCTTCTCACGCGACGTGCGGAGGTTACGGGAGGCAGGCTACGAAGTCGGGGAGATCGAGGCCTTCGACATGTTTCCGAACACCGCGCACATCGAGCTCCTCGCGACGTTCCGACGCTGAGTGGAGGTCACATCCGCGGGGGCACGTCACACCCCATCAGGTCGAGGGCAGAGCCGAGCTGTGTGCGCAGGTACACGACGACGGCAGCGCGCCACAGGCGCACCTCGGTAGACGACTCGTTGAGGACCGGGTATCGATGGTAGAACGCGTTGAACGACTGCGCCAGTCCGAAGGCGTACTTGGCCAGCGCCGAGAGTTCCAGTGTACGGACCGCCTGATCGGCGACTTCGTCAAGACGCGACGCCTCGAGGACGAGTCCCCAGAGATCGGTACCATCGGGGTCATCGAGAAGCGCGGCGGGGAGGTCGCCAAGACCGTCGATGATCGCGGCTGTCGTCGTACCGTCTTTCATCTGCAGCTTGTTCAGAATGTTGCTTGCGCGAACCGCGGCGTATTGAAGATACGGACCACTCTCTCCTTCGAAACTGAGCGCCTCATCGAGATCGAAGGCGATGATCTTACTTCGAGAGTACTTGACCATGAAGTATCGGACGGCAGCGACGCCGATGATGGCGGCGATCCGCTGGATCTCGGTATCGTCAAACTCTACGTTGCGGGCCTTGACCTCCGTCGCGGCGGCCTCGGTCACGAGGTCGAGCAGGTCATCGGCCTTGACTCCCAGTCCCTTACGTCCCGATACCTCGACGAAAGGGCGGTCGCCGGACCCGCTTGTGTCGTATCCAAGGCATGCGGCCGTACCGTGTGACAGGGCGACCATCTCGTATGAAAAGTGGGTTGAGCGTTCGGCCTCCACTGGATGACCCACCGCTGACAAGGCTTGCCGCAGAAGCTGTTGGAGATACGACTGCCGGGTGTCGATGACGTTGTAGACCGCGGCGGCGCGACCGAAGTCTGGGGGGTGCTGGCGCTTGTCGGCCTGGGCGCTCGTCGCCGTCGTTGCCGTTGTCGCCCACAGTGGACGTCCCGAGCGCTGGGTGCCATACGGACGAAAGTTGAAATCACGACCGAGGAGTCCGAATTTCCAGAACTGATACGCGATATCCTTACCGACATAGGTAACGGTGCCATCAGATCTGACGACGACCTTTAACCGCGCCTCCACGCCACCGTCGGGCGCCTCCGCATCGGACTGACCGTCGTCAATTGCCATCACCCAGCATCCGGCCTGCTTTCCGGTTTCCTGCAGAAAAAGCGCACCCGCCTGCTTCAAAATCTCGAAGGCAGTCGTCCAGAAATCCAGGCGGAGAATGTCACCTTCCCAGCTCAGAAGGTCGTACTCGACATTCAAGCGGTCCATCGTCGCCAGGTGAGACCGCACGATGCGATCGGTGATGAATGTCGCCATCTCGGCCGCGGCATTTTCGCCATGTTCGAGATCGCGGAGCGCCTGTTTTCGCTTCTCCAGTCGCGCCGGGTCAGCCTCGTACCATTCTGTGACGCGGGCGTAGAGGTCCCAGCAGTAATAGTCAAACCGCGTCGAGTCAGCCAACGCCTGGACGTCGCTCAGGGACATCGACTCGAGCGTCTCGAAGCCGACAACGATGTCGGCAACTTGCACACCAGTGTCGTCGATGTAGTTCTGGGTCTCGACCGGCTGTCCGCGGAATCGGAGGAGCCGAACCAGCGTGTCGCCCAGCGCGGCATTACGGAGATGTCCGATGTGCGCCGCTTTATTTGGATTGATCGCCGTGTGTTCGACGATGGCCTTGCCGGAGTGCCCGCCGCCACCGGTTGGCGCTGGAATTGTGCTCAACGCGGCACGGAAATATCGTGCACGATCGAGATAGATGTTGACGTATCCGTTCGGCGCTGCCTCTGCCCGTGCGACGCCTTCGATTTCACCGAGCGTTTCAACGAGCTCCCGGGCAATCATTCGCGGCGCCTTTCGAAGCGTGCGAGCCAGCTCGAAGGCGACCGTGATAGCCAGGTCGCCCAGGGGGCGATTCGGCGGATACTGGATCACGATATCCGGACACGCCTCCGGCGGCAGGCCGTAGAGCTCCTGCAGGACAACGAGAATTCTGGCGCGGACGCGTTCGTGGAGTTCAAGAATCATCGGGTTACGGTTCGGCAGTTGTCAGCGTGCGTGGCGTTGCTCCAGATGAAGCACGGTGTCGTAGTCATCGGGCGTATTGACGTTGAAGAAGAGCGTGCCATCGGGATCGAATGCCGCCGTGTCGTCTGGTCCGAGTTCGCGTCTTGTCACGGCCGTGAGTAGCTCGGTGACCTGGAGGATACCGGCATCGAGATTCTGTTGGACGGTTTT
>Ga0310123_10000672_pt1 | contig 30143 bp, 22 predicted proteins | sample CB6_AW_1057_MG_FD_203505 | JGI IMG/M metagenome (GOLD analysis project Ga0310123, IMG submission 203505) | Marine microbial communities from Western Arctic Ocean, Canada - CB6_AW_1057 | ecosystem: Environmental > Aquatic > Marine > Oceanic | place: Canada: Western Arctic Ocean | collected... | reverse complement strand
GCGGATGAATGATCTGGTTCGTTGGCGTTGGGGTGTGCGGTTTCGGGGAATCAGGCTGAAAAAGGACCCGCTGGCATACTCTTCCGCAGTTCGGTTCTAACGCCATCCGAAATGCGGAATGATTCGCGCGCTTAATGGCGGTTTCTGGACCGTCATGACACCCAGAATTTCACCTCCCTGTCCCCTGGCAGCAGCATCGCCCATGTCGATGAGCGATTGTCTGGCTTCTTCTGTCAGGTCCGGACAGACGGCGATTGCATCCCGCAGTCTTGTACTTTGACAACCTTTATGAGGGATATCTTTACCGAACCCTTTTGGATGGCGTGACGGTAAAGGCCGCCACCCCCGTCCCCGAACCGTCCTCCATTGCTATGTTCGGCATCGGCGCGCTGGGTCTGTTCGGCTACGGCAGACGTCGTCGGCAAACATCGGCCGCCTAAGGCCTCGGTTGAATCGAACGCAGGACAAAACGGGCGGCCAGGTGGTGACCCGTTTTCATTGAGTGATTGCACTGGAAGCCCATACCCCCTTCCCTGCTGGAAGAACTGCCCGCTATACCGCCCTGTGCCTGTGTTGCATTTTGTGAATCAGTTTGTACCAAAACAGGATTCACCAGAGGCGGTTTAGAGAAATCTAAACGCCTCCGAGAAGCCTGACTGGCTCCCAGTTCATCTTTCCGCTGGAAGGCCCTCAGAATCTCCTGAACCTCGGTTCTTACAGGCGCCGCCGGCTTCCGTCCGCCTAAGACCTCGGCAGAACTGCACCAAGTTCACAACCATGAATGCTCATCACGGGCCTCTTTTGAGGTCAGTGAACAGGGTGAGATTGTTGGCGTCCACCTCGCCGGCACCCAAATCACCGACGCGGGAGTCGCCAAACTCAAGGAGGCATTGCCGAATTGTGAGATCAGTCATTAACCACTGCGGTGCATCCATGACTCACCGCCTGTCAGTACATGACGGGGTAAGCCCACGGCTGGACTGTCACTTCCGGCCGGCCGTGGGTCCTTTTTGGACCAAAGACCCCCAAACCGCATGGCCGCCGGCAAACGTCGCCTCGGACCGTCATCGGCGCAGATCGGTTACCGGGGCTGTCCGCGGCGATCTTTAGAAGTTGGCCGGGAAGGTGTCCATGTCAACGTACATCAGCTCGTGTGGCTCGGCATCCGGACGATTGGCATCCGCCATGCCGTCCGTGCGCACATTGGCGGATGGTACTCTGGCTGCCGAGGAGCGCCACAGTTGGAGGTTAACTTGTCCCGCTGTCCATCACCCAGTCAGTTGACCTGCCCCCGCGGATGGTGCCGGTGCCTGTGCCTGTGTTAGATCCGGCCTGAAATTTATTGCGGACAGAACAGCGTCCGGCGCTGGCGGCCGGTACTCCAGCGAGCTGTGCGGACGTACGGCATTGTAATGACGTCTGCAGCGGTCTGTCAGCACTCGAGCTTCCGGCAGAGTGTCAAACAGCTCCACCTTAAGCCAGTCCTCTCGAAGCTTTCCGTTGAACGATTCAGTAAATCCGTTGTCCCATGGACTTTCCGGCTCAATAAACAGAGTCCGCACGCCAAGCTGATCCAGCCAGTTCCGAACACGTCGTGCCGTAAACTCCGGACCATTATCCGAACGAATGTCCTTGGGTGTACCACCTGTCACCAACAAGGCAGAATGTCAGCCTCAGGCGACTCGAGCTGGTAGGTGCGGAGATCTCCACGCTTTCCTTCATGCCTGCCTCCCAACACGTCGAGTTCTGCGAGAAAGCGAAACTCCGAAACAGCCTCAGCCTGTGCCAGCACCTGTACCTCGTGCAGCTCGACAATCAAATCGTTGTGCCTGTGTGATCTTTGTGGTGATGTGTGTTGAGAATCGTCGTGATGGTGAGAACGGCACCGAATTCAATCAGCGACTTTCCATCGTACTACGTGACCATGGCAAACCGGAATCCATAAACACCGAAGCATCAATCATGTCGCAACCTGCGTGGTCTTAACCACCGTTCAATTAATTCAACATTCGAACAAACAGATTATTGATCCGAATGCAGATGACCTGGTCAGCAGGCGGAGTGATAGTGGCACGGAGGGCCAAAGGGGACCGTGACGTGAGTAGCTCGTGACAGAAACAGCATGTCGATCTGTGTGCTGTTTCATTTTTGTCCCGCCCGAGGTCATATTGGAATCTCAGGGTCGCCAGGAATTCAGGTCACGTTGATATTCACCCCGGGTTGAAGTGATCACTGTATTCAACGACATATTCGTCGTACTGGTAAACGTCGTGGATGAGCAATCTGATACGGTCTGTTTTAACTTCCTCCAGTTTTGCCGCTTTTTTCATGCATGCCATTAAACCAACATATTTTGCACCGACGTTCCTTTTCTCAGATCCTGTGGTCCGATGACTCCAAACCGAATGTCCATGCCAGTCCTGTCCGGTGATCAGAGATGTCCATCGAGCTAAGTTTTCTAACTGTCTTTCTGTTGTTGATACTCGTTCATGCGTGGCACGGCGCCAGACTGACCAATTCACTGAGCGACTACCTGGTCGGAGGACGGACACTCGGTGGTGTGAGGATCGCTCTGTCGTTCGTGGCAACTTTCGTTAGTTCGGTAACCTTTGTCGGGCTCGCCGGTCGCAGCTGGTCTCTGGGACCGGCATGGTGAGTGGTGTGCACGACCCTGTTTACGGCCGCTGTTGTTGTCTCGTGGTTTGTGATTGCGCCAAGATTTCTGGAATTTGCAGACAAGTTCCAGTTACTGACGATCCCGGAATTTCTGGGAGCACGGTATCAGAGTCGCACACTGCAGCAGGTTTCCGGTGTGGTGGTGGTAGTTGCCTCACTGGTGTATATGACCTGCAGTGTACGACGGCGCCGCAAGAACGCTTGAAGGGCTGTTAAAAATCAACCTGCAGGCTGTTATGGTGCTCGTGTTCCTCGTTGTGACGGGATACACGCTGATCGGCGGGTTTCGCGCAGTTGTGGCGACTGACGGTGTCCAGGGCGTCGTACTGTTGTGTGGAGCCGTGACATTGCCGATCGCAATGGTTTGTCGCGGGGGTGGGATCGCCCGCGTGCTCGATACAGTCCAGGCACGATCACCACACGCACTTGAATTTACAACCGGTCTTCCGCTGCTGGGACTCATCGGAACAACACTCGGAATCGCACTGAAGATTCTTGTTGAACCACGACTATTGTCGCGATTCTATGGTCTGGCGTCGAAACAACAGCTTCTTCGAGGTCGCTGGTTCGCGGTCGTGCTGCTGCTCGTCACTTATTTGTTTGTTCTGCCGGTGGGATTGCTCGCCCACGCATTTGTTCCGGGTCGGCACGGATCTGCAGACGGACGAAGTTGTTCCCTGGCTGCTGTCGTCTGAGGGACATGTGCTGGGAACTGTTGCGGGGTCACTGTTTCTGACGGCACTGGTCGCCGCAGCAATGTCATCCCTGGATTCTGTCCTGCTTGTCGCAGCCGGCTCCATCGAACGGGATATCGTGCCAAAGTGTGATAAAGACGGAGACAGCAGCAGTGTTCGCAGGACAAGAATCTGGGTCTTCGGCCTGTCAGCCACTGCGGCATCGCTGGCATTGATGAGAACTCACGGAGTTGTCGAACTCAGTTCACTTTCAGGGACGCTGTCTGCTTTATGCCCACGCTGATCGTTGGACTTTTCTGGGGGGGGGGGCGCAACGAAAACGGCTGCGACTTGCTCACTGATATCAGGTTTTGTGACAGCCGCCACCTGGTTCGGATTAAAGAATGTTGCTCTGGGAGGTTCCGTCGCCTGGCTGCACGAGATCTACGTCGGTCTGCTTGTCTCCATGCCGGCGTTTGTTGTCATCTCGAAGTTTCAGCGACGGCTGAATTCGACATCCGGGACATGAGGCACCATGTGGGAAGTCAGACAGGATACTCAATGAGCACACCAAATCCTCGTGAATCGTGATCGTCCGGTCGAAAGTCGGAATGAGTCGAGATCAGCCGCGCGCCTGAATCCAGATGAAAGGACAGCACAGGGTCCGCAACACGGCCCGTTTCAAAATGCCGCTCGAGATATTCTTCGATTGAAAGCTGCGGGAAACGGTGAAATCGCACGGGCCGCGTAAACCCGATGATGCGTGTAATACCGTCGAGTTGGCGTGCGAAATCAATCTGCCGGTCGATCAGTGCGCGTCCGCATCCACTTCCCTGACCATCGGGCGCAACACCGACGCCCACCAATTGGTAAATCGTTCCGTCAGGCAGATGTGTGTGCTGGAATGATCCCTGATCAGTAACTTTCTCATATGTCAGCGGCTGAGATTCCAGTTGCTGTGGAATGATGCGCTGGGCAAACGCCGCTCCAATGATGCAGTCTTCGCGGACCGCCACCCATTGTCCGGCGGCAAATACTGAAACGCGGGATGCAATAGCTTCACGCGATGCCGCCAGAGAACCGGGCCAGCTGACCGCTTCGACCTCTGTCATCTGATCGACATCATCAAGAGTCGCCTGGCGACACGTAATCATGATGTTGTCCGTGGATTAGCCGAAACTGCAATTGCAGTGTTGAAACCAGGCAACGGATCAGGTCATTCAGCTTCGGATAACCAGCGAGACACAACATCGGCATTATCCGCACCGAGTTCCGGAAATCGATCAGATAATTCGAGGGAACAACCATTGATTCGAAAAGGCGAACCCGCCGCGGTGAAGGATTCGTCTCCCTGGCCGCGAATCCGATGAAAGATACCTCGACTCCTGAGATGTTCATCATCCATCATGTCCGAAATTGTCTGAATCGGTGCAGCTGGTATGCCAGCAGCCTCAAACAGTCTCAACCATTCATGCGTGGTACGTCTTCGAGTTCGCTCGCTGAGAAGCTGTTCCATGTATGGCTGGTTTTCGGTACGTGCCGAGTTCGTCTCCAGTAACGGATCGGAGATGCATTCCGGGGCCTCGATCACGTCGCACAGTTTTCTCCAAAGCGCGTCATTTCCTGCTGCAATAACGACAGTACCATTGCTGGTTGGAAACCCCTGGAACGGTGTTATTGATGGGTGGCGTGTTCCCAGCGGCTCCGGCGTTCGACCTGTGAGTTCACATCGAGCGATCGCATTTTCGAGGATCGCAACACTACAGTCCAGCATTGCCAGATCAAGCGTTATTCCGGGTCCGTCAGGTTTGCGTGCCTGCAGCGCCGCAAGGATTCCAATTGCAGTAAACATTCCGGCCACGACGTCGCTGATCGAAGCCCCGACGCGTGCTGGTTTGTCGGCCTCATGGCCCGTAATGCTCATCAGCCCGCTCATCGCCTGGATGATCACGTCATACGCCGGCCGATCACGGTAGGGCCCGTTCTGCCCGAAACCCGACGTCGACGCAAAAATCAGGGACGGATTGATCTCGTGCAGAATCTTCGGACCAAGTCCTAACTGACCCATGACGCCAGGGCGGAAATTCTCGACAAGCACATCGGCCATTTTCACCAACCGCAGAAATGTATGCCGATCGACGTCATCTTTGAGATCGAGCACCACGCTCGACTTCCCTCGATTCAGGCTGCCAAAGTATGCGCTTGCGCCGGACCGAAGGAAGGGGCCAAAGGAACGGGCCTCGTCGCCTGTCTCCGGCCGTTCGATCTTTACGACATCTGCTCCGAGATCAGCCAGAATCATGGTGCAGTAAGGGCCCGCCAGAACCCGAGTCAGATCGAGTACCTTCAGCCCCGCAAGCGGAGGTCCAACAGAGCTGCTGTGTGCATCAATCGACTCATTGGGTTCAGTGTTCGGCACTTCTGGCATCGGTCCACTTTCCAGTCAATTCACTCGCAGGGCCCGTTAAATTTACCCGACTCCGTCACACAGGACTGCGTTGCGACGGATCTGATTGGCCCCGTTTAAGCACGATACGACACGGGTTGTTCACCACCGAACTGTCGCCAGTCTTCAGGACGGGCTGGCCGCCGGGGAACGCACTCTGGTTTGATCGATGAAGTCACTGGCCAACATCCTTTGCCTGTCCGGGCAACAAACAGCGGACTGCTGCAGTCATGACGACTTTTATTTGTCAGTCACCGGTTGACTCGTCCACAGTTTCACACATCACCCACATCGGTACCTGACCGGTTTCATATGTGGCAAAATGGTCGAGGCTTCCCGTTTGCTGGTCGATACGATAAGCGAACAGGGTCGACGTATCGGTCCCCGCTGAATAGAGGAATCGGCCGGTTCGATCGATACAAAATGAATTTGGTTGGTTCGGCGTCGGAAACCAGCCAACGAGTGTCATTTCTCCCGTCCCTGAATCCAGAGAGAATCCTGCCAATGTATCCTGCCTGGACTCAGCAGGCCGATCAGCTGTTTGATCCCGATTGGAGACATAGGCAAATCTGCCGTTCGGCGTCAGCTGAATGTCAGCCGCATAAAACTCACCGCTCGAATCAGGTTGTAATGTCGACAAAGTTTTGAAACGTTTCAACGTGCCGGCATGTGGATCAAACTTCCACGCCGTGATTCCGCCACCGAATTCGCTGGAGGTATATGCGATGTCCAGCATTGGATGATGCACATAATGACGAGGCTCGTGATACTTGTGATTTTTGTCGGGACCATCCACAAATGGAGGATCATTTGGTGCCAGCGTGCCCTGACGCATGTCAAAACGGAACTGGTAGATTTTGTTCGGTAAAGTGTGGGCGACGAAGACAAACCGACCAGAAGGATCGAACTCGATGCAATGGGCCCTGCTTGCTGTTTTCCTGTGTTCAGTCAACTCTTCGGTGCAGACACCATCGACGATACGATAAATGCTGACATCACCAGCGGAATAGTGACTAGCCAGAAGGAATCTTCCCGAGCTGTCGGTGCGAATGTAACACGCGTCACTCGTGAGTTTGGCGACACCGCTCATGGACAATGAACCGTCGTTTCTCCGTTTCAGAGTGGCAACCCGCGCTGCACCACCCTCGGACATTACCGCATAAATGAATTCTCCATTGGAAGAAAACGTCATCACGCCAGGGCGTGATGGGAGGTCCGTCCTGAACTTCTGAACCAGCTCACCGGTCTGATGATTCACTGTGTATGCAATGACAGCTCTGTCCTGACTGGTCGAAAGATAAAGAAGCTGTGCTGCCTTTACTGAATGTCCTGACAAGACAGCACATGCTATCAACACGATGGTGAAGTAATAGATGTTCATTTGCCCGTGGTTCTTTTTCGTGGAGCGGTACTGGTGCAGCGTTCAGTTCATTGTCCCACATCAAGCGGATCTGCAAACCGCATGCAGGACAGTCTTTCGGCATTATTCGGATTCCCCTGAAACAACAGGGGCCGTGCAAAATTTTTGTACTGGCCGCGTGAACTCACTTGTGAGCGACCGGCACAAACGCATGTTGAATTGGTTTATCAACTCGCGTCACCCCCGGAACGGAAGAGTCGTTCGTGATTACACGGACCGGACAGACCGGACAGACCGGTGAAACTCGTCTGATCAATACGGTCGCAACATGCGCCGACCTGGTTAACGCCGTTTTAGGCCGAAGGCCCAATATCGAGGTCCTGGCCGCGATGAAAATTTTTCCCCATCAGGTATTTGACCTCAAGTTCCACGTCCCGAACAAATACGTCTTCGGTTAAATCCGGATCACGTTTACTGAGCCACACTTCGATACTGTTCCTGCCCGGCTGTGGCCAGTGGTCACGATCAAGCTGAAAGATGAACCAGTAACCGGAACCCGTCCGATAGCGGGGAGCACTCATGCGATACATCTGGTTGATTTTGCGCAGTGCAGTATCGGGCAGTACTTCTCCATTCAAACGGAAGTTCAACTGATCGAGTTCGGTGGTATTCATGACTCGTAATCGGAGCACCACGTCGTGTACGCGTCCGACGGCGTCCCACCGGGCCAGATCATCGGTAATTTCCAGTTGCACTCCGACCGGCCGGTTCATCTCCAGCTTTGCGGGAAGCTGTCTGGTCAGCTCCAAATTGTTGAAGCGGCCTGCCGTGGTGGGAATGTGATAAAATTTGTCCCTGCTCGCCATGATTTCAGGATGAGGCAGCTCACGCAGCTTCTCGTAGAATGAGGCATCATACGGCCAGTTACCATGCCACTGTGAGACGTAAAGGCCGGACACACCTCGGTTCCAGAAACTGCAGGCTGCGGCACGGATCATTTCGATCGGAGCCTCAGCAAGCCGGTCGGAATCAAGGTGGCTGTCGATTGCGGCATGCACGCGACACTGCGAGCCCCGGGCCGCTTCGACCAGCGCGCCAATATCATCGAGGAGCCAGCCTTCGTACACAATGAAGCTGCCGTTCGGATCCATCAGCTCCGGACGTGCAGGCTTGTGAGCGACAAGAACCTCCACAATGCCCCGTTCGATCCATCCCACCGGATCCAGGCCCCGCGACAGACAGGTCTCGATGCCGGCCGGAATACTGATAACCAGTTCACGTTCCGGACCGCTGCGTTTGACGGCATCATGCACACGCGCGATCCATTCGGTCATAATCCTGCGGCCCGCCTTGACCTCGTGAGGATGGAAGTAATACGGCCAGAAATTCAACTGCAGTTCAATTCCGTCCGCTGGATACCGGGTCAACACCTCCTCAATGATGGCAAATCGCTCGTCCCGCACCTCACGATGCTTGAAATCAGCACAGTTATATCCAGGGAAATCCTGATCGACGTCGCCGGCTCCTCCGATGTCCAGATGCTTGTTATCCAGGCGGAAATTGGAGCTGCGAAGGTCGTAGCCTCCCCCACCACGTACACCACTTTCGAGCTGCACCAAAAGCGTTGGGTACAGCAATATTCCTGTCTCGTGTGCCCGCTCACAGACGACACGCAGTGGATCATACCCCTGGTCGATAAGACCTTTCGCATTCTGGTAAGTGCGGCGAAAAATCTGGTGTGTCCAGTTTTTCACATGGTGGCCCCAAAACTCGCCGACCTTCGTATCGTGCATCATCGTCCGCCCGTCACCCAGGCAAAACATCAACACTTCCACCGGTGTACCTGCCAACTCGTCGACGGCAGCCTCGCACTCTTCTTTTTGCATCGGCGGTTCATACATGTAGAACAGAGGGTGACGGCCATCCTGGTAAAACATGATCCGTGGCTTTGGACCTGTCACGGTCTCCAGGCCAGGACGGTTTTCAGATTCCCCTGCCGTCAAACCGGCTTCAGCCACGACACCAGCGCCAAGGGCTCCTTTCATAAACTCTCTTCGACTATCGCGATGTGACATCGAGTTGCCTTTCGATCGATGGGGTGCAGTGTGGTGGGATTTGTCCTCCGGCAATGGCTGGATTACTCCGAAAGCGGTCCGTCCACCGTCAGTCTGATTTGACCCAGCTTGCGAAGTATTCCGGTGACCATTTACGAGTGAGGTATATCGTCCTCTGCGCATGCATACCATGCGGCAGGGACTCTTCACCTTCAATCCAGGCTTCGGCAGCTTCCAGCGTCGGCAGCTCGATGATCCAGGCCCGATGCCAGTCATTTTGCGGCGTCAGAAGCTGGAAGGCTTCCAGTCGCATTAACCCGTGTCTGCGGGCAATACCCTGCATCAATTTGACGTGTTGTTCATCACCTCGCTCGGTAGACGAAAGTAATTCCACACCGGGCCGGTACCGAGCAAACATCAGCACCACGATACTTTCCGTGTCGGTCCACAGTTCCGGAACGGCGTGCGGATCGGCAGACAGCGGGACGGTCGGTGGCACTGGCTCGGTCACCCACGCCGAAAACACGTCCGGCTTCAATTGTCTGGAGAAATAGTACTCGTAATAACCGTAACGCCCATATGGTGGCGCCATCTCCGCTTGAATCCACTGCTCAGCACCTTCCATCGAAGGAAATTCCATCAGCCAGAATCGCTGCCAGTCGTTCTGCGCCCCGATCAGGCGCAATCCTTCCATCCGCTTCATCTGATGCTGCTCGGCAACAGACAGCATCAGATTGACATGGGTTTGTGTGTATTCACTGCGATCTTTGTCACTCAACTGGTGCCATGAGGGTAGACGTCCACCTCGGAAAAGAACGACAATGCTGTCGGTGTTCTGTTCAGGCATCTGTGCTGGTCTCCGCGGCTGTGCTGGTCGGTCGTGGCCGTGGCGCATGCTTGCCAGCAGAGCTCGACCCCTGGATCATCGGATTAAAATCACGGCACACGCGGGTCCGGCGAAGTCAGGAAGGTTAACCAACAACCCGCAATATCAGGGATGATTCGGGACATTCGATTCTCACAACAGCTCCGCGATCGGATTTCCACTGGGCAGAATCGCAACCGCACGACCGGAGTGGTTGGTGAGGTTTCGGCGATAATCGATGCCCAAATGGTGATAAATTGTGGCCAGAACGTCCTGCGGAGTTGTTGGACGTTCGGTCGGATATTCTGCTTTCGAGTTTGTGGCTCCCACAACCTGTCCGGTCCTGAGGCCGCCACCGGAAAACAATACGGTATAAGCCTGAGGCCAGTGGTTCCGTCCCACACCACTCGCACTCGTGCTCAACCGGGGCGTTCGTCCGAATTCGCCCATCGCCACCACCATGATGCGCTGATCCAAGTCCCGAGTGTAAATGTCGTCGATCAGTGCGGCCAGCGCCTGGTCAAAATACACCAGTCGTCTGCGCATGTAATCAGCGAAGTGACCGGGACGACCGGCGTTGAGAATATGATCATCCCAGTTCGTGAATTCCGGACCGTGTTTTGGCGTGTTCACGAACACACTCACAACAGCTGTGCCGGCTTCACACAACCGTCGCGCCAGCAGACAGGACTGTCCCCATACATTTCGACCGTATCGATCACGCAGCAGGTCTGATTCCTGACTGACATCAAATGCGGCAGCGGTTTGCGGACTGGTGAGCACCTGAAACGCCAGCTGCGTGAATTCATCAGCCGCATCAATATTGCCGGACAGGTCAACCCCGGCACGGAACACATCCAGCTGACGCAGCAACGACCGGCGGTCGCCCAGTCGATCGCCGTCGATCCCGGAATTGAGCAATGCGACGGGTGCGCGGTAGTTTTCTCGCGACGGATCACCACAGACCAGCGGACCGTGCTGCAGACCCAGATAGGCCGGGCGAGTCATATATGTGGCGCTGGGAACTGCTGCATAAGAAGGAATCTCGCGCGTTGACAGTCGGCGAACGTGGCTGAGCACATTGCCGATATCCGGATGATCACTCTTTGATTGCGAAGTCGGATCCGCAACAACCGGTGTTTTCCCGGTCAGTACTTCGATACCACCGTCACTATGGCTGCTCATTTCATGATGCAGCGAACGCACCAGTGCGATCCTGTCTCCCAGCCGCGCCTGCAACGGCAACAGTTCGCAGATATTCATTCCTGGAACATTGGTAGCAATCGGATTAAACACGCTGCGATAGTCGGTCGGAGCGTCCGGCTTCAGGTCATACGTCTCCAGCTGCGACGGACCGCCGTGCAGATACAGTACAATCACTGACGTGTCACAACTTGGCTCACCGGCCGCAGCGCGCCCGGCAAGAACCTGCGGTAATGTGACACCACCACACGCAAGGCTTCCGATCCGCAGAAATTCACGCCGCGGAACCGAACCTGTACAACGCTGGCCAAACATCAGGTACCACTCCACAACCGCACACGACGTTTCATGCTGAAATTCGACTCCGGGAGTATCGACAAAGCTGCCCGTAATGGTAAGTTCAACTATTTGGTGACCCGGAGTGTCACCGACTCGATGGTCACCAGCTCGACAGGGACGTCTTTCACCTGATTCCTGACGAGACGATCACCGGGTGCGCGCGATGACAGGACACCGATACCTGTCTTGACTGATTTGATCCTGTCGACCGTGTCCATGCCGGCGACAACCCGGCCAAAAACCGCATAGCCATCGGGGCTGAATCCGCCGGGGTCAAGTTTCCCTTTGCCGTTGTCAGCCACGTTGATGAAGAACTGCGTTGTGGCACTGTCAGGCACACTGGTGCGCGCCATGGCGATCGTCCCTCGGATATTACTGAGGCCACTGGTTTTGGCCTCATTCTTTATGGGCTTGAGTGTCTCTTTCTGCGTCGGTGGTTTGCCTTCGGCAAACCCACCACCCTGTATCATGAAGTCGTCAATCACGCGATGGAAGATCGTGCCGTCAAAATGTTTCTTCTCCACATATTTGAGGAAATTTCCCACAGTAATCGGCGCCTTTTGCTGATTAAGTTCAATGGTGATCTCACCCAGACTGGTTCTCATCACGACAACCGGGTTTTCGGCAACTGCCGGCGCGGCGAGCAAAGCAACAGTAAATAAACGAGTGAAGGCTTTCATTATGTTTCTCATTTATTGAAAATTCGCCTGTCAAAAAAACATGTCCGCTGCGAACTGGAACCACCAACAGTCAGGCTTCCCACCTGATATAACCCGCATCATGGAACCTGCCGGGAGCAACGTTTGACGTGAAACAGAAATCGACATAGGAATTGGGCGTGGCTTGCATTCATTGTATTGGACTTCGGTGGCAGCCGAAAAGCAATGGATCACAAATGAATGTCGCACGGGCTCGTGCACCCCTGAACGCCACCTAGTCCGGCTTCATGTAATATCGAACAGTGACTGCGTCACGTCATGTGAGCACTGACTTAACAGATCCCCCTCTGACAGGAGTGAACACAGATCAAACCAATGAATTTGTCTGTCCGGGCCAAGGTCCTGCTGTCTCCTGAGCCCATCGCCTGGAAAGCGTGATTCCGGCTGGGCGCGTACAGCCTTCACTTTCCTGTCACCATCTGAAAACGTCATGACACATGATTTTAGGACTACCGGACGTTATTCTGGTCTCTGCGACTCCAATTCCCTGATCTGCCTTGCCGTCAAGTGGTCATTCCCGGTGTTTTTTATTCGTGTCATCACAGCGCTGTTGTTCATCATCGCAGGTTCCACATTAGTGAAGGCCGGTGATACGGGTATTGATTTCTCACGAGATATTCGTCCAATTCTGGCCAATTACTGCTTCAAGTGTCATGGTCCCGACGAAGCAGTGCGTGAAGCAGATCTGCGTCTGGACTCCGCCAGATGGGCCTACGCTGATCGCGGGGGTTCCCAGGCCGTCAAACCCGGCGATCCGGATGCCAGCACGTTGATTTTCCGAATCAATTCACATGATCCGGATGAGCAGATGCCTCCACCTGACAGCGGACTGAGCCTGTCGGAGAACCAGAAATCTCTGCTGCACCGCTGGATCCAAAGCGGTGCCAGGTTCCAGCAGCACTGGTCCTTTCGTCCAATCATTCGACCCGCCGTTCCGAACCCAGAACCGGGCTCACATCCGATCGACTCCTTTGTGCAACACCGACTGAAGACTGATGGATTAACGTTAGCCCAGGAGGCAGACCGGCATACGCTGATTCGCCGAGTTTACCTGGACGTCATCGGCCTTCCACCCGAAGCTGCCGAGATCGAACTCTTCCTCAACGATGAATCTCCTGGTGCGTATGAACGGATGGTCGATTATGTGCTTCAAAGCCCGCACTACGGTGAGAAGTGGGCACGACACTGGCTCGATCAGGCGCGCTACGCCGATACAAACGGTTACACCATTGATTCTCCGAGATCAATGTGGCCCTGGCGAGACTGGGTTATCCGGGCCATCAACATGGACATGCCGTTTGACCAGTTCACAATTGAACAACTCGCGGGTGACCTGCTGCCGTCACCAACTCGTAACCAGCTCATCGCAACCGGGTTCCATCGTAACACACTCATCAACGGCGAGGGCGGCACTGACGATGAACAGTTTCGCAATGAATCGGTTGTCGATCGAGTGAATACAACGGGAGCCGTCTGGCTGGGACTGACAGTCGGTTGTGCTCAGTGTCACAACCACAAATATGATCCACTGACCCAGCAAGAGTACTACCAGCTCTTCGCGTTCTTCAACAGCACTGAGGACGTCAACACAACAAATCCGACGATTTCGTTACCGACAGCACAGCAGAAGAAACGTCTTTCAGCGCTGATTGACGCCGCGACCGCTGCAGTCCAAGCCTTGACTCATTTCGATGAAAGTCACCCCGCCGGTGAACGGACGGATGCTCAGACAACACTGCGAACTGAACTGGAAAAAACGATCCAGGAGGCCAATGATTTAAAAGCACAGTTCGAGAAATTGATTCCAACAACGATGGTGATGCGGCGGACAAAAGAACCACGAGTATCACATGTGTTGGTTCGCGGCGATTTTTTGCGCAAAGGTGATGTGGTCCTGCCCGATTCTCCCTCCTTTCTGCCTGCAATGTCACCAGCCGATAATGATTCAAGGAATCGTCTTGCACTCGCCCGCTGGCTGGTTCATGAGGACAATCCCCTCACCGCCCGCGTTACAGTGAATCGCACATGGATGCAGCTGTTTGGGCAAGGTCTGGTTGAAACAGAAAACGATTTCGGATTGCAGGGAACATCACCCACGCATCCAGCCCTCCTCGACTGGTTGTCCGTTTTCTTCATGGAAAACGAATGGTCAAAGCGCTCCCTGATTCGGATGATTCTGACATCTGCAACCTATCGCCAATCCTCGGTGATGCGACCGTCGACGGACAGAATCGATCCGCTCAACAGTCTGCTGTCGCGCCAGTCGCGCGTTCGAGTGGACGCGGAAATTATTCGTGACCTGACGCTGGCCGCCAGCGGAATATTGCATCCGGTGATTGGTGGTCCTGGTGTTTATCCGCCTCAGCCGGACGGTGTCTATGCGTTTACACAGCGGAAGGCTGACTGGCCGACCAGCCAGGGACCGGACCGTTACCGCAGAGGCATGTATACGTTTTTCATGCGGAGTGCACCCCATCCGATGCTGACCACTTTTGACACTCCTTTTTTCAATACGAGCTGCACACGACGAGTTCGATCCAATACACCTTTACAGTCGCTGACGATGGCCAATGATAAAGCATTTATCGAAGCCACCCAGGCATTCGCGGCACGGCTCGTGGAAACTCATAACTACGACTACGACCGCATCACACTTGCATGGCATCTGTGTCTTTCGCGACCTCCGACGGACAAAGAACAACGACGCGTGATGCGTTTTGTCAAGGCGGCACGGCGCGACCTGGCACAGACACCATCAGAATCTGCAGCGATTACCGGCACGGTGCAGAATGGTAATTCTGTAGAACGGGCGGTATGGACTCTTGTCGCTCGAACGCTCTTCAATCTGGACGAATTTATCACGCGGGAATAAAGTCGGACCTGCTATGAACGACAGTCAACACCAAACACGACCGGAAACGTTACAGCAGACCACACGGCGCCATTTCTTTGAACGATGTGGTGTTGGTGTTGGTGCGGCAGCACTGACCTCTCTGATGGATGCCGACCAGGCACACGCCTCGGCGGAATCAGATACTGGTGCAAAACCCCATCATGCGCCGAGAGCGAAGGCGGTGATCTTTCTTTTTATGGCCGGTGGCCCCAGTCAGCTGGATTTGTTCAACGAAAAACCGGTCCTGCAGGCCCACCATGGCAAGCTTCCTCCGCAGAGCTATCTGGATGGCAAACGATTTGCGTTTCTGAAAGGCACCGAAAAACTGCTGGGCAGCTCCCGACGTTTCACACGCTGGGGTGATTCCGGCCAGGAACTCAGTGATCTGTTGCCCCATCACCGCCGTATCGTCGATGACGTCTGCTGGCTGCATGGCATGCAGTCTGATGTGTTTAATCATGGTCCGGCCAAGATCTTCCTCAACAGCGGTTCACCTCAACCAGGTCGACCCAGCATGGGCTCGTGGACGACGTACGGGCTGGGCAGTGAAGCGAGTGACCTTCCTGGTTTTGTGGTTCTGCAGTCCGGACCGCGCGGACCTCGTGGTGGTTCTGCCCTGTGGTCAAGCGGGTTCTTGCCGACAACTTATCAGGGAGTTCCTTTTCGCAGCGGTCCGGAACCGATCCTGAATCTGAAGAGTCCGGATGGTATGACCCGCCAAAGAGAACGGCAGTTTTTTAATCTGGTTTCAGACCTCAACGAACAGCATCTGGATGCAGTTGGAGATCCGGAAATCTCCACACGGATTGCGGCTTATGAGATGGCGTATTCCATGCAGACCAGTGCACCAGAGTTAATGGATCTGTCCGGTGAAAGCTCTCATACACTTGAAGCTTACGGCGCAACACCTGGGGAACCGTCATACGCCAGCAATTGTCTTCTGGCCCGACGTCTGGTGGAACGCGGTGTTCGGTTCGTTCAGATTTATCATACCAGCTGGGATCATCATGGAGGGAGCTCCCAGAATCTGGAAACAGACTTACCTGCAGTCTGCCGGGAAGTGGACCAGGCTTCAGCGGCACTGGTACTGGATCTGAAACAACGCGGGCTGCTCAATGAAACGATTGTAATTTGGGGCGGGGAATTCGGTCGCACACCGATGGGTCAAGGTCGCGATAACCCCGGTCGTGATCATCACATCGACGCGTATACGATGTGGACCGCCGGAGGAGGATTCAGCCCGGGCCTGATTCATGGAAAAACAGATGACCTGGGCCTCGGTGTGCGTGAGCAGCCAAAACATGTGCATGACCTGCAGGCAACGATCCTGCATCAGCTGGGTTTCGACCACGAGCGGCTCACGTATCGTTTTCAGGGCCGCGACTATCGACTCACGGACGTTCACGGCAATGTCCTGCATGACGTGATCAGTTAACGTGACTGAAGCACGATCGCTTCAAGTCAGATTACTCTATGAAAGCCTGCTCCCGGTGAATAAGACAATTCGAACCCTGATCGCAATTCCATTATTTTTTCTGGTCGCAACATCCGGTTCGGCAGAAGACTGGCCTCAGTTTCGCGGCCCTGGCGGACAGGGTCACTCCACGTCACAAAATCTTCCCATCAGCTGGGATCCGGACACCAATGTCGTCTGGAAAAAGAATGTGCCCGGGAACGGCTGGTCATCCCCCGTTCTTTCACATGGCCTTATCTATCTCACGACGGCCGTGAAAAAAGAGGAAAACACCACCGAATCCGGCAACGATATCTCTTTGCGGGCTCTGTGTATGGACGCTGAATCCGGAGATGTCCTCTGGAACGTGGAGGCTGCAGCGCTGTCCGGGGAAACAAGGATCCATCCCAAGAACAGCCATGCGAGTGCGACACCTATCGTTACCGGTGATCGTATGTTCGTGCATTTTGCATCGCACGGAACAGCCGCTTTGGATCTCGACGGGAACATCATCTGGCAGGAGAAGATTGACTACAATCCTATACATGGAACCGGCAGTTCCCCGGTCCTTTATGAAGACCTGCTGATCTTTAATTGTGATGGCAGCGAATCTCCTTTTGTGGTTGCTTTGGATTCTGCGACAGGAAAGGAGCGCTGGCGCACTCAACGGCCGGATCTGGCAAAAATGAAGTTCTCATTTTCCACTCCGCTGGTCATCGACGTAAAAGGTCAGCATCAACTCGTCAGTGCGGGCAGTGATCTGGTCTGTGGATATGATCCGCAATCCGGAAAGCAGTTGTGGATGGTCCAATATCCTGAAAAATGGTCCGTGGTACCGCGTCCGGTATACGCAGGAGGCCTTGTTTTGATCAGCACAGGCTACGAGGGCCCCGCGGAGTTGCTGGCGATCCGACCGAATGGCAGTGGTAATGTCACCGAGACACATGTGGTCTGGCGGGCCAAACGATTTGTGCCACACAGCCCGTCACCCATTATCTATGACAATTGTGTATATCTCATCAGTGACAATGGGATTGCATCCTGCCGAGATCTGGAGACCGGTGATCTGCACTGGAAAGAACGTGTGGGAGGCACCTATTCAGCATCTCCGCTGCTCGCCGAAGAGCGGATTTATTTCATGTCCGAAGACGGGCGCTGTACTGTCATTCAGGCTGCCCCCAAGTTTCACGAACTGGCCAGAAATGATCTTAAAGAACGATCCCTGGCGTCAATCACACCCACCGATGGTGCACTGTTGATTCGCACGATTGAAGGTCTTTACCGCATCGGCAGATAATACATCGTTTCACGGCAAGTCGCAGATGACTAAGTTGGTCGGGTTCTGAAAATCAGCCTGTGTGCAGGAGCCATTTTGGAGTGGGTGGATGACTGTCTGGCGACTTACTGGGGGTGCAAACTCTCCAGAAGCAGTGAGCGCACCGTCTTCGGATCGGCCCCGGACACCTGTTTCATGACAATTCCGATCAGTGGTCCCACGGCTGCCTGTTTTCCGGATCGCACATCTTCAGCGGCGCGAGGCATTGCAGCGATAGCGGCTGATACCGCTTCTCCAAGTGATCCGGCGTCACTGACAACTTCTCGTTCCGCCGCGAGCGAGTCAACATCCGCAACCGAAACCAAACTGCCCGTTTCCGCCTGTGCCTTGAGCACCCCATAAACTTCTCTGGCACTCTTCGTGGTCAGCCGATCATGGACGACGTAGTTTAACAGCTGGCCCAGAACTTCACTTGTGATGGCAAAGTCCTGAATCAGGACTGCGCCTGCATTAAGATCCCGCAGGACATCCTGAGTGGCCCAGTTTGCGGCAATCTTGCCATCCCCGCATACCCGAGCAACCTTTTCATACCAGTCTGTGAACTGCGGCCCCTGGTCGATGATCACTTTTGCATCATAGTCCGAAAGTCCCAGTTCAGACTGAAATCGTTCACATCGGTCCGCCGGTGATTCCGGCAGCTGAGCACGAATCTCGTCAACGACCTGTCTCGTGACCTGTACTGGAATCAGATCCGGGTCAGGAAAATATCGATAGTCTGACGAATCTTCTTTTTCCCGCTGCCCGAACGTGACACCTCGTTTGGCATCCCACCCGCGGGTACATTTGGGAGCATCATCGATCGTCTCGTGAAATTTTTCCCACTGCAGTTGCTGCCGTTTAATCTCGTATTCGAGCGCCAGCTGGACGTTACGAAAGCTGTTCATATTCTTCAGTTCAACAATGGGCGTCGCAACTGAAACACCGTTGCCCTGATCAACGTGCAGATTCACGTTTGCATCGCATCTCAAACTGCCTTCCTGCATATTGCAGTCGGATACGTCAATGAATCTCAACAGCGTGCGCAGCTTTTCCAGATAACGCCGTGACTCGGAGGCCGAACGCAGATCAGGTTCGCTGACGATTTCCAGCAGCGGAGTTCCGGTTCGGTTGAGGTCCACACGACTATCTCCACCTCGGCCCGATTCATCATGTATATTCTTTCCCGCGTCTTCTTCGAGGTGGACGCGAGTGATCCGAATATGTCGCGATTCTGCCCCTTGTTCGTCCGCCTCAATGACCAGCCGGCCGCCGGCACTAAAAGGCAGATCGAACTGACTGATTTGATACGCCTTGGGCAGATCCGGGTAATAATACTGTTTGCGGTCCCACTTCGTGAACTCGGCAATCTCGCAATTCAGAGCCACAGCTGTCCGGAGTGCCAGATCGAACGCATGACGATTCATCACGGGCAGTGCTCCTGGTAATCCCAAACACACAGGACAGGTTTGAGTATTGGGTTCATCCGGATTGAAACGAGGCGAACAGCCGCAGAACAGTTTGGATTCGGTGCGCAGCTGAACATGGACTTCCAGTCCGATGATGGTCCTGTATTGAGTCATCGAATTCCGTCTCCGGTCACGGTGGCGGGTTGGGAGATGATCGCGGAAAACACGTGGCCGTCAGTGGTCCGGACAATTGCCGAACCCGAGCTGATACAATCGGCTTTGATAACAGCTAAACCCACGGCTGGTGATACTGTGTCATCAAATGAACTCAGTTCGTATACCGATTCTGAATCCTCCGATTCGGTCCGGATCTCAATTGATGCAAGGACACGATTGACCTGCCCTATGGCGTCAATCCGTGCGATTGGTTCCTGTCCCAGATAACAACCTTTCGTATAACAAATTGCTGATTGATTGCGCGCGGCTTCCGGCGCCAGATGCATGTCACTCAGATCACGACCGATCAGTGGGAACCGTTCCTGGATTCTCAACCGCTCAAGATCTGCCGTCTCCCCTGTCTGAACGGTTTCCGTGATCTTCAGACACAGCGACCGAATCTCCTTTACCGAACCACTTACGAATAACACCGGTTGACCAGCCCACTGGCATAACAAACATCTCACATGGGCGTTATCAACGGCGACATCAGCCCACCGGCCGGATTCCGACGGCATTCCGTCTGACAACGAATCGGGATTCACTCCAACGACAGCCATCGCCGCGGACGTGCTCGTGATCGAATCAAATGCCACATCTTCGGTAATGATGTAACGGTTCAGATGACTGAGCAGGAGCTCTTCATCACCCGGCAGCATCCAGATCTCGTGGTGATCTTCCGCGGCCAGTACAAACCCGTGAGCCAGAATCCGGGCCTTGACATTCGTGAAGAACGCCTCACGCCATGTACCAGCGGCCATGCTGATGATGTCGTTAGTACAGAAATTGTGCAGAAATTTCGCACGATCGTTACCTGTTGCACGAATTCTCAGGAGCTCGGGCAGCGAAACAAGATAACTGGAAGGTGGCATGGCAGAAAGGAATGAAAAGGAGATAGGGCAAAGGAAGCGTTATTGGATGTTTTCCAGCATGGACCTGAACTCATTGCGAAGACATTCGACGGCAGCCGCACAATCACCAGGCAGAGTGACACCTGATGCAAGACGGTGACCGCCGCCGCCCAGTCGCTCTGCCAGGGCGTTGACGTCGTATGGCGGCCGACAGCGAAGACTGCATTTCACCTGAGCCGTGGGCAATTCCACTGCAATAAATGCGGCTTGTGAACCTGCGACCGTGAGACATTGATTTACCAGTCCCTCGGTATCCGCCGGAGACGCGTGAGCCGCTTCCAAATCCCGGCGGTCTGCACTGATCCAGACAAGCCGACCATCACATTCCACCTGCATTCGACTCAGAATCCGACCGGAAAGGTGCAGCTTTGCAATAGAATGCTGCTCGTGAATGAAGTTGTAAATCAAGCCCGGCTGAGCTCCCTGGTCGATTAAGGCTGCACCAGTACGCATCGTTTGCGATGTCGTCGACGGGAAACGGAACCACCCGGTGTCTGTCGCAATAGCAGCATACAGCCCCGAAGCTGTGTCCGCATCAAAGGTCACGCCAAGAAACTCGGCCGCTTCACAGATGAGTTCACCGGTTGCAGCAGAACGAATATCTTTGAATTCTGTGGCGCTGAGATCATCCGAACTCACATGATGGTCGATTACGACTCGAAGGCAGTCAGAAGCCCGAAGGACTTCTGTCATGTCGCCAAGCTGCTTCCACGCACTGGTATCCACGACGACCAGCACATCGACAGCCGGTACTTCGTCTTTGCCGATATCATCCCCGAGTGTTTTCACAGCGCCATCGGTATTCATGAAATTCAGATTGGCGGGAGGAGCCGTCGCATTGAGCATCGTCACTTGTTTTCCGGATGATTCCAGGATCGCCGCCAGACCACGCTGAGCCCCTAACGCATCACCGTCCGGACGCACATGTGTCGTGATCAGGAATGACTGATGTTGCTCGATAATGTTCCTGAGTGGAGCCCAGTTGATGTCAGACACGAAGCTGCTTTCTGCGGTGCTGGCCACCAAGCCGGAGCCCTGTTGATATCAGACACGAAGGTGCTTTCTGCGGTACTGGCCACCAGGCCGGAGCCCTGTTGCTGTCATGTGATGACGAATAGATCTGCACCGGCAAATCTGACCAACATATGGTCGTTTTGCAATGGATCCCGATCTGGCGAGTTCTCCGTTCCGCCTGCAAATTATTGTCCATTCTTTTTCCGCGGACGAACAATCCACCCAATCAGCGCACCGACGACGAAGACAGGAAGAAAGAACCGAGCTCTCTGCAGCACCAAAGCCAACACCACAACCAGCCCCACGGTCCACGGCGACACGCGCGCCCAGGCGGCCGGGCGATCTCTGGCTGGAAGAACCAGCCAGAAAGCACCCAGCAACAGGCCAACTCGGAGAAACGCCGCCCCCAATGCACTTGAGAAGTCTATTGTTAACTGGATTACAGCCGCAACGGTACAGCCAATCGACAGCAGACCGACAAGTGCCCGTTTTCGTCGCATCTCTGATTCGCTGATCATGGCCTCATCACATTCATCGCAGTTCGCCTTAGTCGGCCACCGGAAGCCTCAGGCAATCCCCCTGAACACAATCCAATGCACCCAGCTCAGCATCCGCAGCCCTCATACACCCCTCACTGACACAGTGTGTCATAATGATCAGTCGGGCAGACTCTGATTGCACGTTGGATGTTCGGGATTCCTTCTGTACCAGGGACGAAATACTGATTCCGTGACGGCCAAGAATATCAGTCACGTCGGCCAGCACATGGGGACGATCGTCAACCAAGCAGCGAAGAAAAAAACGATGTTCGGGTTGTTCCTGGGGGAGGATGCCGACAGGTTGCTGAGAACGAAGACGCAGTACCGCCTCAAACGTATGGACAGCTCTTCCGGCAGCTAAGTCGACCACATCGGCCACGACCGCAGATGCCGTTGGCAACTGGCCGGCACCCGCACCTGCCAGCCTCAAACGACCAACCGTGCTCCCGGTGATCGTCACGATATTGTCGGCTCCGATCGTCTGAGCCAGCGCGCGATCGCTTGGTACCAGCGCAGGCTGCACGGACGCCTCAAGTCGACCGTTGTTCAGTTTCGCCATAGCCATGAGCCTAATACGGTACCCGAGTGATGCAGCCGCCTCCAGATCAGACAACATCAGATCGTTGATCCCTTTGCAGACCATCTGATCGATGGGCACATCTGTGGCGAAGGCCAGACGTGTCAGAATGGCCAGTTTCTGGGCAGCATCGGTGCCGTCCACATCGAGCGTGGGGTCGGCCTCTGCATAACCAAGTTTCTGTGCCTCTCGCAACGACTGCTCATAGCTTTGATTCTCCGACAGCATCTGAGTCAAAATAAAATTGCTGGTACCGTTCAGAATTCCTTCGATTGCCGTGATTCGGTTGCCACTAAGTGCCGTCATGATTGCACTGATGACGGGAATCCCTCCGGCCACGGCCGCTTCAAAACAGATCGTCCGGCGGTGTTCCGACGCAATCTCAAATAACTCCCGGCTGTGAGCGTAAATCAGCGCTTTGTTGGCGGTCACCAGATCTTTGCCGGATCTGAGCAACCGACCGGCATAGTCAAATGCCACGTCGGTGCCGCCAATCAACTGGACGGCCAGATCGATCGATTCGTCGCCAAGGACGTCTTCAAGACGGTCAGAAATCTGAACGCCGGCGGGTAGATATTCACGAGTTTTGCTGAGATCCCGGACCACAACGCGACACAGATGCAGTTTTCGTCCGGCCCGAATTCGAAGCTGGTCATCCTGTTCTGCAAGGATACGCGCAACTCCCGTACCCACGGTGCCAAACCCAATCAGAGCAATATTCAATGGAGTATGCGGCATTTCTTCGCAGCAGCAGCTTGATAATCAGTTATTTCGCGTAACGGGTGGAGGATAATAACAAGGAATAATCACCAACCACAGCAAGAAGACGCCAGAATCACAGCTGACACAAGAGCAGCGGTTGAGACGAAAAAAAGGAGCTCTATACTGATTGCCGGTTGTGTTGAAATGGCAAACATTTGCACCAGGGCGAGTGACTCAGCGCTGATTCTCCTCCCCGCTGCAACTGAGAAACGTCGGAACCGGAGGGGATGGACTCGCCTCAGAATCTGACATTCCAGTGTTGTTTCAAATGTAATTCGGTTACTTCCGGGTTTCGGAACCCCGTTTCATGACGAAATCACCTTTGGCTGCCGTACGACTTGGAGCGGTCAGCTATCTGAACTCGAAACCCCTAATTCAGGATCTGGAAATTCTTCTTCCGGGTTCTGATATTGTGCTCGACTATCCCAGTCGACTGGCTGATGCCTTGGCTTGTGACAAACTGGACGTGGCTCTCATTCCATCGGTGGAGTATTTTCGTGGCTCGGGCTATCGAATCATTTCGAGCGCCTGCGTCGCCGCTCGTGGCCCGGTGATGAGTGTCAAGCTGTACTGCCGACGGCACCCAGGTGAAATTCGGCGTGTCGCTCTGGATGAAGGATCCAGAACTAGCGCTGTGCTTGCTCGTGTGATTCTGGCTGAACGTTATGGTGTGTTTCCGGAAACCGAACGTCTGCCAATCAAATCTTCCACCAGAGCCAGTCCGGCTGACGCAATTCTGCTCATCGGTGATCGGGCAATGCATTTGCCCGAAGAAGAGTTCTTCGAAGTCATGGATTTGGGGCAGACCTGGTATGACTGGACCGGACTTCCCTTCGTCTTCGCTATGTGGGTGGCCAGAGAAGACGCTGATGTTTCGGGAATCGGCCGGGCACTGGATATTGCGCGTGATCGCGGAGTCGAAGTCATCCAGAAAATTGCAGAAGAGCAGGCTCCCTTGCTGGGGATCACACGCGACACTGCAATAACGTATCTGACAAAGAATTTGAACTATCATTTCATGTCCGCGGAACAAAATGGACTGGAACTCTTTCGCCAGCTGGCACTGCGACAACACCTGCTGCAGCCGGAGTCATTCCCCTTGCTTTCCAGCGGTGCGGTGGCGTGAAATTTTTTCAGCCGTCGTTTTAGCACTTAAACCTCACCGACAGCATGTGCATTGCTGTTCAAATGAGTCCGACGCGGGAACAGAACAACAACATTCGAATCAGAGTCATTTTATGCAAGCCATTCTCGACAAAGCTGTGGCCGGCGAACGGCTGACTTCGGACGAAGGTGTGGCGCTGCTGCAGTCATACGACCTGCCGGCAATCGGGGCAGCCGCCGATGCCGTGACGCGCCGCCTCCATCCCGAAGAGTTTCGTACGTACAACATCGATCGCAACATCAACTACACAAACGCCTGCACGGCCATCTGCGATTTTTGTGCGTTTTATCGTCCGCCCGATCATCCGGACGTGTATGTGCTGCCGATCGAAACGCTGCTGCAGAAAATTGCCGAAACCGTGGACCTGGGCGGAGACCAGATTCTGCTGCAGGGCGGACTCCATCCGAAACTGTCATTGGAATGGTATGAGGACATGCTGCGCAGCATCAAAAGCCAGTTCCCACAGGTCAACGTCCATGGATTCAGCCCGCCCGAGATTCACCATTTCACCAAAATCGCGAAGTTGCCGCTGCAAACAGTACTCGAACGTCTTCGGGATGCCGGGCTTGGAAGCCTTCCCGGAGGCGGTGGCGAGATTCTTGTCGATCGAGTACGCAAAAAGATCACACGAGGAAAAGTACTCACCGATGACTGGCTTAACGTGATGCGAGTGTGGCATCAGCTGGGTGGTCGTTCAACGGCAACAATGATGTTCGGACACGTGGAAACGCTGGCAGAACGCATCGAACACCTCGATCGCGTCCGACAGCTTCAGGATGAAACCGGTGGCTTCACCGCATTTATCTGCTGGACCTTTCAACCAGACAATACAGACATGGATCACATCCCGCCCGCGGGTGCGTTCGAGTACCTCAGGACTCAGGCAGTGAGTCGCCTGTACCTGGACAACGTGCCCAACATTCAGTCGTCCTGGGTAACTCAGGGAGAAAAGGTCGGCCAGCTCGCACTCATGTTCGGTGCCAATGATATGGGCAGCCTGATGATCGAGGAGAACGTCGTATCTGAAGCTGGTACGGTCCATCATCTGTCGCTGGAAGCGATCCGCGGCTGTATCACCAACGTCGGCTATACGCCACGACAGCGAAATGTGTTTTACGAATGCATCGATGAATCCACTGAGTACCGAGCAGATCAGTCCGCGCCACTTCTGCCAGTGATCTGATCGCACGGCGAGGTGGCATGGTGCCGATGGTCATAATCATCTGCAGACACGACACTCCGGAGTACTTCGTTCGTCGCGTGACCGACGAACTGAGACAAAAACGCTGCCACTCCATGGATTATCCGTTGCTGATACCGCTATTCCCGTCAGCGTTTTGCCCGGTCATGGACCGTTCCAATAGCTCTGGGATCTGAGACGGCGAACGGAACGTGCAGTGTCCAGCCGTTAAGAAGAACGCTGCCTCCGATGCACACATTTCTGACTGGAACATCAGTAGTCTTGCCGGTGCTCCTCCTGTACTCTCAGCGTGCAGGTCTTTTCACAGCACTCAGACAGGTCCCAAGGCGGGAGCCATAACCATCGAGGAATCACATACGGCGACATCCTCGTGTTCTGCCGAGTTTTGGTCTCGTGGAATCTCTCGATGCCATGAACAGCACGCACATCACAAGATGTAATTTGTTCACCCTGTTCTGAATCGTGCTAACGCTCAAAATCACATATTCCACACGGACGGAACCATACATGGGACCGGTAAGGAGTAATTGAAGTTTTTGGGTTTGAATGCCTGCTCTACGAATTCCATCACAGAGCGATTTTGTGGTCTGGATGAAGTTCTGAAAATCGACGTACTGCAACAGATCGACAGTATTCCAAGCCTGACAGACAGCAGATTCACAACGGTGACAGGCTGGTGCAGATTTATCGAACCGCAATCGGATTCCCAGGTGAACCTGTGGCCCCTTTTAACCGCAGCGGGCTGAACACAAAACAAAATTCGTGAACACCGTCTGCTGCAAGTGGTTCCAGGTCGAGATTCTCGATGTGGTAGACTCCGTTCTTTGTCAAATCCCACTGATGTACCGGATATGACAAATCGTCTCGCTCGTGCGGGACAGCCTCTATCGCCCATGTGTCAGCACCAATCATGGAAACACGTTGATCGGTCAGGAACTTTGCTGCGTCAAGACCGATACCAGGTTCACCGGCTGCGTACATTTCATTGTCTTTCATCCAGAGTTTGCCGTGTCCGGTGCGGATCAGCACGACGTCGCCTTCCTGAATTTTCAGATCTGACATTTCCAGACACGACAGGAGTTCGTCCGGTGAGATTACGTATCCCGCAGGAAGCCGGTCGTTTCCGCGCAGTGCGCAGACATCAAGCAGAATCCCGCGCGTAAAAAAAACACCAGCGTTTTCCACACCGAGCTTCTTTAAACCATAGGGATCACCGAATTCCGACAACTTGTTGCCGTTGTAAAAATAATCTTCACCATCAATGCGCACACCAACGTGGCCAAGTCCGTCAAACTGTGTCCCGACCTGCCCAATTTCACCACTGAACAGCTCATCGTTGGAAACCATATGATTTGAACCGGTGGGCATTCCCGTTGGCAGACCGGGAATCGTCAGGCTGAAGTGACGTTTGCCAGCCAGCGGCATGCCATGTTCGTACAGCCTTCCGAGCTGGTAAATCTTGCCGTGCTGAATCAGGTCTGCTGAATTGACAACTTTGTGCGGTGTAATCCGGTTATTCGCACCGCGTTGATCGTCGGCTCCGAATTCGGACGGCCAGTCATTTGGACCCACCACGGCTGTTGCGTCTGACGCCAACTCAGAATTTCCGCTTACCCATGGAGTGCCACTCGCAAGTACGGCACCGATGACAGCGCCGAACGTGATTTTGCACCAGTTCGCAGCACGCGATGACATGGTCATGTAATCCGATCTCCTTCATCTGAATTTGTACGAATGTTGAGTTCCGGCAACTTGACTCTGGCCAGAGCTGCCAGAATCATTGCCAATAAAAAGATACCAATCATGCAACAGACAACAAGTAGTCCGTTGTCCTTCTCTCGGTCCCGGCCAGCGAGACCAACCAAATCCTCGATGATTCATTTAGCCACTTCCGCGTCAATACCGTTTCCTCGGTCACGGAGCGTGAGCAGCCAGGCCGTCAGGTCGGCGAGCTGTTCCGTGCCAAAGAGTTCATAACCTTTCGGCATGACCGACTGGTTAAGTATTTTGCGCGCCTCGATCATACCAACTTCGATTCTGACCCGTGTGCCGTCCGTACGCAGGATCGTGATCGCGGAACTGCTCTCATTGATCACTGCCCCGGTGTAGGTTCTGCCGCTCGTAGTCAATAAAAGCTGCATGGCGTAGCCCTCGGTGATGGCCGCGCTCGGCTGCAGAATCGCCCTGACCATGTTCTCCGGCGTCAGCCGGATACCAACACCGGACAGATCGGGAGCCAGGTCGCTGCCACGCCCCCGCACCCGGTGGCACGCCGCGCAGCCGGCGCCGCTGATCCGATCAAAGAATACTTCTTTCCCACGATTGATATCCGACTGATCGAGGGTGGCCAGCACGCTTGCTACAGTTGCCGCTTCCGGAACCGGCACCTCGATCACCAACCCAAGATGGGCTTTCACAGCCAGCAGGTCCTGGTAGAGGTGCGTATCGGGCGCCTGACAGAGGACATCCAGCACCGCAGTAATTCGATTGCTTCCGGCTGTTGAGTCGGGTTTCAGTTTTCCGAGCAGGCGAAGTGTCCGCCGATGGATCGACGGTTGTTGCCGACTTTTCAGGATCGTGAGCAGTACCTCCAGCGCATCGTCGGCGATGGACCAATCAGTCGGCAGAGGCAGGGCAACGAGTGCCCGCAGTGCTCCTGCGATCCGTTCGTCACCCGGTCCGACGTCCGCCATTTTTCTGATCAGGCGATTTGCGATCTCAGTTGCGAAATTATTTACCGACGACACGCTGCGGGAAGTCGCCTGGACGCTGGCTTCCGATGACCTCAATTGCTTAACCCGAAGTCTGTGCAGATTGGCAATCCCCTGAATGGCTGCGTTTTTCAGAGATTCCGCCCCCCCCAGGGCTTCCCACAAATCCGGGAAGGCGTCCAGCGTTGTCCCCACGGCCGGCAGAACCAGGGTCCGCTCCGCCTCCGATTCCAGAGTGCGGTAGAATCCGAGCAGTTGCCGTTGCTGTTCTCCTTCCCGAACCGAGGCACGTGAAATCATACGCAGGTAGAGCTCTCGCAATTCCGGGTGATCGGCCTCACCAGCCCGCTCAATCATCTGTCCGACTGGCAAAGTCTGCTCCATTTCGATGCGCAGACGCTCATTGGACAATTTCTCCGGCGGAATCGGATTCATGGCGAACGTCAAGGCCCAGCTCCGCACCGTGGGATCGCTCTCTTGGTCGACCAGATCCAGCACTTCCTTCTGCGTTATCGCGAAATCCTCTTGTAGACCCAGCAATGCCGCGAGCCGGACCCGAGCGTTCTCATGATGCAACCATGATCGACGGATCTCAACGGGTGCGAGATCTTGCAGCGCATGCCAGCCCGCATAAAACACAAGTCGATCATGTTCTTTCGTAAGTTGGACCAGAACCTCATCGACTGCCATCACGAGGTCGGCCTGATGGATTGCCTGCATCGCTTCAAATCGAACGCGGGGATCGGGGTCGCGCAGTGCCGTTTCCACAACAGATAACAACGCTTCGTGCTGTCCATACATTGATGTTCGAAAGGCCAGAATTCGGATCGCCTGGATACGCAGATTCCGTGGCAGGCGCCCGGCGGGAACACTCATCTGCGGGACCGTCCATTTTCGGATCGTTTCCGTGAGTTCATCATTTCGTCCTACCATCCGTCCCAAAGCCCAGGCGGCCCACGTCTGTTGACCGGTACCAAGTTCACCCGCCGAGATCACATCCACCAGTTCCTCCTGAATCACGCCTCCCCGCCGCACAAGTTCGTCCTGAGCGTTCACGCGCTGCGCGGGAAACGCCCCTGGTCCGAGCGCTGTCAGTAACTGCGCGACTGTCTGCCTGGCGAGTGGCATTTGTGGCAGCCGTATTGAGTTTCCGTTTTCTGAATGTATGACTCTAAAAACCCAGCTCCCTTCCTGACCCGTTTCGTAGTGGTAGTTTCCGCCCCACCCGAGCGTGTAAATCGCTCCCTCGGGACCGCATGCAAGATCTGTAGGGCGATAGAGCATTCCACCCTCTCGCCGCTGGATGAACGGTTCGAGCAAACCGTCTGCCGATTCGCGCAAGGCACCCTTCCAGCCTGGCCGGTAAACGTAGGTACCAAACATCCAGTCATTGATAAAAAAGACGTGACGATATTCGTGTGGAAAATGGTCGTCATCATACCAGGCGATGCCTGCCCAGGAACCGGAGGTCATTGGACCGCTCACAGGAACGGTTGGAAGATTTCCAGCGCCAGTCCAATGACTGCTGTAGCGATGACCCCAGCCAAAGTGCCCACCGAAAAAGGGCATGATAATCCGATCTCCCTGCGTCTGGTCGTTGTCAGTGCCCAGCCAGTTGAATTCGTTGTCCATAGCAATGTCCCA
>Ga0310123_10000671_pt1 | contig 30162 bp, 14 predicted proteins | sample CB6_AW_1057_MG_FD_203505 | JGI IMG/M metagenome (GOLD analysis project Ga0310123, IMG submission 203505) | Marine microbial communities from Western Arctic Ocean, Canada - CB6_AW_1057 | ecosystem: Environmental > Aquatic > Marine > Oceanic | place: Canada: Western Arctic Ocean | collected... | reverse complement strand
CAAGTGAAGTCGGACGGCAAGGGCGGCAAGGGCGGCAAGGGCGGCAAGGGCGGCAAGGGCGGCAAGGGCAGCAAGGGAGACATCGCGGCCAAGCCCAGCAACGGAAGCGGAAGCGATTCGGAAATCGAACTGAAGACCGGGATTCCGGTCACCCCGACTTTCTGATCCCAATCACCACCCTCTGAACCCTCTGAACCCTCTGGAAATCGGCGACCCGCCGATGAACCGTCGGCCGCTTGTTGGCGCGCCAGCGGGCTGGTACAGTCCGCGAGGCCACCTGTCGGGCCGAATTCGGGCAACTTCTACGCGGGGGGGAGTCGACCATGTTGACGCAGTGGGGATGGCAGTCGTTGTATCGAGTGGGTCAAAAGGCCTCGATCGCAGCCACCACTTTAGCACTGGGCCTGATCTTTGGCGCCGAGCCGGCCCGGGCCGAGACGAAGTTGGTGACGGCCGTCGAGGGGATTGCCGAGTTCCAACTCGAGAACGGGATCCGCGTCCTGCTGGTCCCCGACAAGTCGCGTCCGACGGTCACGGTTAATCTGACCGTGTTTGTTGGTTCCCGGCACGAGGGTTACGGCGAAGCCGGGATGGCTCACCTGCTCGAGCACATGCTCTTCAAGGGCACCGCAAAACACCCCAATGTTCCCAAGGAACTGCAGGACCACGGGGCCCGCTTCAACGGAACCACCTGGGTCGACCGCACCAACTACTACGAGACTCTGCCGGCCAGCCCCGAGAACCTGGCGTTCGCGCTGGAACTCGAAGCCGACCGCATGATGAACAGCCTGATCAAGGCCGAGGACCTGGCGTCTGAGATGTCGGTGGTCCGCAACGAATTCGAGCGCGGAGAAAACAGCCCGTCGCTGGTGCTCTCGCAACGGATGATGGCCGTCGCCTACGAATGGCACAACTACGGTCGCTCGACAATCGGCAACCGAGCCGACATCGAACGCGTGCCCGTCTCCAGCCTCAGGACCTTCTACCGCAAGTACTACCAGCCGGACAACGCGATGGTGATCGTCGCCGGCCAGTTCGATCCCCGCGCGGCACTGGGAATGATCGAGACGACCTTCGGCAAGATCCCCAGGCCCAAGCGGAAGCTGGCCAACACCTACACCGAGGAACCTGCCCAGGACGGCGAGCGGATTGTCACGCTCAGGCGGGTCGGCAAAGTGGCCGTCGTCGGGACCGTCTACCACATCCCCGCGGGCCCACACCCCGACTTCGTCCCACTCAACGTCCTGGCCGATATCCTTACAAGCTCACCCACCGGGCGACTCTACAAGTCTCTGGTCCAGACCAAGCGGGCCTCCAGCATCCAGGGCGACGCCTACGCCTTCCACGATCCCGGCGTGATCGAGTTGATGGCCGAGGTGACCCCTGGCAACGACGCCCGCGACGTGCTCAATCGACTGACCGACACGATCGATCAGGTGCTCGACAAGGGAGTGACCGACGAGGAGGTCAAGCGGAGCCAGGCCCGGTTCTTGCGACAGCGTGAACAGGCCGCAAACAACACCAGCCGACTCGCCGTGCAACTCTCGGAATGGGCCGCCCAGGGCGACTGGCGGATGTACTTTATCGCCCGCGACCGACTCGAAAAGGTGACCGCCGACGACGTCAAGCGAGTCGCCAAGGCGTACCTCGTCGAAACCAACCGCACCGTCGGACTGTTCCAGCCGACCAAGGTCGCCTCGCGAACCGCGATCCCCAGTACCCCGAACCTTGCCGAGATGATCGGTGACTACAAGGGCCGCAAGAGCGTCGCGGCGGGGGAAGCCTTCGACGTCTCACCCGAGAACATCGAAAAACACACCATCCGTACCAGGCTGCGAAGCGGGATCCAGGTCGCGATGCTCCCCAAGAAAACGCGGGGGGAAGCCGTCAACCTCTCTCTGACACTCCGCTATGGCACCGCCAAGACGCTCGGTGACAAGACCGTCGTCGGAGAATTCCTGCCGACGCTGATGACCCGGGGCACCGAAAAGTACACTCGGACACAACTCAACGACAGGCTGGCCCAACTCCGCGCAACGCTCTCGGGAAGCGGAAACAGCTCAAGCGCCGGCCTCGCCAGCTTCTCCGTCCGCGCCACCCGGAAGACTCTGCCCGAGGTCCTCGGGCTGCTCAAGCAGGTGCTCCGCCAACCCACCCTGCCGGAAAAAGAACTCGCGCTGATGAAGCAGCGCGCCCTCTCGGGACTCGAACAGCAAAAGGCCGAACCCCAGGCTCTGGCAATGAATACGCTCAGACGAGCCTTCCGGCCGTTCGCGGAAACCGACCCCAGATATCAGCCGACGATCGAGGAGGAAATCGCACGGGTCCAGGCCCTCGACCGGGCCGGGCTGGCATCGCTGTACGAGAACTTCCTGGGCAGCGAGCACGGAGAACTGGCCGTCGTGGGAGATTTTGACCCCAAGACCACCTTGCCGCTGCTCGAATCGCTGCTGGCAGACTGGAAATCCAGCCAGCCGTACCAGCACATCCTGCGCGACGGCAGCCAGGCCTACAAACCCGGCAGTCACAAGATTCTGACACCCGACAAGGCCAATGCTTTCTACGGAGCCGGACTCGTCTTTTCGATGAAAGACTCGCACCCCGACTACCCCTCCCTGGTCATCTCCAACTACATCCTCGGCGGCGGATCGCTCGCCTCACGACTGGGCGCCCGCGTCCGCCAGAAGGAAGGACTCTCCTACGGCATCTTCTCGATGTTCCGCGCCGGTAGCGTCAATCAACGAGGCAGCCTCACCATCGTTGCCATCTCCAACCCGCAGAACTCGCCCAAGGTCGTCACGTCGATCCGGGACGAGATCGACAAGTTTCTCAAGTCCGGAGTCACACCCCAGGAACTGGCCGCAGCGCAGAAGGGGTACCTGCAGGCACTGAGAGTCGGGCGTACCGATGACGCCCGCCTCGCCGGCCTGCTCGCCGGATCCCTCTTCTCCAAGCGGACACTCAAGTTCCACGCCGAACTCGAGCAGCGGGTCGCCGAGACCACTCCCGAGAGCATTCTCGGGGCGACCCGCAAGTACTTCGATCCCAGGAAACTGGTCGTCGTCACCGCCGGAGACTTCAACAAGAAGCCGGCCAAGACACCGGCCGGCAAGAAGAAGACCGGCACGAGATAGCCGCTTTGGAATTCGACCCGCTCGACCGAGTGTCCTCGCGGTGGGACCGCTCGATTGGCGGGCAACACGGGAGAATCGATCGATGCTGACGCGTACGTGCCTGGCGGTACTGGTGCTGGTGGCCTCGGCGTCCGCCGACGGATTCTCCTATCCGCTCTTCGACGGCAAGACTCTCGATGGCTGGACCGTCGAGAACGGCTGCCGGGCCGACGTCGACAAGGGTACGATCCGCTTGCTGGAAGGCAACGGCTGGCTCCGCAGCGATCACGCCTACGGGGACTTCCTTCTGCATGTCGAATGGAAGGCCCAGAAGGACTCGAAGTACGACGCCGGGATCTACATCCGCACCCAACCCGGTGGCGCTCCGTTTCCGTCGAACGGCTACCAGTTGAACCTCCTGGAAGGCAAGGAGGGCGCCTGTGGACGCCTCAAGGGAGCCACCCCTCCGCCAGGGCTGATCCGCAAAGGACGCTGGAACAGCTTCGACATCATCGTCGTCGAGGACTCGGTGTCACTGGTCATCAACGGTAAGCCCGCCTACCGGGCCGGTGGGATCACCATCGCTCGTGGACACATCGGGCTGCAGGTCGAGGTCCCTGGTGGGGGACGGTTTGCGATCCGAAACGTCCAGATCACCGAGTTGGGATACAAGAGCCTCTTCAACGGCCGCGACCTCAAGGGCTGGGAAGGCGCCGGAGCACCCGCGGCGACCTGCTGGCGAGTCCGCCAGCACAAGCCGGCCGCCAACTACTCGAAACTCTGGGCCCGAGCCGTCTCGCGATATCGGGAACTCGGCGGCAATCCGGCCGGGTTGACGGGACTGGCAGAAACGCCCGTCGGTGACGGAATCATCGAATGTACCGGCACGAAGGGGCCGTGGTTGAGAACCGCCGCCCAGTTCGGTGACTTCAACTTCCGGTTCCAGTACCAGGTCTCACCCGGAGGCAACAGCGGCATCTACGTCCGCGTGCCCCCCGATGGAAAACACCACCGCGACAATGATGCGATGCCGCCAGCCGGGTTCGAAGTCCAGGTGCTCGACGACAACGCCAAGAAGTACGCCAAGCTCAAGGACTACCAGTACTGCGGATCGGTCTACGCGATCTCGGGAGCCACGGCGCATGTCTGCAAGCCGGCCGGGAGTTGGAACACGATGGAAATCAACTGCAGCGGGCAGCAGGTGACCACGATTCACAACGGCGTGACTATCGTCGACATCACCCCCAAGAGCCACCCACAGCTCTCGCTGAGAAAACTCGAGGGTTTCCTGGGGCTGCAGAACCACAGCACCGTCGTCAAGTTCCGTCGGCTGCGGATCGGGCCGGCAGTGACCTCTCGCTGAGTCCAGCCAGCAACGCCACGACCTCCTCGGGAGTCGGCGTGTGGCCCATCCCCAGTCGACCCAGGATCCCGCGAGTCCTCCAGCGGTTGTAGACCTCGCGGCCTGACAACTCGATCCGAAACGTCCCCCAAAACGCTTGACGCAAATCGGTGGACAGCCCGAGATCGGCATCAACCGCCCGAGCAATCGCCTCGGCCGGCTCGGCAAAACCGCACAGCCGGCAATAGTGAATCCTCACCGTCATCGTTGCATCGACGCCCCGGGGCCTCGCTGTTGGTACTCACACCATTCTGACCGTTTCGGCCCCGAGCCTTCAATCCAAACGCCGGTTGTCAATTCCCACACGCCGCGACGCAGCGCCCCGCCGGGCCGATTTCGCATCGTCTCCGGCGCCGTTATACTCGGCCTGACCCAGGCAACCGCAGCAGCGACGGTACGACGATGCAGCCGGCGATCGAGACGTACGAACAGGCGATCGAGTTCCTGTTCGGACGGATCAACTACGAACGACTCAACAGCGATCTCTATTCTACCGGCGACTTCAAGCTCGACCGCATGGCACACCTTCTCGAGCGGATCGGGAATCCGCACCAGGAGGTGCCCGTGGTCCACGTCGCCGGCAGCAAGGGCAAGGGATCCACCGCGGCCATGATCGCCGCCGGGCTGGGTGCCTCGGGACTCTCCACCGGGCTGTTCACCTCGCCCCACGTCGAGTCCTTCGAAGAGCGAATGGTTGTCGATGGAGTGCGACCGACGCGTGAGGAACTGACGAGGCTGGTTGATGAGATCTCCGGGGTGGTGCGACAGATCGAATCCGAACCCGGCCGCGTCTCGCCCACCTACTTCGAATTGGCCACCGCGCTGGCCTGGCAGCACTTCCGCTCCAACCGTGTCGAGTGGGCCGTGCTCGAAGTCGGCCTCGGCGGACGACTCGATGCCACCAACCTCTGCCAACCACTCGTCTCGGTCATCACCAGCATCAGCCGCGACCACACCCGGCTGCTGGGCAGCGAACTGGCCGAGATTGCCCGTGAAAAGGCGGGGATCATCAAGCCCGGCGTGCCACTGGTCTGTGGAGTCGAGCAGCCCGAGGCGGTGGTGGCGATCGAAGATGTCGCGGCCGAATGTGGTGCCGAGGTCTGGCAGCTCGGCCGCGAGATCCAACTCGAATATGACCGGCCGAAACACGTCGCTCGTGTCTCCACCCCCTGCCGGACCTGGCCCGAGATCCCCGTGCCGCTGCCCGGACGACACCAGTCCGCCAACACCGCACTCGCGGTAGCCGCGATCGACCTGGCTAGCCAGGACATTACATCGGTCCCGGTCGAGGTGGCGTGTGATGCGATCGGCCGACTCGAGTGGCCGGTCCGAATCGAGACGATCGGGCAGGATCCCACGATCATCGTCGATGCGGCTCACAACTGGGCTAGCCTCGGGGCCCTGATCGACACGCTCGAATCGGACCACCCCGCTCAGGCCGACTCGAGCCGCCGCGTGCTGATCTTCGCCACCTCACGCGACAAGGACGTGGACGGATCACTCAGGCGACTACTGCCCCACTTCGACACGGTGATCCTGACACAGTTCCAGGACAATCCTCGTGCAGTGCCTGTCGCAACGCTGCATCGGCGGGTCCGCGAGTTGTTCGACGTTCCGGCCCACGCCACCAGCGACCCCGCCGCGGCATGGCACCTGGCCCGCAGGCTGGCAGGCCGCGACGACCTGGTCTGCGTGACCGGGTCGTTCTTCATCGCGGCAGAAATCCGCGAACTGGTCCTCGACCAGCCCCAGGCCGAACCGACTCCGAGCAGCTCGCGGTAGCCGAATCGCCTAGCGCTTCCCGCCTGGGAAGCCGCCACGACCACCCATCGGGCCGCCGCCGCCGCCACCCATCGGGCCGCCGCCGCCGCCGCCCATCGGGCCGCCGCCGCCGCCACCCATCGGGCCACCGCCACCCATGCCCGGCCTCGCACCACCACCCATTCCGGGCATGCCGCCACCCATTCCGGGCATGCCACCGCCCATGCCCGGCATGCCGCCACCACCCATGCCGCCACCACCCATGCCGCCACCACCCATGCCGCCACCACCCATGCCGCCACCACCCATGCCGCCACCGCCACCGCCACCGCCACCGTAGGCGTTGTCGCGACGGATCGGGTTCTTCTTACGGCGTCCCTTGCCCTTCTGCTTGCCCTCATCATCGTCGGCTCCGGTGGCGTTATTCGCTCCACCACCGAATTGGAAACCGGAATTTGAATTGGCGGCGCCGGACTTCTTCTTGTTCAACAGGTCCTGCCAGGGCTGACGGTCGTAGGCCAACTGCTGCACCTCGCCCAACTCGCGATTGAGCTCCAGCGGGCTGCGACCATGAGACACCAGCTGCCCGTAACGATTGACGACCAGGGCTCCCGATGACGCCACCTGCACCACACGGCGTTTCTTGAGTTCTCCGATCGGCAGGTCCGGGTGATCCTCCTCGTCGAGTGACGTGGGGGTCTGGATGTCCAGCAACACATCCCCGGTCTGCAGGTTGACACTCTCTTCCCCGAACTTCTCCTCCGCAGGCCTCAACACCAGCGTGTCGAGTTCGGTGGAGATGAACTGGCCGAACTGGGCCTTGATCTTTCCGTTGACGTCGGTGCCGGCGGAGGGAAACCACTGGTAGACATTGAAGTCGGCCATGCCCGGCGTGCTGCGGCGTTCGGGTAACACGCGGGTTAGGAAGTAGCGAACCGAGCGTCGGATCACGGCCGAGCCGGGGACGACCGCCTGGCGGCGAACGTTCCAGACTCCGCTGGGTTTACTCCAGGGAGTCGTCAGAGCTTCCCGGTCGGCCAGCGCCACGGCCGACTCGTGCAACATCGAAGGAGGCTTCTCGTAATTCGGATTCCTCAACACCAGTCGCACGCGGTAGCGATAGGCGTTGCCGGGAACCACGTCGAAGTCGAGATAACGGAACAGCAGGACCTGCCCCGAGAGGCTGGCCTGGAACTGATCGGCGCCCCGCTGGCCACCTCCATTGATCCCGGAAAACTGGCCGGTGAATCCCTGGAACCCCTTCTGGCCCATCTTCTTCGTCGCATTCTCGCTGATCTTGTTGCCCGCCGTTCCCTGCATCACCTTGCCACGGATGCCACGAATGTCGTGCTGAAAGGCTGCAAAGCCTCCCTTCTTGCGTCGCTGCCTGGCCGAGGCCCTCTGATTCTGAGATTCCTTCAACGCCTGCTCGTTCTCAAGCACCTGTCGCTCACGAGCCTCCGACGAAAGCAGCCTCAGGCGAGGATGAGTGCCATACCAGTCCCACTCGCCCGCTTCACGACGTGGTAACGGCATGCTGACCACCTGGTCGGTCAGGTCCGAAGATACCACGTCGGCTTCCCATTCGACCGAGAGCACGATATCGCGAGCCGCCTGGAGGTTGATCTTCTGCCACGCTCCACCCCACGGGTTCGCCCCCGCCACGGCGGTCTGGCGTTCGAGTTCGAAGTCGATGATCTCGAGCCGTTCGAGCGCTTCGGAGAGCGTGTCGAGGTTGAGGGCCCGCTGGAACTGCTCGGCCTGGTTCTTGAGCATCACGAGGCCGCGGATCGAGACGAAGTTGTACCCCTGTGCCGTTTCGACTCGCTGCTTGGCGTTGTAGATTGAGCCCCCACCGCCCTGGAATCCCCCGCCGCCACCACCCATCGGACTATTCCCTCCGGTCTGGGCACCCATCGGGTCCCCACCGCCGCCGCCGATCTGAGCCGAACTGGAGTCAAGCCCCGCGCCGCCACCGCCCATCGGGCCACCAGCGTTGGCACCAGAATTACCTCCGGCAGCCTGCCGCTTCTTGCGAGGTGCCACGGCGCTCTTGGGACGTCCGACCGTGGGAGCACCCTGCTGGCCGACGATCCGACCGGCCACCGTCTCGCCACCCGCTGTCGCCGGCTCTTCGTCTTCGTCCTCCTCGGTCGGTGTCGGCCGCATGATCGCCTGGCTGGCGTCGGCCAGCACGTCGATCACCGGCAACAACACCGGATTGCGGTCCCGGTCCTTCTTCTCGTAGGGCGGAAAATGGAACGGAGTGACGTACTCGAAGCGTGCCACGTCGAACTTGTTCTTCTGAGAACTCACCGACGCCCGCACGTCTGCCAAACCCTCGAATGCCGTCTTCTCCTTCGCCTCGGTCCATCGAGCATTGGAATGGGCCAGCTTCGCCGCATCGATCTTCGTCTTGAAATCGTTCGGGTGAGTCCGGAACACGGACCACTTGCCCGAATCGCCCATCAGCGGTTCGTAGATCAACACGTAGAGTACGAACAGGCCGACGCCGGCGAGGATGATCTTCTCGATGTGGACCAGGACCTTCTGGACGATTTGGACGGGTTTGATTTTTCCAGCCATATTCCTGTCTCTCTTTCCTCGGCCCTTCAAAAATGACGACTGGTGATGCCATCCACCACCAGGACGCAAGGCCTCAACACGTCTCGTTGTGCTTGATGACTTTCGATGCTCTTGATGGGTTTCGGGTCAGGTCGCCGGGACCTGCCGGTTGTTCGTCGGCTGTCAGGTGATTCGCAGACTCGCCATCTCGCCCTGCCTGTCGGTCGACTCAACGACCAGGATTAGTGCTCGGTTGTGATCGGGGGGGTGTCGTCGCAGGGGGTTTGGCCGCCGGAGCCGTACCCGGTGTGGCCGCCGGAGCCGTGCCCGGTGTGGCCGCCGGAGCCGTGCCCGGTGTGGACGCCGGAGCCGTGCCCGGTGTGGACGCCGGAGCCGTGCCCGGTGTGGACGCCGGAGCCGTGCCCGGTGTGGCCGCCGGAGCCGTGCCCGGTGTGGCCGCCGGAGCCGTGCCCGGTGTGGCCGCCGGAGCCGTGCCCGGTGTGGACGCCGGAGCCGTGCCCGGTGTGGCCGCCGGAGCCGTGCCCGGTGTGGACGCCGGAGTTGTGATCGGGTTGCCGTCCGCATCGACGGGTGCGTTGGGATCGATCGCGGGCTTCTTATACAGGGTCATCAGGCCGACGATAACCACGGTTGCCAGGTGAGGATTCTCGGTCGGAACCACGTTGACGTTGGCCAACCCGCTGGTCGAGGGCATCCCGCCTCCGGGGCCTTGGAATCCGCCGGCGGCTGGTCCGGAAAACCCACCACCCATCGGTCCGCCGGCGCCTCCGCCTGGAGCTTCAAGCCCCACGCTGGCCGCTCCAGCACCGCCACCGCCCATCGGAGTCCCACCAGCACCGCCGGGAAATCCCCCTGCTCCGCCCATCGGAGTCCCACCGGCGCCCCCTGCTCCGCCCATCGGAGTCCCACCGGCGCCACCGGCTCCGCCCATCGGAGTCCCACCGGCGCCACCGGCTCCACCCATCGGAGTCCCACCGGCGCCACCGGCTCCACCCATCGGAGTCCCACCGGCTCCACCGGGAAATCCTCCGCCGCCGCCCATTGGATCACCTGCGTCGCCGGCAGCTGCTGCCGAGGGATGGTAGATCGTGGTGGGTGAGGGTCCCTGGTTGACGTGAATAATCTCGATTGGCCACGGCGAACGGCTGAGTGCTGCGAGCAGTTCAGGCAACTTACGGTGATCGATGACCATCCTGATCTTGAAGCCACGGGTACGGCGGAACTCGGTATCCTCACAGTAGTACTTCCCAGGTGTCAATCCGCCCGAAGCGCTCGCGGCGGCACCATCGGCCCCCATCGGACCACCGGCCCCCATCGGACCGCCACCGCCGCCGCCCATCGGAGAACCAGCGCCGCCCATCGGAGAACTAGCGCCACCCATCGGGCCAGCGCCACCCATCGGGCCACCGCCACCCATACTGCCCATCGAGCCACCACCGTCCTTTTCGGCCTGGCCACCGGCAATCACCACGCCGCTGAACTCTTCGGTGAGAGCAAGATCGACCGGGACACTGAACTGGTTGCCGGAGGCCTGTCCTGCTCCGCCGCCCGCCATCGTGCCGCCAGCGGCACCGCCGGCACCGCCGGCTCCGGCCGAGACACCACCCGTCGGGCCTCCTGCCGGAGGCCCTCCAGCCGCGCCACCGCCTTCAGGAGCTGCTCCGCCACCAGACGCACCAGCTGCTCCGCCACCCGCACCACTGGCATCATCAGCCAGTCTCGTGCCGCGAAACAACTGGATCAGCTGAAGTTCCTTGACGTGCGAATCGACAACCGAAACCGTCCCCGAATTCACCTCGCGGATTGCGGTCAGCAGAGACGAGACCAGCCACAGGTCCTCCTGGGCCGAGTAGATCTCCTCGATCGACGGATCAACCGTCTGCCAGGGATAGCGGGCCGGTGTGGGCAGATTCCTGCGAGGGAATCGCACCTTGCGAGGTCCCTGCAGAGACTCCTCGGGCTCAACCAGCATCCAGACCCGATCCAACTCCCTCTCGTAATCCAACTTGTAAAAGGTGCGGATCACGTTCGCGTTTCCGCCGGGCGTTTCCAGCACCGTCGTCACGTCCTCGAGACAGTAGAACTCGGGAGCACGTCGCGCGATGCGGCTGGGCCAGGTCTTCAACCGCTTCTGTCCGTTCCACAGTTGGGCCGCGGCCACTGTGGTCCGCGACGACATGCTGGAGTTGATCTTGGTCAACTCGTCGATCCACAAGTCGTTCTTTTCGCCAGCCAAGGAGGACAGCCCAGCGATCTTCTTGAACGAACCCTCGAGCTTGGTCTTCTCGCCCTCGATCCCCTCGGTCAACGACCCCGTCCCACTGCTCCAGCCAAACAGTGTCACGATCAGCACGGTGACAAACAGGATCCAGAACTTGTGGGTCAGTATCGGTTGCAACTTGTCCATGATCGTCCTCGTCGATTCCCCGTTGGGGGAACTGGGTGTCACGTCCGTGTGGTGCGAAGGTGTGTGGGAGTTATTCTAGTCAATCGGACCTCTGCCAGCCTCCGGCCATCATGAATTTCCTCGAGGAACGGCCAGGCCGCCGAGGTGGTCGCTCAGGGTGTTGGAGAAGGTGGCATGGGAGTTCCCGGTGTCGAGGCACCCGGCTGGCCGCCATCGGAGGCTGCCGCCGCTTGACGTTGGCTCAGTGGAGTCGGTTTCCAGATGAACTCGAGCTTGAAGGTGGTCTTGTCGACCAACTCCAGTTTAACGTCCCGTGCGGCCTTCTTGCTGGTGACCGTCGGAGCCGCTGCGATGGCTCCGAACGTCGGTCCGCCCCCAGTTCCCCCGGTACCACCCGCATCGCTCATCTTGACCCGGCCGGTCGGATCGTAGTTGACGTGCGTGCCGATGATCTTGGTCAGGGTCGCATGCGAGATTCCCAGTCTCTTGAGCTTCGGCTGACGCAGGTTCTTCAGCAGGGTGTTCTGCACGTAGAACTGCAACTGGTCGGTTTCGTCCTGACCCTTGTGGTAGTGCTCGCCGATCATCGTGAACACGTAACCACTGCCGGTGGGAGCCGTGGCCAGTTCGGTGGGATCCATGTAGCGTTCTCCGTCCAGGGTCGCCACCACCTTGTCGAACCAGCCTGTCTTCAGGTCCCCGTGCCGAGTATGGATCATGTAGGAAATGTGGATGCGGTTACGACGGACCAGGCTCTGGATATCCTTCTGGTTGCCCACCTCCCGCGGCAGACACTCGTTGATCGCCCGAAACACCTCAGGGATCAACTCGGCTCGCTCCGAACCTCCCAGCAGGGTCTGCTGCCTGAGTTGTTCGCCGTCGAATTCTCCGACCAGGGTGTCGTAGCTGCCCTGGATGTTGGTGATCTCGCTGTAGGCCTTGTCGCTGGCCTTGGACGCTGCCACCACCGCTTCGTCGCGGACCGAGCGATCGACACAGCCTCGAGGAAACACGTCGATGGCCAGACAGGTCAACAGGACCGATGCCGCAATGACCGCCCAGGGCTTCTTCTGACGGATCAGACGGGCCGTCTTGATCTCCTCGGGCAACAAACTCGTGTGCACCCGGGTCACGCCCAGGGTCTGCAACGCCAAACCCAACGGCACCGCGAACGTCAACACGTTCTCCTGGAATTCGTTCGAGTTGAGTACCTTCTCGCCAATCACGCCCTGCAGCGATTCGACCCGCTCGACGTCGTACTGCAGGCTCTGCTGGAGGAACTTCTGCAGACCCGCCAACTTGAACCCGTTACCGCAGCCCAATACCCGCACGATCTTGGCGTCGCGATTGACACTCGAAAAATACCCAATCGATCGCTGGATCTCGGATACGTATTCGTTGAAGACCGGCCGCAGGGCCTGGAAGACCGCCCGAGGATCCTCGGACTTCGTCGCGTGACACTTCAGATGCTCGGCCTTCGAAAAGGTCAGCTTCATCTCCTTGGTCAACGCCCGAGTGAAATGATTGCCGCCCAGGGGGACGTTGCGGATCCAGATCTTCGCCCCGTTAGTGATCAACAACGTCGTGTTGTCGGTCCCCATGTCGAGCACGATCGTGTACTCGTCCACGTCGTCCGGCTCATCCTCCACCCGTATGCCCATCTGGTCGTAACAGACGAAGTTGTACAGCGCCAGAGGCGCGATCTGCACGAGATCGACCTCGATGCCAGCGTCCATGAACGGCTGCAATGTCTCGTAGACCTGGTCCCGCTTCATCGCGAACAAGCCGACCTCGGCGTTGAGCATGTAGCCGCTGTCCTCGTCGACGCTGCCGGAAATCTGCTGGTAGCGCCAGATCACGTCGTCGAGATCAAACGGGATCTGCTGCTTCGCCTCGTACTCAACAATCTGAGCCACCTTGTTCGACTCGACCGGCGGCAAATTGATGAAGCGAGTCAGAGACGTCGAGCCCGGCAGGCTGATCGCCACCCGCGCACCCTGCACATCGTTAGACTCCAGGAACGTCGCGATCGCCTGGGGAATCAACTCCTCGGGGATCGCGTCGGGCTGGCTGAGAATCTTGGGGTGGGGGATGTACTGGTGACCCATGGCCAGCACCTTGTCGGCCGCCTCGGCGTACCGCAAATGCACCGCCTTCAGGCCAGCCTGGCCAATCTCGATTCCCCAAACGTCCTGGCTGTCAGCCATCGTCGCCCGACTCCCACCGTCTCACGAATTCCAAACCTCCCCACCCGCAACGAGCCGCCCGGGATGCACCCCGAAACCCGCCACAGATGGGATCCTCTGACCACGTGTTACCATAAGGCTATCACGTGGTTTTCCATCGGGTCAATTGAAACCGACGACCAGAATCAGGATCACCGCCTTCGGAGCTTTCGACGACCGGACAACCGCTAGAGTTCCGCCGTTTTTACCGGTGTCGCGCACTCGCTTGGACCCCAACCACCCTCCTACTACACTCACAATCCGAATCACCCCACCTTCACCCCACGCTCACCCCACGCTCACCCCACGCTCACCCAGCAACACGCAATCAACGAAACGCCCTTGGGGCGTCTCGAACCCAGCCCAGCGGCACACGGCCATGAGCCTTACAGACGTCGTCATCCTGATCCCCAGCCACAGCCTCGAGGACTTCCCCACCGAGTTGGATGAGGAGGAAGCGGCGAGCCTGCTCAACGCGTTCGCCGTCGCCTGGCACCCTCGACTGCTGGCAACCACCGGTGTCATCCCCAACTGGCAACGGGCCGACGAGCCAACCGATCCCACCCCCGGTCAGCTGTTCCTGGTGCCCACCGCCAGCACCGACTGGCTCGGACACGATTGGGCCTCGCGTGCCCGAGAATCCGGCTGCGGTGTGATCACCGACATCTCGGACCGTGACGAAATGACCGCCGCGGCCCTGGCCGTTCTCGACGAAACCGAGACCCCGGCAGAACCGGACGCCGAAGCCGAGACCCCGTCGCTGGACCCCGACCTCACCGCCGACTTCCTTGCCCTGGGCAGCTGCTACCTGCAAATGGAACTGCTGACCCGGCACATGCACCACTTCGGGAACCTCGACGAGGTCTTCCTGCAGCGTGAGGCGGTGATGGCGGCCGAGGCGGTGGTGGCCGGAGACTCCGAGACGGCCCGGGCTCACCTGAAAACCTGTTTCGAGTCGCTGCACGAGGCGCGAGAGAGGTTCTACCCGGTCGACTGCTACCTGATCGATCTCTGCCTGATCGTCCCCGAAGTGGCCGATGAGCACTTCCGGACACTGCTCCGGGGCGACTCACCCGTCAACCTGCTGCTGCGGGTCGCCGACGCGGTGACGATCGTCGAACAGCATCCCGAGTTGGCCGAGTTGATCCGCGAGGCATGGGCGCGTGAGGTGATTGACGTGGTGGGAGGTGACCACGAGGAGATCCCGGTGCCGCTGGTGCCGCTGGAGTCTCTGCTGTGGGACCTGCAGCGAGGCCGCGACACCCTCAAGCAACTCTTCGGCCGCGAACCCACCACCTGGGCCCGCCGCCGCTTCGGCCTGGCCCCCCAGCTGCCCCAACTGCTCTCACGTAGCGGCTACCACTCGGCACTGCATTTCCTGCTCGACGATGGACTCTACCCCGACACCGAGCAGAGCAAGTTGCGGTGGGAGGGCTGTGACGGGACGGTGCTGGATGCGATGTCGAGAATCCCTCTGGCGGCCGAAGCGGCAACCAGCTTCCTGAGGTTCCCGATGAGGATGGCCGAGTCGATGGAGGAGGACCAGGCGGCGGCACTGATGCTCGCCCGCTGGCCCGAAATCGAATCGCCCTGGTTCCACGACCTGGTCCGGATGCACGCCTACGCACCCTGCCTGGGCCGCTTCGTCACGCTCGACGACTACTTCCAGAATACCGACACCCCCGGTCGCATCTCGTCCTACAACGCCAGCGAATACCTCGCACCCTTCCTGACCCAATCGGTCGCCGGCCGCGACAGCGACCCCGTCACTCGCTACCTCGAACACTTCACCCGCCGCGGCCGATTCGATGCCGCCGCCTGGTGCAGTAGCATCACTCAACTGCTCCAGGGCAAACCGCTCGACTCAAACCGACTCGGCACGCTGGAGGCAATAGTCGAGACGGCCGGGTGCGAAGGAGACGATGACGACCGCGGGGCGGCCGAGAAGGCCATCGATGAGTTCGTCGACCAGTCGACCGCAAGCCTGGCGGACCTGATCACAGGACCCTCACCGACGGAACTCCCGCAAAACGGTCAACTGATCATCAATTCCCTCTCGTTCGCACGCACCGTCGCCGTCGCTCTCGACCCCGACCTCACCGTCCCCCCCGATACGCCGGGACTTCGAGGCGTCCAGGATACCTCGACCGGCCGACAGGCCATCGTCGACCTGCCCGCCTCCGGCTACCTCTGGCTGCCACACATCGCCGGCACCGTCAATTCCGACCAAGACCAGGCGGCACTCGCAGAAGATCTGCTGCTGAGGAACGAGTTCTTTGAGGTGCACGTCAATCCCGACACCGGCGGGATCGAACGGATCAAGGGCTACGGACGACAACCCAACCTGCTCAGCCAACAACTCGCCTTCCGCTTCCCCCGAGAATACAAAGTGGCCACCGGCGACGACGACCCGGCCAAGGCCGGCACCACCTTCTACTCGGAAATGATCGGGCACGGAGTCGACGTCATCTCGACCGGTCCGCACGTCGGAGAAATCCAGACACACGGTGAACTCGTCGACCCGCAGACCCGGGAACGAATCGCGAGTTTTCGCCAGACGTTTCGGACCATGAGGTACCGACCCAGCGTCGAGATCGAAATCGAACTCGATCTCGAAAAGACGCCCGAGGGGGATCCCTGGAGCAACTACCTGGCGGTACGCTACGCCTACGGCGACGCCACCGCAGCGATCACCCGCAGCCAACTCGGCAGCGCCCAGCCGGCCGGGAACGATCGGTTCGAAAGTCCCTACTACGTCGAGATCGCCAACGAGTCGCACCGGGTGACCATCGTGGCGCCCGGGCTGCCCTTCTACCGCAAGACCGGCGACCGCATGATCGATGCCATCCTGGTGCCCGAAGGAGAACTGCGACGGACGTTTTCGATGAGCATCTGTGTCGACCAGGCCTACCCCATGCAGGAAGCACTCGACCGGCTGGTGCCGCCGCTGATCCGCCAACAGGTGCCCGGACCACCGGCCCACGGACAGCAGGGCTGGTTCCTGCACCTCGACAGCCGAAACGTCCAGATCACCCGAGTGCTCGGCCTCGCCGAATTGCCGGACTGGTCGGAGGATGGGTTGGACGATAAGGAGCTCACTGGAGACGAGTTTGACGACGACAACGCTGTGGCCGAAACCACCGCCGACACTGAACACGACCGCCCGACTCTTCCCGACGCGTTCGGATTCGCCGTGCGATTGCAGGAAACCGAGGGCCGCCACCGCAGCACGACGCTCCGCTGCTGGCGGACGCCGACGATGGCCCGTCAACGAGACTTCCAGGGACGCACGCTCGCCGAGTTGCCGATCGAAGGTGACGGGGTCCGCGTCGACCTGACCGCCCACGAAATCGCCGACATCGAGCTGAGGTTCGAGGACCTGGACACCGTCGACGGCGGGGAGGCCTGAGGAGGTGATTGTCACGATCGACGGACCGGCCGGGTCGGGCAAGAGCACCGCGGCTCGACGACTGGCTCAACAGCTGGGCTTCGATTACATCGACACCGGTGCGATGTACCGCGCCGTGGCTCACAGCTGCCAGCAGGCAGGCATCGAGACCAGCGACCCGCTGAAAGTCACCGAACAGGCCACCGGGCTGCAGATTCGCTTCGACGGCCAGAACGTGCTGCTCGATGGAGTCGACATCAGCACGTTGCTCAGATCTCCCGCGATCTCCGAAGCCGCCTCCCGAGTCGCCCAGCACCCCGGTGTGCGGGCCGAGATGGTCCGGCAGCAGCAGGCGATGGTCGGAAACCGCAACCTGGTCACCGAGGGACGCGACCAGGGGACCGAGGTCTTTCCGGACGCCGGATGCAAGTTCTTTCTCGAGGCGTCCGCGGAGGTTCGAGCGGTGCGAAGACAGGAAGAACTCCTCTCGCGAGGCGTCGACGTGCCGCTCGATGAGACACTCCGGCAAATCCGCGAACGCGACCAGCGCGATCGCACTCGGCTAATCAGCCCGCTGAGACCCGCCGACGACGCCCTCATCATCGACTCCTCAAAACTCACCGCCGACGAGGTGCTCGAGCAACTCGAAGCCCACGCCCGAGACCGACTCGAAGATACACCCGGCGGCTCAGCCCACTGCTAGTGAGCCGGCGCGATGATGCCGTGACGCTTCATCTTCTTGTAAAGCGTCGTACGGTTGATGCCCAGCGAACGAGCCGTCTGCTGGCGGTTCCAACCATAAGCCTCGAGCGAATCGACGATCATCCGACGCTCGGGATCGGCCAACGCCGACTTCAGCCGATTGCCCGGCAGATCCGATACGTCGGAGTCCTCCCTCCTGAGCGTCTCGGGGAGATCGTCGGCCCGGATCAACTCGCCCCGGCACAACACCACCGCCCGCTCGATCACGTTGACCAACTCGCGGACATTGCCCGGCCAGTGGTACTCGCACAAGTACTCCATCGCCCCCTCGTCGACTCCACCAACCCGCCGACCCAACTCCTCGACAAATCGCTCGCGAAATGCCTCCACCAGCAATGGAATGTCCGCACGACGCTCACGCAACGGAGGCTGCGTCAGAGTGACCACGTTGATGCGGTAGTACAGGTCCTCGCGGAATGAACCCTCCCGAACCATCGACTCCAGGTCATTGTTCGTCGCCACGATCAACCGCACGTCGACCCGCTCGGTACAGACACCACCGACCGGCTCGAATTCCCGGTCCTGGATCGCTCGCAACAGCCTCACCTGCATCGCCGGCGACGCGGTGTCGATCTCGTCCAGGAACAACGTGCCACCGTCGGCCTGGCGGAAACGACCCGGTCGAGCGGCAATCGCACCAGTGAAAGCCCCAGCCACATGACCGAACAACTCGCTCTCGAGCAGAGTCTCACTCAAGGCCCCGCACGAGACCTCGACAAACCGACGACCGCGACGGTCGCTCCGCTCGTGAATCGCTCGCGCCGTCAATGTCTTGCCCGTACCACTCTCGCCCTGGATCAACACCGTCGTCCGAGTCGCCGCCACCGTCTCGACCAATTCGAACAACTGCTCCATCCGAGAATCACGCCCGATCAACTCATCACCCACCCCAGGCGCCACCCCAGCAGCCCCAGCAGCCCCAGCAGCCCCAGCAGCCACCCCAGCCGGCTGAAGGTGCGGACCGTCGATCCGACGTGCCATCGCTCGCGACAGCGATTCGGCCAGGTCATCGTCGAGGATCGGCTTGGTCAGGTAGTCGTCGGCCCCGGCCCGCATCGCTTCGACCGCACTGGAGATCGAGCCGTAGCCGGTCAGGAGGATCACAACGGGAGGATCGGGGCGCTGCTGGCACCATCGCAGCACGCTGAGCCCGTCGCCGTCGGGTAACTGCACATCACAGAGCACCACGTCAAAGGACTGCTCACGCAATCGCCCAATCGCATCTCCACAGCTACCGCTCGTCTCGGTCTGAAATCCCCGCGCACGCAGGTCGCCTGCGAGGAACTCGCGGACATCACCGTCGTCTTCGACGACCAACAGAGATCCAGGCTGTGCGATCATGGGCTCGGCAGGTTATCGGGATTGGGTGGCTCGTAGGGCGGATCGAGATGGCGAATGGCGGGCCTGTTTCTCAACGATAGGTCACGTCCAGCCTGTGGTCAAAAAACCACGCCGCTTGGACAAACTTGACCCCCCTTGGATAGCTCAACTAGACTCGGGGCTTGGCCCCCGTTTTTCGATCGCTGGCCGTGCGTTTCACCAGTGTTCGAGCGGACCGCGTCCCCTCGAGTGTTCCTCGTGCGCAGAGCCCTTATCAGCGACATCCACGGCAACCTCGAAGCACTCGAGGCCGTGCTCGAACACATCGGGACGCAGTCGATCGAAGAGATCTATTGCCTGGGTGATATCGTCGGCTACGGGCCCAACCCGCGGGAGTGCATCGACCGGGTGACCGGTTGTGCCGTGTGCCTGTTGGGCAACCACGACCAGGGGGCGCTGTTCGATCCCGAAGGGTTCAACGCCGGAGCCGAACGCGCCATCTTCTGGACCCGCAAGATGCTCGAATCCGGGGACCGGCTCGGAAACGAAGAACGCTGGGAATTCCTCGGTGAACTCCCACGAGTCCACCGCGAACCCGGACTGTTGTTCGTCCACGGCTCGGCACGTAACCCGCTCAATGAATACGTCTTCCCCGAGGACATCTACAACCAGAGGAAGATGGAGCGGATCTTCGCGCTGGTCGAACGATTCTGCTTCCAGGGACACACCCACATCCCCGGAGTATTTACCGAGGGCCTGAATTTCGTCTCGCCCGAGGAATGTGACTACGTCTACCCGCTCGTCGACTCCAAGGCACTCGTCAACGTCGGCTCGGTCGGACAACCCCGCAACGGCGACGCAAGAGCCTCCTACGTCATCCTCACCGATGAATCCGCCGAAGCGGCAAGCGAAAGCGAAAGCGAAAGCGAAAGCGAAACGGCAGGCGAAACAGAAAGCGAAACGGCAGGCGAAACGGCAGGCGAAACAGAAAGCGAAGCCGGTGTGGTTCGCGTCGAGTTCCAACGGGTCGAATACGACCTGGAAACCACCGCCGAAAAAATCTACGCCATCCCCGATCTCGACAACTTCCTCGGAGACCGGCTGCGGGACGGGCGGTGATCGATGGAAGAACTTCGCCGACTGCTGCTGTTCATGGCGCTCTCGATTGCGCTGCTGATCGGCTGGTCCTGGCTGAAACGACCCGATCCCCAACCTGCACGACCCCCGCAGCAGGCAGTCGAAACACCTGACACCAAGCCTGACACCAAGACCGACACCAAGACCGACACCAAGACCGACACCAAGACCGACACCAAGACCGACACCAAGCCCGACGCCAAGCCCGACACCAAGACCGACGCCAAGCCTCAGACCTCGACGGGCGTCTCGCTACCCGAGCATCCGTTCGAGATCGTCACGATCGGCAGCGACGACCCGAAAACCGGGTACGGGCTGCAGGTCCAGCTGGTCACTCGCGGTGCCGCCGTACTGATTTCCTCGTCCAACGACCCCCGCCACGTTGCACTGCCAAGTCCCGATGTCGCCGAGGACCCTCCGCTGTCATTCGTCGGCGACCACCTGCGCCGGCTCGACACCGACAACAATGGCCTGACCGCCGAGGAGCTCGACGCCTGGAAGCCGTCGCGGCTGGGAGCCCGCGACCTGCCGCTGACCTTGCAGACTTCGATCGAAACGCTCGACAAGCAACTCGCGGCCCTCGACAAGACCGCCAGCCTCAGGCGACTCAACTGGGAAATCACCGACCGCTCGAGTGACAACGACATCATCAATGGTGTCACCTTCCGGCTGCAGGTGGGCGAGATCACCGTCACCAAGACCTACCGGCTCAAGCGACTCTCCGAGAGCGACGTCGACCTGATCACCACGGGCACCAGTCCGGCCAGCCTCGTCGATCGCCTCCCCGAAGCCTACCAGCTCGAATTCGCGATCACGCTCAAGAACACCGGCCCCGAGACCGCCAAGTTGGGCTACCGCCTGCAGGGTCCCGTCGGCCTTCCGCTGGAGGATCTCGAGAACTCCCGCTATGCCAGCTCGATCAAGTGGGCCAGGCAGGGCGGCAGCCAGATCGAGGTCGTCGATGCCATTGCCTCGGCCGATGTGGCCGAGGCCGAGGACGAAAACGAGCCGCAGCAGCAGCCCGCCGAGACCTGGCACTACGTCGGCGTCGACGTGCAGTACTTCGCCGCACTGCTGTTCCCCTCGCCCGACCAGGTCCAGCAGAGTCTCGAGCAGAGTCTCGAGCAGAATCTCGATCAGGACCCCCGCGGATACCTCGCCCGAGCCGAACCCCTGCTGGTGTATCGCAAGTCTCCCTCGAGCATCTACACCCAGATCAGCGTGGTGCTCCACTCACACGACATCGCACTCAACCCCGGTGAAACACTCACGCACAAGTACACGCTCTACACCGGCCCCAAACGGCCCCAGCTACTCACGCCACTGGGGGCCCAGGATGTGCTCGACGTCACCAACATCTTCTGGATCGGCAAGCACATCTCCCGCGCGATGCTCTACTTCCTCGGAGTCATCCACTCGCTGGTGCCCGGTTTTGGCTACGGGTTTGCCATCATCGTGCTGACCATCAGCGTCCGACTGGGCATGCACCCGCTGACCCGCAAGCAGGCGCTCAGCGCCAAGATCATGAAGGACCTCAAGCCCGAAATCGAACTGCTCAAGGAAAAGCACGGAGACGACAAGCAGGCCTTCGGGCGGGCGCAAATGGACCTGTTCCGCAAGCACAACTACAACCCGTTTTCCGGCTGCCTGCCGATCATCGTCCAGTTGCCGATCTTCATCGGCCTCTACCAGGGCCTGGGCAGCTCGGTCGATCTCCGCCGGGCTGCCTTCCTTTATATCGACAACCTCGCCGGACCCGACCGACTGTTCCACCTCGGCTTCGAAATCCCCTATCTCGGATCCGACTTCAACCTGCTGCCGCTGGTGACCGTGGTGCTGTACCTGATCAACAACCGCATGTTCATGCCGCCGCCGACGACCGACGAGGCGGCGATGCAACAGAAGATGATGAACATCATGATGATCGTCTTCGGGTTCCTGTTCTATCGACTGCCTGCCGGACTGCTCGTCTACTTCATCGTCTCCACGCTCTGGGGCATGGGCGAACGAAAACTGATGGACCTGCTGCCCACCCCCAAGCCGAAACCGGTGGTCGAGAGCCAGGACAAGCCGCGTCGAGGCATCATGGGCCGCTTCGGAAACTGGATGGACCAGGCCCAGCAGAAAATGGAAGAACAGAAACAGGAACACGAACGACAACAGAAGCAGCAGAAGAAGAGCGAGTCTGGCAAGGGCGGACGCAGGAAGAAACGACGTCGCTAGACGACCCCCTCCATGCTCCCCGACACCGACGACACCATCGCCGCAGTCGCCTCACCGCACGGCAGCGCCGCTCGCGGAATCGTCCGCATCTGTGGACCGCACACCAGCGACCTCTGCCAGCAACTCTTCTCCCCCGACGACGACCCACCACCCAACCCCGGCTCCGCCTTCCGACAAACCGGGACCTGGCAGATCGGCTCGGGCCACGAACCGAAACGACGGCTGCCGATCCAACTGCACCTCTGGCCCGACCGCTTCAGTTACACCGGACAACCCTCAGCCGAAATCCACGCCGTCGGCTCACCTCCAGTCCTCCAGAAACTGCTCGAAGAACTGCTCGCGAACCCGTCGCCGGCCGTCCGAGCCGCTCGGCCCGGTGAGTTCACCCTGAGAGCCTTCCTGGCCGGGCGGATTGACCTGGTCCAGGCCGAAGCCGTACTGGGGGTGATCGAAGCCGAAGACCACGCGGAGCTGAAAATCGCGTTGAGGCAGCTCGGCGGAGGACTCTCGGGACCACTCGTAGAACTCCGCAGCCAACTCGTCGAACTGCTCGGCGACCTCGAAGCCGGACTCGACTTCGCCGACGAGGACATCGAGTTCGTCTCGAGAACACAACGCAAAGAACGCCTCGAGGAACTCGCCGAAACCCTCATCGAGATCCGCCAGCAGGCCCGATCACGGATGACCTCAACCGGCCAACACCGGGTCCTGATCGCCGGACTGCCCAATGCCGGCAAAAGCACCCTACTCAACGCGTTGGCTAACCACGACTCCGCCATCACCTCGCCACAGGCCGGCACCACCCGCGACGTCGTCACCGCCGACATAAAACTCGACGGACTCCATCTCCAACTGCTCGACACCGCCGGCTGGGAAGCCACACCAGCGACCAACGACTCGGCCTCGATCGACCAACTTGCCCGTCAACAACGACTCGAACAACTCGAACACGCCCAACTGGTCCTGTGGTGCCTCTCGACTCCAGAACCCGGCACCTCAATCGAAACTCACCTGGACCAGGACCGGCAGGCTCGACTCGAGATCCAGGCCCGCGGCACACCGATGCTCGTACTGCTCTCCCGCTGCGATCTCGAGATCGACGGCCTGTCGAAACCGGACGAAGAGACTCCACTGGCGGTTTCGGCGGTGACCGGCCGGGGGATGACGGCACTGCGGCAGGCCCTGGTCACAACCTTCATGCAGGACGACTCGGGCCGCACGACACTCGTCGGTTCGACCGCCGCACGGACCGCTGGGGCATTGAGCCGGACCGGGAGTCGACTGGAGGCCGCGGCAGAGGTCGACGACGAGTTGCTGGTGGCCGTGGAGATCCGCGAGGCACTCGACGAATTGGGAGCGGTGATGGGGACGGTCTACAGCGACGAGATCCTCGACCAGGTCTTCTCGAAGTTCTGCATCGGCAAGTAAGGCCTGCTGGCGAGTACACCGGCGCCGGTGCTATCATGCCTCTCCTCCACCAAAGACCCCTCACCCGCGGAGTGTTTCTGATGAGTTCCCCGACCAAGTGGCCCATCGGCGTCTTCACCTCGATCGATGCCGGGCTCGGAGTGCACCTGGACGTCGCCGCCGAACTTGGCGTCCCCAGTGTTCAGATCCATGCCCCTCACCAGGACACCCGCAATCCCGAAGCGGCCGCCAAATTCCTCGGTAAGTGCGCCGACGCCGGGATCACCGTGACGGCCGTCTTTGGGGGATTCGAGGGCGAGCGTTACGACGACATTGCCACGACGGCAGCCACCGTGGGGCTGGTGCCCGAGGAGACTCGAGCGGCACGGGTCGAGGAAATGAAGCAGATCAGCGACTTCACCACCCAGTTGGGCTGCGACACGGTGGCCCTGCACATCGGGTTTGTCCCCGAGGACCGCGGTAGCGACAGCTACACCAGCCTGGTCGAGTGCACTCGAGATCTGCTCGATCACGTCGCCGCCAACGGGCAGCAGTTGAACCTCGAGACCGGGCAGGAATCGGCCGAGCACCTGCTCGAGTTCATCGCCGATGTCGAGCGAGACAACCTGTTCATCAACTTCGACCCGGCCAACCTGATCCTCTACGGCACCGACCACCCGATCGATGCGCTGCTGAAGGTCGGACACCTCGTCCGCAGCGTCCACTGCAAGGACGCCACCTACGCACCCGCCGATGGCCGTGGCGTCGACTGGGGAGCCGAGGTACCCCTGGGTGAGGGCGACGTGGGCATGCTGACCTACCTCAAGGTCCTCGATGGCATTGGCTATACCGGACCGCTGACGATTGAACGAGAAATCGCCGAAGACCGCGAGCGGCAGAAGGCCGACATCGGAGCCGCCGTCGGTCTGCTCGAGTCTCTCAGAGACCAGATCTGCTGAGAGCCTGCCAGGGATCCTCGAGTCTGCAATCGACCGGACGCAACCGGTGCGGATCCCGGCAGCCGTCCGATGGATGACTCGGCCCGCAACAGCACTTGAGAGTCAGGGACGGATTGACTACACGAGTACCACAGGGCGGGCGAGACGATGTGGCGAGAGTGATGACGACCGAGGCAGCGGGATCCGGCGACAGCCTGGAAACTCTGGGCGAGCACTACCGAGCACTGGTCGGCGGTGGCACGGTGGGATGGGAAGCACCGCGACCCTTCCTGAAGTGCTTGGGGATCGGCGGCCAGGGATTGGTGTATCTCAGCGAACGTCGCGGAGTGGACGGGTTCACGATCCCCGTGGCGCTGAAGGTCTTCGCACCGGATCACTTCGCGACCCGGGCCGAATACGCCGACGAGATGGCCCGCCTGGCCACGGTCGCCTCACGAGTGGCCCGCATCCAGCATGACCACCTCGTCGACGTGCAAAACGTCGTCAGCGACGGTGGAATCCACGTGATGGAGATGGAGTGGGTCGATGGGTACGACCTGCGTCGGCTGCTGACACCGGACACGTATGGTCATGTCCGCGAGCAGGTGACCGAACGGCGTTGGCAGTCGATCAACCAGGTGGTGATGACCGAGGGTCGCCAGCAGCCTCGCCTGCGGCCGGGCACAGCGGCGTCGGTGATCCGCGAGTGCCTGTCGGCGATGGCTGCGCTGCACCGGCACGGCATCGTCCACAACGACATCAAGCCCTCCAACGTGATGCTCAAACGCAGCGGCAACGCCAAGATCATCGACATCGGAGCGGCCTTCGAACTGGAGCACCGACCGGCCGTGCAACCGTGCACTCCGATCTACGCTGCCCCCGAAGTGCTCGAGGGCAAACCGGGGACCCCGGCCTCGGACCTCGCCAGCGTCGGCTACATGCTGATCGAAATGCTTTCCGGCGAGCAGCCCTTTGCCGGTATGAGCTACGCCGAAATGCTGACCGCCAAGCGAAGTGTCTTCGATTGGCTGCCCGGGGCGTTGCCGGTCGAGGAGTTTCCGATGACCGAGCCGCTGTTGAAGCTGCTGCACGGGCTGGTCGATCCCGATCCACTCAGGCGGTTCCCCTCGGCCGAGGAGGCCGAGCTGGATTCCGGCGGAGTGGCCGAGTTCCAGCGCGAGTTGGTCCAGGCGGGGGTGACAAGCGAGTACGAGGCGGAGATCAGGCACTGGATCGACGAGGTGGAAGCCGAGTTCGAACTGCAGGACCCCTCCGACGAAGCCACCGCCGACTTCCTGCCGGCCACACGGGTGTTCATCCCCGAGGCCAGGCAAGACGGCTGAGAGGTGACAGGCCGGCACCCTGCCAGGATGCGGCCTACTCCCAACCTCCCAGCTTTCCGCGCCAGCGATCGATGATGACGTTGATCTGGTCGCGACGCGTCTTGTAATACATCGTGCCGCCGACCAGGCCGATTCCGATCACCAGCAGTACAACGCCGATGGCGGCCCGCTGAGTGGTCAGGTCGGCGACCCGGACGACCTTGAAGATGATCGAGGCGACGTCGACCAGCAGCCCGGCAAAGCCCAGGAACAGGTAGAGCCGGATCCGCAGGAAGCTGCCCAGCCCCATCGATACCAGGCAGAGCAGGATCAGCGTCAGGTTGAACGCCACCGGATGATCGTCACTGACCAGCGCGTAATAGCCGGCACTGGTCAGCATGGCGAGCAGGCTCACCATCCGGACCCGGTTCCGAGTGTCGATATCGATTCGACCGCTGAAGAGCTGCAGCAGAACCAGGATCCCCAGCCCCACCGGGATCACGTACGCGTGCAACAGCTTCAGTTCCAATTGAGTCCAGAAAGTGATCAGGACGAATGCGACAAAACCGCCCACCGCCACGATGTTGTACGGCGACTCGCGGTCGTCCTTGCCCAGGAAGGTGAACATCAGGCTGTGCAACCCGACAACCAGCAGGGCCACGCCGCTGTCCATGTCGTTGGCTAGCACCCAGATCAGCGCCACGACCGGCAGACCCAGCAGCGTGCCCATCAACGGAATACGGATCTCGCGTGGCCGCACGTCAATCACCTGCTTGGCACCGCAGAGGCCGAACGCGACGACCAGGCTGGCCCAGACATCGTACCGAGGCGTCCAGAATTCGGTCGTGTTGATCAACTGCCGCCGCAACACCGTGAAGAAGCCCAGCACGCACAGTTGCAGCACGATGTAGGCCGACATCGTCCGTCTCTGCTGACCCTCGTAGAACCAGCCCACCGAGAAGCCCGCAAACAGCAGGCACAGCAGCACGACTTCGCGCGTCTGGAACGCCTCGCGGTAGTGCGTCAACTGCACGACGACCGCCACCGCGAAGCTGAGCCAGAGTGTGATCGAGTTGAGCGACCTGCCCATCTTGCCGACAACCGCGAGTGTCTGGTCGAAAAGCCTCGGCTGCGGCCGTCCCCACGCGTCGTAGCCGGGCAGCAGCCGCACCTGGAACCAGCGGCAGAGGCTGCCGGTCGTGAAGACCGCAGCCGTCGTCGCCAGTAATGGCCACGTTGACACAACGCCCTGGAGGCCGTCAGAGAGCCTCGCCTGGCTGAAGAAAACCAGCCACGTCGGAGCGACCAGCAGCAGGCCGGCGGCGACGGTTTCTTCACCGCTGCGCGGTGAGTGGGTCGAACGCGGCGTCATTGCCGCCAACACAGCCAGTACGGCAAACGCCCACAGCCCGACAGCCGTGTCGGGGTGGTGGTGTAACACGATGTGCAGCATCGTCAGCCCGGCCAGACCGGCACTGATCGTGCCGAGCTTCAAGGTCTGCATCTGCCGCGACGCGAATCCCCAGGCCACCAGGCCAGCCGCCCACAAGCCCAGGACCACCCAGACAACCTGGTCCGCAGGCAGGTAACTCTCGATACCAAGGAAGCTGGAATGCACGGCAAGCGCGATCTCGAACACCCCCACGCCGATATACACTACCGAATGACGGATGACCCCCATGTGGATCACCACGCTCGCGGCTCCCAGCAACAGCGGAGTTGCCAGCAGTTCCTTCGCCATGCTCCGATCAAACCCGGCCACCCCAAACGACTCACACAATCCCCACAGGGTGGCCACGTGGGTTGCGATCAACAGGAAGACACCCCACGTGCGACGAAACCGGAACCAGTCGGGACCGTCGATACGGCCCAGCCGCAGCACAGCCGTCCGCAGCGGGGAACGCTGGTGGCTGACCAGCGTCCAGAAATGGGCCAGGCCAATGGCGCACCAGGCGGCGGCGATCGGGTGTTCCAGCGGCCTCAAGACGTCGATCCAGGTCAGAGTGAAGAAACTGCCGACCACCAGTGCCAGCCCGCCATACACGCCCAGCCAACTGGTGCCCCCCAGGCCGTGCAGCCTCAGCATCACGATCGACAGCAACAGGATCAGCGGAGCGTTGGCGTGGTAGGTCTCGAAATCGAATTCCCGGCCAGGGAACATCAGCAGGTGAAACGCGACGCGGAAGACCCACAACCCGATGATCGCAAACGACAGGGCCGCGGCCGAATCGCGGTAGCGACGTGCCAGCGCGAATCCGCTGGCAAACCCCTGTTCGGCGCGGGCGTAGAAGTAGACGACCGGAACCGCCAGGGCGAATAACGCGGTCTTCGGTTCACGCAGCGCCGGGATCAGCAGCGCGGCACACCAGATCGCCAACGTGACCCCGAAGTGGTAGCCGGCCTCGCACGAGGCGACCAGCACTTTTTCGCCTTCACCGGGACGCCGGGCCGCCGAGCGGAAGTACAACGCAGCGATGTAGGCCATGATGCCCGAAACAACGAACCGCTCCCAGCGAATGTCAGCCAGCCCGGGATCGGTCACGTAGTTGAAACAGATCAGCACAAGCACCAGGCCCGCCAGCAACAGGCTTGCCCGATTGACGAACGCTGCCACCCGGTCGCGCCGCCACAACTCACGCATCACACTCAACTGCAGCAAGGTCGCCACCAAGCCCAGTGAGGCCAGGTGCATCTCCGAGAGTCCCTGCTCGATGAGCGTGTCGCCCGGGTAGAGCCGTATGCTGTGGATATTGCCCAACGCCACCATCGCGGTTGCCAGCCAGGCCAGACCCTGGCTCCGCCACGACCAGGCGACGATCACCAGGCCGATCGTCGACAGGTACGGAGCCCACAGCTGCAGCGACTCGGCTCGCAACGCCGGAACCGCCGTGTGGTAGGCCGTGGCGAACAGCGAGAATCCCACGGCCGGGACGAACAGCCAGGCCACGTGAGGTGAACGGAAAACCGGTTGAGCGAATGGGCCGATCAGCACACTCGAGCGATCACGGCCCAACAGTCGGCCCGCCTGGCCCAGGATCGCGGCCAACAGCCCCAGAGTCGCACAGCGCCACGGCTCGGCCAACGCCTCGATGTTGCTGCCCGGCTCGAATCGCTCCAGTTCGCCGGCCAGCAGGTGAGTGTACAGGTACGCCTGCAGCAGACCCAGTAATCCCAGCCAGCCGCTGCCGTGGCTCCTGGCCGCCAGCAGCGTCAACGACAGCAGCATCCATCGTTGCCCGGAGGTGACGACCTCGAGGTTGAGAACCGTTGAGAAGCAGTTCACCACAATCAGCACAACGGCCAACAGGCTCGAAGCGAGCAGAAACGGTGCCAGCAATGGCCTCAGTCGCTCGTGAGTCGAGCGGGCGAATTCCAGGCCGATGTGCACGACATGCACGCCCAGCAACAGCCACAGCGTCGGAGCCAGGCTGTCGGCCAGCGACAGGCGACGCAGCAGGTGTCCCTCACCCAGTGATGTCAGCGACAGCAGGCTGACCAGGGTCAGCACGAACAGGAAACCGCCGAAGACCGTGCGGCCGGTCACCAGGCCGAACCGGACCAGCTGAATGGCCACAAAGCCGATCAGGACGGCGAGGACCCGGAACTGGGAGGCGTCGTGGAGGATCAGCCCGATGACACAGACAGTCGACAGCACCAGGCTACCCATCGCCAGCACGCTTCGGGTCGGCGTGGTCAGGGAGGCTTCTATCCAGGATTGAGTGGTCTTCAGCCGCGAGTAGACCAGGTCGAGCAGCTGCAGGATCAGGCCGGTCACCAGCACGGGCCAGGACCAGTGCCAGGGTGTGTCGAGCAGATGATTGCCGAGCAACAGGCCGGCCAGGAGGGTGATCCAGCCCAGGTGCACTCCGATGACCGCGCCGCGGCGAGAGCGGTACAGGACGGCCAGCAGTGTCCAGGTGACTCCGCTCACGCAGACAGCGAAGGCCGTCTTGAGTGGGATCAGCGACGAGGTGATCTGAAGCAGGTTGCCGATGGACTGGCCCGGCAGGGCGTTCTGCAGGACGGCCCAGGTGTCGACACGGGCACTCAGAAAAACCGCCGATGCGGTCAGCGGCCATGTGAAGAGCGTGTGGTCATAGCGACGGAACGGGAAGGGGATGCGGCCAAAGAACCGGTCACCTTCCCCGAGATCTCGCAGCCAGCCCGCCCG
>Ga0310123_10000669_pt1 | contig 30179 bp, 21 predicted proteins | sample CB6_AW_1057_MG_FD_203505 | JGI IMG/M metagenome (GOLD analysis project Ga0310123, IMG submission 203505) | Marine microbial communities from Western Arctic Ocean, Canada - CB6_AW_1057 | ecosystem: Environmental > Aquatic > Marine > Oceanic | place: Canada: Western Arctic Ocean | collected... | reverse complement strand
CAGCACGAAGTCGCCGGGGATGCCGAAGATGTCGTCGACTCCGAAGTCCTGCAGACGCTGGATCAGGTAGCCGCCGATGGTCTGAGGGGTGGACTTTGTCTTGGATGTGCCTTTGGCCTTGCGAGTCTTCGGTGCCGTTTTGGCCATTTGAGTTGCCTCCCGGGGAGGTGCTGCCAGGGTGTTCCTGCGGTCATCATTGCCGGTCACCACGACGGGTCAATCCGCGTGATTGCCGGCTCGGCTGCTTTGCGGTGCTCGCAGGCAGTAGGTTATTCTCTGGACCATAACCTGTGTCACTTTCAGCGGGAACCGGGGGAGACTTCCATACGACTGCACGACAGATGGGTGGTGACCGGCCTGTGGATCGGGTACCTGATCCCTTCGGTGCTGCCGGCGGCGGAACCCGGCGAGCTGAGCTGGCCTCCGAAACTGTCCGGTGGCCGTGCCGTGGTGAGTGACCACGCGGACGCCTTCCTGGTCGCTCCCCCGGGTCTGGCCTCCGACGTGAAGATCGCCAAGACCCCGCCGATGGTCGATTTCATGTATTACCCCGCCCAGGACTACCCGGGCAACCCGTGGAGTGTCTGGGGCGACAGCGTGGCGGTGGGTGGGAAGTACTACTCGGCCATCGGCGATCACATCGGGCCCGCCGGCAACGCGTTTGTCTACGAGTACGACCGGGCGAAGAAGTCGATGCGTAAGATCGTCGACCTGAAGAAGCTGTTGAAGTTGCCCAAGGGTCACTACATGCCTGGCAAGATCCACAGCCGCATCGACATGGGCAGCGACGGCTGGCTCTACTTCGCCACCCACCGTGGCTCAACCCGGGTCACGATCGACCGTTACCACTACACCGGTGACTGGATCGTGCGGCATCACCCGGTGACCGGGAAGACCGAGATCGTCACCCGCGGGCCGGTGCCCAAGCACTGCATCCCCACCAGCGTGCTCGATCCCGACCGGCTGATCTTCTATGGCGGCACCGCGTCGGGGAACTACGCCGAGAAGACGATCAATTTCTTCGCCTACGACATCCGCAAGAAGAAGGTGCTGCACACGGCGCCCCTGGGCCCCTACCGTTACATGATCTTTGCCCGCTCAACGGGCCGCATCTACTACTGCAACTCGGACGCAGGGCCGCTGATGCGGTACGACCCGGCCACCGGCAAGCCGCCGGTGAAGATCGCCGGAGCGATCGGTCTGAGATCGGCCACCCAGGAAACCTCCGATGGATACGTCTACACGGTCTCGACTCGTGGAGACGGATCGCTGTGGCGATTCAACACGAAGACCGAGCAGATCGAGAAGATCGGCAATGCGCGGGTGGGCAGGACCGACTACGTGACGTCGCTGGATGTCGACCCCACCGGTCGCTTCCTTTATTACACGCCCGGTGCTCACGGCGGCTCGCAGTTCGACGGCACGCCGATCGTGCAGTTCGACACGAAGCTGCGGACTCGCAAGGTGATTGCGTTTCTGCATCCCTTCTACCTCAAGAAGTACGGCTACATCTCGCTGGGCACCTTCGGCTCGGCACTCTCGCCGGACGGTCGCACGCTGTACGTGACCTGGAACGGCAACCGCGGCGGTCTCAAGCGAGGCAGGTACGGGTTCGACACCTGCGCGATGACCGCGATTCACATTCCGGCATCGGAGCGTGGCGGAGAGGCGGCCGGTGCGAAGTGAATTCGGTCGCGATCGTCTGGTGCGGGTGCCAGTTGCACTCACGGCCTGGATGGGAGCTGCGCTGGCCGCGGTGAGTTGCTCGGCCGCAGAACCGGAACTCGCCGGGACATTGCGGAAACTGGACGCCTCGGTCGTTTCCGACTCGGACCGCGACGCGGCTCGACGGGACTGGATTGAGGAGGTCCGTCGGCGTCGCAAGGCCGCCAATGCGAACGACCTGGCGGCGTGGAAGGCGGTCCAGTCGCGTGGCGACTGGGAACGCATGCGTGAACGACGGCTTGGGAAGCTCGTCGCTTCGTTGTCGATGCATCCTGAGGTCGGCCGGCCCAGGGTCCAGGCCCGTGTCACCGGCCGACTGGCCGGCGATGGGTTCGGTGTCGAGAACCTGGTCTATCTCGGCCGGATGGGCTACCCGGTGACGGCCAACCTGTACCGCCCCGAACCGGCGAAGCAGTCGATTCCGGCGATGCCGGGGATTGTGCTGTGTCACAGTCACCACCATCCCAAGACGCAGGGCGAGTTGCAGGACATGGGGATGACCTGGGCTCGAGCCGGATGTTGCGTCCTTGTGATCGACCAGTTGGGCCACGGCGAGCGTCGGCAGCATACGTTTCGGACGTCCGAGGACTACCCGGGCACGTTTCGACGCAGCCGACAGGACTACTACTTTCGCTACGACGTGGGCGTGATGCTGCACCTGGCCGGCGAGAGCCTGATCGGGTGGATGGTCGAGGACATACGGTGCGGGATCGACCTGCTGGTGTCTCGCGAAGGGGTCGACTCGAAGCGGATCATCGTGATGGGCGCCGTGGCCGGTGGCGGGGATCCGGCCGGCGTGACCGCGGCGGTCGATGACCGGGTGGCGGTCGCCGTGCCGTTCAACTTCGGAGGTCCTCAGCCCGAATCACCGTATCCGCTGCCCGAGGATGTCGAGACGAGTTTCAATTACCTGGGCGGCGGGAGCTGGGAATCGACTCGCAACCTGAAGGGGACCGCCCCGGGGGGGTTCTTCCACTGGGCCATCGTCGGGTCACTGGCTCCGCGGCGGCTGATCTACGCCCACGAGTTCTCCTGGGATCGGGAACGGGATCCGGTCTGGAAACGGCTGCAGAGCATCTGGGGCTGGTACGACAGGGTCGAGAACCTGGGATTCGCTCACGGACACGGCCTGCTTCGAGGCGATTCGAAGAAGGCCTCGCACTGCAACAACATTGGCGCGGTCCATCGCAAGATGATCTACCCGTACCTGGCCCGCTGGATGGGTGTGCCGGTGCCGGCCAAGGAGTATCGGAAGCGTTTCGCGGCGTCGCGGTTGCTGGCCTGGCCGGGCGACGGAGTACCTCTGCCGCCGGTGCACACCCGGCTGCAACGGATGGTCGCCGATCTCGATCTGCAGGCGGCCAAGCGACCCGACCGACGTCGGACGCTGTTGGGCCGCGGCCTGGTCTCCCTGCTCGGTCCGGAACCCAACGCCACGAAGGGGACCGCGAGGATCCTGGAGCGAACCGATTCGGAGGTCAGCGACAACGTGTCCGTGTTTCGGGTGTTGCTGAAGTCACCAGACGAGGTCCGAATCCCGCTGCTGCTGTTCTGGCCGACCAAGAGCAAGCGGGCACGCGCGGCGGTGGTGATGGTGGCTCAGGCCGGGAAAGCGCGGTTGCTGAAGTCACGAGCCAGCGAGGTGGCCAGGCTGTTGGATGGCGGGGTGGCGGTCTGCCTGGTCGACGTGCGTGGTACCGGCGAGACGCGTGCCGGTGATGGACGGACTCGCCGGAGTTACGCGACCAGCCTGTCGTCGACCGAGTTGATGCTGGGCAGCACAGCGCTGGGGCAGCGGCTGCAGGATCTGCGTAGCGTGCTGGCGTGGCTGCGGACTGTCGAGGGGATCGACGCGAAACGGCTGGCCGTCTGGGGAGATTCACTGGCGGAGCCCAATCCGCCGAAGACCCGCTTCGACGTGCCGCACGGAGTCGACAAGCGGCCCGGTGGTTCAGAGCCGCTGGGTCCGTTGCTGGCGGTGCTGGCCCTGTGGCGTGAGCCGAGCCTGGCGGCGGCGGTCGGTGCCCGCGGCGGGCTGGTGTCGTTTTCCAGTGTGCTGGAACACCGCTTCGTGTATCTGCCGCACGACTGCGTGGTGCCGGGTGCGGCAGTTTTTGGCGACATCGCCGGGGTGGTCGAGTTGTGCCGGCCGCGTCCGTTGCGGTTGGCCGGTTTGGTCGATGGCTACAACCGTCCTGTGGAGGCTCAGGCGGCCGAGACGGCCTACTCCGACGCCAAGGCGGCCTATCTGCGGGCCGGGGCCGGGTCGAACCTTGTGATCGATCCCCGGCAGGGGTCGACACAGCAGTCGGTGGCCTGGCTGCTGAAGGTGCTGGAGACTCAGTCGGGCAGCGAGAGGCACAGCAGCTTGCCGTAGCGGTCCTTGACGAACAGGCGGCGGCCCGACAGGACCACGTGAGGCCAGGCGTCGGCTCGGGTCAGGCCGGGTACCCGCGCCAGTTCGCGATAGGCCTTGGGTGAGCGGCCAAAGGTCTCGGCCAGCATCAGGTCGCCGCGGTTGCCCCAGATGATCAGCCGCTTGTCGGAAGTCAGGATGCACGAGCCCTGTGAGCCGACCCTGCCGCCGTGCCACAGACGCTCTCCGGTCGCGAAGTCCAGGCAGTGCACTCCCTTCCAGGCCCAGTAGACCCGGTCCTCGTGGATGATCGGGCTGCAGACTCCCGAGGCGAACGGCTGCTTCCAGACCTCACGGGCCGAGCCCAGCTTCACGTCGTAGCGAGCCACCTCCAGGTGGTTGTACGCCGTCGTCACCACCAGGCTCTGGCCCTGGACCGCCGGAGTGGGGATGTTGTTGGCGAAATGGGTGGTCCAGGGAATCGTGGCCACGGTGCGACCGGCCATCGGTCCGGCAATCCGGGTGACGACGACGTTTCTCAGAGTCAGCACAACGGCACAAGGGACCCCGTCGACGTTCATCGGCACCGGACTCCCGCTGTGCCCGGCCTCGTCCCGGTTCTGGCTGGCCCACTTCTGTCGGCCGTCCTTCGGGTCCAGTCCCACCAGGTTGCCGCTCTTGGCTCCGACCTCCACCACCAGCGTGTCGCCCTGCAACAGAGGTGAGGAGGTGTAGCCGTAGTCTCGACGGGTCTTGCGACGCTTGGCCACTTCGGGACGGCGGGCGGCGGCGTACTTCTGGTAGAGGTTGATGTGCCACAGCGAGCGGCGCTGGGACCTGGTGTCCCAGCAGCGGAGGTCTCCGTCGATGCTCATCGTGAACAGGCGGCCGGTGCGGGGATCGAATTCGGGGGTTGCCGAGGGGCCCGAATAGATCGACTGGTCGCCGACGGCGTGGCGGCCGTAGCGAGGTGAGCGGTAGGACTGCTTCCAGACCACCTTGCCGGAGCTGGCGTCGAGGCACCAGAGCGTGTCCTGATTGGACTTCCAGCCCAGGGCGTACAGACGGTTGCCCACGACCAACGGGCTGCCGCAGCCCTCGCCAACACCTGTGGACCAGGTGGGCTTGGGGTTGAGCCATCGAGATCCGTTCCAGCCGGACGATTCGGGGCTGATGTCATTGCGTGCCGCACCACGCCAGTGATCCGAATCCGCGGCTGAGGCCAGCGAGACCAGTAGCGCGAGCGGTACAGCGGCCAGAAGCCGGAGGCGGACTGCCGAGGTGTGGCGCGAGAAAGTCATGGTTGGCAGTGTACGGCGACCGGCGGTGCCGGGCGACTGGCTTCGCTGCTCGGGCGAGTCGGGATTCCGACTCTGGGGCCGCAGTTGGTAAGATGATCGGATGAACGGCTGGTTCCGAATGCCTGCGAGGAGATGTCGCCTGAGAGGGCTGGCCGTGTTGCTGCTGGTCGCGGTGCTGCCGGCACTCGATGGTGTGGGAGCCGAGCCGGTCAAGCCGGTCAAGCCGGTCAAGCCGGTCAAGCTGGAAACTCGCGTGCGGGCGATCTTCAAGGCCCAGTGCCTGAAGTGTCATTCCGGTGCCAAGCCCAAGGGGCAGTTCAGCCTGGCAACTCGTGAGGCACTGGTTCAGGGTGGTGAGACCGGTCGAGTGATCACGCCGGGCAAGCCGCTTGAGAGCCTGCTGTTTCAGCACGTGCAGGACGGTTCGATGCCACCGGCCGAAGACAAGCGGTTGTCCGGCGCGGATGTCGGGACGCTCAAGAAGTGGATCGAGTCGGGGGCTCCGTTCGGCAAGGGCGGACGACTGCCCACGATCGTCACCCAGCACGATATCTATCCGATTCTGCAGCTGAGATGCGTGGTCTGCCATGGCGGCCGCACGAAACAGGCAAAGCTCGATCTGAGGTCTCGCGAGTCGATTCTGCGAGGTGGCAAATCGGGGCCGGCGGCGGTGCTGGGCAAGCCTTCGGCCAGTTTGATGCTGAAGAAAATCCACGATGGCTCGATGCCGCCCCGACGCGACCTGGTGGCGGCCAGTATCAAGGTGATCGAGCCGGGTGAGACCGAGAAGCTGGCCCGCTGGATCGGTGAGGGAATGCCGCTGGTTCCCGACCCGCCGACGTCGGGGCAGGTGCCGGTGGTCACCGACGAGCAACGCAAGTTCTGGGCCTTTCAGAAGCCTCGTGCCGCCAGCGTTCCGATGGTGCAGTCCCCCGACCGGGTCCGGAATCCGATCGATGCCTTCCTGCTGAAACGACTCGAGGCCCGCGGGCTGTCGTTTTCACCCGACGCCGATCCGCAAAGCCAGTTGCGGCGGGCCACCGTCGACGTCACCGGGCTGCCGCCTCGGATCTCGGAGATCAGTCGAGGGGCCGGCGGCGAACCACAGATCGATTCGCTGGAGACCTGGCAGGCGGACGGGGAGGGAGCTTGGGACCGGCAGGTCGACCGGCTGCTCGCCTCGCCTCACTTCGGCGCCCGCTGGGCCCGCTTCTGGCTCGATCTGGCCGGCTACTCCGACTCGGACGGCATCCAGAACGCCGACCCGATCCGCCGCTCGGCCTACAAGTACCGCGACTACGTCATCCGTTCGTTCAACGACGACAAGCCCTACAACCGCTTTCTGCTTGAGCAGATTGCCGGCGACGAGTTGGCCGATTATCGGCGGGCGAAAGTGGTGACCGAACGCATGGCCGACAACCTGGTTGCGACCGGGTTCCTGAGATTCGTGCCCGATGCGACCTATGCCAACATCACCGGATTTGTTCCCGACCGCCGCGATGTGATCGACGCCGAGCTCGAAGTGCTGACCTCCTCGGTAATGGGACTGACTCTGAAATGTGCCAAGTGTCATTATCACAAGTTCGACCCCCTGCCCCAGCGCGACTACTACCGGCTGGCGGCTGTCTTCAAGGGGGCTCTGGATGAGAATGACTGGTTGAAGCCCTACGGCACCAAGCAGTTCAGCAGCGGTCCGATCGGGTTCCGTCACATGGCAGTGGTCAGCACTCGTGAGCAGAAGGCGGTCGAGTCGCACAACGCGGGGATCGATGCCGCGATCGCCGCGGCCCGCAAGGCACTCGCCGAACAGGCCACCTCAGCCCGGCAGAAGCAGGTCGAGATCCGCCTCGAGAAATTGCCGAAGGTCATTCGCGAGGATGTCCGCAAGGCGCTGGCGACAAAGCAGGCCAAGCGGTCCAAAGTTGCTCGCTACCTGGCCGAGAAGTTCGCATCGCTAGAGAAGATCGACGACGCGACGCTCAAGAAGCTGGATCCGGCCTATACCAAGTCGATCGGTGAGACCGACAAGCGGGTCAAGGAACTTGGCGGTCAGAAGCGGGAACAGCCCTTCGTGCGAGCCCTGTGGGACCGCGGGGCGCCCTCGCCCACCTACGTGCTGATCCGCGGCAGCTACCTGACGCCAGGTCGCAAGGTCGAGCCGGGCGTGCCCGAGGTCCTGGCGCCGCGTGGGTTTGATCTCGACGTAAAGCCCCCCTTCCCCGGTGCCGAGTCGACCGGCCGTCGCCTGGCGTTCGGTCGCTGGCTGACCGCCGATGAGCATCCGTTGACGGCCCGGATCATCGTCAATCGGATCTGGAAGTACTACTTTGGCCGCGGGATCGTCGGCACGCTGGACAACTTCGGCGAAACCGGCGATCGGCCCACTCACCCCGAACTGCTCGACTGGCTTGCCGTGGAACTGGTCCGCAACGGCTGGCGGCTGAAGTCGATTCACCGCCTGATCCTCAACTCCACCGCCTACCGCCAAGCCTCGGCGTTGACCGACCGGGCGGCGAAGCTCGATCCGGACAACCACCTGCTGAGCCGGATGCCCATGAAGCGGCTCGATGCCGAAAGTCTCCGTGACAGCCTGCTGGCGGTCTCCGGCGAACTCGACACTCGACAATTCGGACCCGGCGATGCCGTCAGTTCGCGAGCCGACGGGTTGGTGACCGCCGTGCGTGGCCCCCGGGGCTGGCGACGCAGCATCTTTCTGCTGCAGCGACGCACCCAGATCTCAACCCTGCTGCAGAACTTCGACTTGCCTCGGATGAGCCCCAATTGCATCCAGCGGCCGATTTCCATCGTCGCGCCCCAGGCGCTGCACCTGCTCAATAACAAGTCGATCCGAGAGCTGGCCGACCGGTTTGCCGAGCGGGTCGAGCGTGAGGTGGGTGAGAACGTCAGGCTGCAGGCGACTCGTGTCTTCCGGATTGCGCTGGGACGGGCTCCGAATCACGAAGAACAGGCGGCCTGTGTCGAAGTGCTCCAACGGCTGCGTCGCGAGTGGGCAGGGAAATTGAAGAACGACCAGGCAGCCGCAGGGCGGCGGGCACTGGGCAACCTCTGCCACGCCGTGATGAACTCCGCCGCCTTCATGTACATCGACTGAACAAACTGATCACCGCAGCGTGTCGATGACACGAAGAGGATCCTGTTGATGCTTCCAAACGACTCATCGTGTTCCCCGATCCGTGCGTCGTCGGTGTCGCGGCGTGGGTTCTTTGAATCGATGTCCAGCGGCCTGGGCACCGCGGCACTGGCCAGCCTGCTCAGCCAGGACCTCTACGGCGGCAACGGCCTGTTCGCGGCCGAATCGTCAGCCGCGGCCGTGGCGGGTAGTGGTCAATCGGAGTTCCCCGACCAGAGCCCCAAGCAGCCTCACTTCGAACCTCACGCCAAGGCCGTGATCCACCTGTTCATGAACGGTGGTCCCAGCCAGATGGACCTGTTTGATCCCAAGGAGGAGCTGACCCGCAATCACGGCAAGAGTTATTTCGACAAGATAGCCGGCGAGGTCGAGAACCCCGGTGCGGCCGGTGCGTTGATGCGGAGCCCGTTCAAGTTCCGCAGGCACGGCGAGGTCGGGATGGATGTCTCGGAACTGTTGCCTCACCTGGCGACGCAGGTCGACCGGATCAGCCTGATCCGTTCGATGTACACGACCAACCTGACTCACGAACCCGCGCTGTTCATCGCTCACTGCGGCCGCATGAACCCGGGTCTGCCGAGCCTGGGTTCGTGGGTCACCTACGGGCTGGGCAGCGAGAACCAGAACCTGCCGGCCTACATCGTGCTCGACGACCCGGCGGGTTTGCCGGTCAACGGTGTGCAGAACTGGCAGTCGGGCTACCTGCCGCCGGTTTACCAGGGCACGCGGTTCCGGGCGACCGGCAAGCCAGTGTTGAATCTCGATCGAGAGTACGAGGAGGCCGATTCGGTCGTGAAACTCGAACGCGACCTGATCGGCACGCTCGACCGGATCCATCGTCGACGCCGTACCGGGCAGCCTCAGCTGGACGCCCGCCTGGCGAGTTACGAGCTGGCCGCGAGGATGCAGTTGGCGGCGTCGGACGCGTTGGAATTGTCCCAGGAAACCGCGCTCACGCAGAAACGCTACGGGGTGGGGGGCAAGGAGACCGATTCGTACGGTCGCCGCTGCCTGATCGCTCGCCGGCTGATCGAACGCGGCGTCCGGTTTGTGCAGTTGTTCATCAACTTCCAGATCTGGGACAACCACACCAACATCGGCTCGGCGTTGCCCGCGGCCTGCCGCAAAACCGACCAGCCGATCGCCGCCCTGCTCGAAGACCTCGACCAGCGCGGGTTGCTCGACAGTACGCTGGTGGCCTGGGGCGGCGAGTTCGGTCGGCTGCCGATCGCCCAGTTGGGCGGTGACAAGAGCGTGTTGAAGGCGGGGCGGGACCACAACCAGAACGCGATGGTGACGTGGCTGGCCGGTGCGGGAATCAAGCGGGGCCACATCCACGGCACGACCGACGAGATCGGCCTGAAGGCGGGTGACCAGAAGGTGACCGTCCACGACTGGCACGCCACGATGCTCGATCAACTGGGCATGCATCACCAGGAACTGTACTACCAACGCAACGGCCTGAAGGAGCGGTTGACGTCGGTGTTTCCGGCGAAAGTGATCGAGGAGATCTGTGCGTGAGTTGTTGCGGTGGGCGGTGCGGGGGGCGGTGGCGAGGATCCTGGGCCGACCTGGGGGACGACGGAGATTGAGGCAAAGGCGGAAGTCGTCTATCCTATGGTGGAGTGGGGAGGCGGCGGTTCTTTCCCAGGTGAGACACAGGAAGTACGACGATGAGCGATGATGTTCAGATCACCGGCGAACCGATGACGGTTCCCACGATGTGCCGCTTCACGGTCGACCGGCCGCTTTATCCCGACCAGTCGTTCCACTTCGGCAGTGCCGAGGCGGCCGAGCTGTCGCCATTGGCCAGCCGGCTGTTTGGGATCGAGGGTGTGGCGGGGGTGCTGATCACCGACAACCGGGTCACGATCACCAAGCACGGACCCGCACCGTGGCCGGAAGTCGGTCCGCAGGTCGGAACAGCAATCCGTGAGCACTTGGCGTCAGGTGATCCGGCCGTGGACCCCAGTGTCCGCGAATCGATTCCGACGGTCGACGTGCTGCGTGACCGGATCCAGGGGATTCTCGACCGCGAGATCAACCCGTCGGTGGCCAGCCATGGTGGCGTGGTTCGGTTGTTGGAAGTGAAGCAGAACATGGTCTACGTGGAGATGGGCGGAGGTTGCCAGGGCTGCGGGATGGCCGACGTGACGCTGAAGCAGGGTGTGGAGATTGCGATCCGCTCGGAGATCCCCGAGGTGGGCGAGATCATGGACACCACCGATCACGCTTCGGGCAACAACCCGTACTACGCCCCGTCGAAGAAGTAGAGCCCCGGGGCGGTTCTCGGTCGAGCGTCGTATGCCCCGCCTGCTGCTGATGCTGCCGACGCAGACCTACCGCACGCCGGCCCTGCTGGCCGCGGCGGCTCGATGCGGTGTCGAGTTGACGGTGGCGTCGGAGGAGGACAGTGCAGTCGGGCACCTGAACCCCGGCGGGTTCCTCACGCTCCCCTTCTCGACTCCCGATGCCTGTGCTGAACCGGTCCGAGAGTTCTCGCGGCAGTACCCGATCGATGCGGTGATCGGGATCGACGACAGCGTGATCGAAGCCGCCGCGGTGGTGGCCCGGGCGCTGGAGTTGCCGCACAACGATCCCAACGCCGTGGCGGTCGCGAAGGACAAGCGACGCTCTCGAGAGCAGTTGGCTGCCGGCACAGTGGCCTGCCCGGAATTCGTGTGGCGGAGTTTTGACGATCCGGACCGGGACCTGTCGCCGGAGTTCGGATTCCCGGCGGTGGTCAAGCCGCTGGAACTGTCGGCCAGTCGGGGCGTGATCCGGGTGGATGACGCTGACGAGTTGGCGGCGGCGGTGTCGCGGGTTGAGGCGATCGTGGCCGGCGAAGCGGACTGCCCGACCGAAGCCGGGTTCCTGATCGAGAGTTTCGTGTCGGGGCCGGAGGTGGCTGTCGAGGGGCTGCTGAGAAACGGGGTGCTGGAGGTGCTGGCGGTCTTCGACAAGCCCGATCCACTTGAGGGGCCGTACTTCGAGGAATCGATCTACCTGACGCCGTCGCGGTTGAGCGAATCGCAGCAGGCGGAGCTGGCCGAGACATCCGCTGCCGCGTGCCTGGGGCTGGGCCTCAGCGAGGGGGCAGTGCACATCGAGTTGAGGGTGACGCAGAGCGGGCCGGTGGTGATCGAAGTCAATCCGCGGGCGATCGGGGGATTGTGCTCGGACGTATTGAAGTTCGGGACCGGCCTGACTCTCGAGGAGCTCTTGCTGAACCATGCCCTGGGCGACCGGGCGGCGTTGCCGGATCGGGTGGATCGGGCGGCGGGAGTGTTGATGTTGAGCGTCGGGGCCGGCGGGAAGCTGGTGCGGGTCGAGGGGGTGGAGCGGGCCGAGGCGGTGGCTGGGGTCGAGCGTGTGGCGATCACGGCTCATCCGGGACAACCGCTGCAGGCGTGGCCCGAAGGAGGCCCCTACCCCGGTTTCGTGTTCGCCGCGGCAGAAACACTCGAGGAGGTCGAGCGGGCACTGCAGAGTGCTGGCGAGATGTTGACGTTGGTCTACGAGGACTGATGAATTCGCGTCATCGTCGCCTGCCTCGCGGTTGGTACCGCACTATTCGAATGGGCCCTTTGTCCCCGTTCCGAAGCCGGAGCTTCGGAACGAGAAGTTGGGACTTGGGGAACGAGCGGACGTTTCGCCTCAGAATGGTGACTTGCTACATTCTAAGAAGAGGCAGAGGCAGGTTACACGAGGCCCTTTGAAATGAAACGCGTCCTGTTCCTGGTTGTCTTCTCCCTGGCTTGCGTCTCACACGTTGCGTCGGCCGATGATGCGGTGAAGCGGCCGGCGATCCGATTCAACAAGGACATCCGGCCAATTCTCTCGGTGAATTGCTTCGCCTGTCACGGTCCCGATACCGGGAGCCGCAAAGCCGACTTGCGGTTGGATACGAGGGCGGGAGCCTTGGCCGGCAAGGTGATTGTGCCGGGAAAAGCCGGGAAGTCCGAGTTGATCGCGAGGATCACGAGCGACGATCCCGACTTCATGATGCCTCCGCCGAAGTCGCGAAAGAAGCTCACCCCGGAACACAAGGAGCTGCTCACACGCTGGGTGAATGCCGGAGCCGAGTGGGAGAAGCACTGGTCGTTCATCAAGCCGCGCCGGGCGGCGTTGCCCGGACCGCGAAGGGTGAAGAAATGGGCCAGGAATCCGATCGACCATTTCGTGCTCGCCAGGATCCGCGAACTGGGTCTCGAGCCGAATCGGCAAGCGGATCGCCACACGCTGGCCCGCCGCGTCGCACTCGATCTGACCGGCTTGCCGCCGAGTCGCGAGATGGTCCAGTCGTTTCTCGACGACAGGAAGAAGGGCGCCTACGAACGCTATGTCGATACCCTGCTCAGTTTACGACACGCGGGTGAGCACCGTGCGCGGTACTGGCTTGATGCGGCACGCTACGGTGACACGCATGGCATGCATGTCGACAACTATCGCGAGATCTGGCCGTACCGGGATTGGGTGATCGATGCATTCAACTCGAACATGCCGTTCGATCGGTTCGTCGTCGAACAGATCGCCGGTGACCTGCTCCCGAATGCGACACTTCAACAACGTATTGCCACCGGGTTCAACCGCTGCAACATCACGACGGCCGAAGGGGGAGCGATCCCCGAAGAACTCCTCGTGCGGTACATGATCGACCGGGTCGAAACGACGGCGACCGTGTTCATGGGACTCACCGCCGGCTGCGCGGTCTGCCACGACCACAAGTACGATCCGATCAGCCAGCGGGATTTCTATCAGCTGGGAGCCTACTTCAATAACACCACGCAACCGGCGATGGACGGCAATCAAAAGGACACGCCACCCGTTGTCACGTTGCCGTCCGCCGAGTACCAGGAGGAATGGGATCAACTGCAGGCGGAGCGAAAAAAACTGCGGGCTGACCTCGGCCGGCGGGACTCGGGTATCGCAAGATGGTGGAAATCGATCAAACCGCAAACCGAACACCCGATCGGCTCGGACGGCCTGGTGTTGTGGCTTCCGCTCACCCAGGGGGAAGGCGACCCGCTTGAGCTGCCAGCGTCCGCCGAGTGGGCGAGGGAACACCCGGCGGGACGTCGCGGCATCCGATTCGGAAACGGGAGAGAAATCAGCGTCGCCGGGCCGAAACTCCGCAGCGATCAACCCCTGACGCTCAGCTTCTGGCTCAGGACCCCAGACCAGCTCCTCGGCACGACGGTGTTCAACCAGACGGCCAAGAACAAGGAGGGCAAGACGGTCGGCTGGAAGGTGAGTTGCAGTACTCAAGGCGCACTGACGTTCGAGATACACGACGGGAAGGGAAAGTCAGCCCGGGGGCTGCTTCCCGGAGACGAAGCACTCACGCCGCGTGCCTGGCAACACGTCTGCGTGAGATACTCCGGCGGGCTGTCGACTTCATCGATCACCATCCTGGTCAACGGGCGACTGGGAAGACTGCGGAATGCGACCGACAGCCACATCGCAGCAAACACGCTGGCCGACGGGCCGTTGAAGATCGCAACGAATCTGCCGACGGGTGGCTTGAGCGATCTGAGGATCTTCAAGCGGTGGGTGAGCGACGAGGAAGTGCGGTTGCTCGGCGCGGAATTTGTCCTGAAGAAGCTGTTTACCGGCAAGGCAGCATGGAAAGACCTGAAGCGTGCTGAGCGTGACACGCTGACGCGATATCACGGAAACGTGATCGACAAGCAGTACCAATCCGTCTCGCGCCGACTCTCGGCGACCGAGACTCGCCGCGATTTCATCTACGCGCGTTCGACAACGACGCTCGTGATGCAGGAGCGTTCATCGCAGCCACGTGCCTGGGTCCTTGAACGAGGTGAGTATGACCAGCGGCGAGCGGAAGTTGCTCCCGGTGTCCCGGCCGTCCTCCCTCGCTTGCCAGGGACGGGTCCGAATAACCGCCTCGCCCTGGCGAAGTGGCTCGTGCATCCCGACCATCCGCTCACCGCCCGTGTGACCGTCAATCGGCTCTGGCAATCGGTGTTCGGTGTCGGCCTGGTCAAGACGTCGGAGGACTTCGGGGTGATGGGTGAGCGGCCATCGCACCCGGAACTGTTGGACTGGTTGGCGGTCGAGTTTGTCGAGTCGGGGTGGAACCTCAAACGGCTGCTCAAGCTGATCGTGACCTCGGCCACCTATCGGCAGGACAGCCGGGTCACGTCCGACGAGTTGAAGGTCGACTCCGCCAACCGGTATCTCGCCCGCGGCCCACGCATTCGTCTCGACGCCGAAGTGCTCCGCGACCAGATCCTCGACGTCAGTGGTCTGTTGCGGCGGGATATCGGCGGGCCGAGCGTGCGTCCCTACCAGCCTGCGGGATTGTGGAGAGTCGTCGCGATCACCGGCAGCAACACGCGGATCTTCAAACGGGATTCAGGCGACGCGTTGTACCGGCGGAGTGTCTACACGTTCTGGAAACGGACGTCGCCCCCGCCGTCGATGGCCGCCTTCGACGCGCCAACCCGAGAACAATGCACCGTTCGCCGCGAGCGAACGAACACGCCGCTGCAGGCACTTGTCCTGATGAACGATCCTCAGTTCGTCGAAGCGGCGAGACACCTCGCTGAAAACACGTTGAAGCGGCACAAGAAGGACCGCAAGCGCGTCGAGTGGATGCTCTTCAGTGTGCTCTGCCGTCCCGCGAGCAAGGCGGACCGGGCTGACGCTCTCGCCGCGATCTCCGATTTTCGAGGTGTGTTCGAGGGGAAACCCAAGGCAGCCCAGGCGCTGATCGAAACCGGTGACAGCAAGCCGGACAAGTCTCTCAACGCGACCGAAGTCGCCGCGTGGACGTTGCTCGCCAATACGCTTATGAATCGAGACGATTTTATTAACAAGTAGGCCCGTCGGGCCTGGCCTTCGGGTGTCACAAGTCTTCCCGGTATTCTGAAGAACACGCCATGACCCCCAATCCCATCAACGAGTGGATCTCGCTGGAAACACGGCGACAGTTCTTCGGCAACGGTGCCCGGGGGCTTGGTGTTGCGGCATTGGCTTCGCTGATGGGGCGAGAGGCTGCGGGTGAAGTCGGTGGCGGGGCGCTAGACGGCGGCCACTTCCCACACCGCGCCAAACGAGTCATCTGGCTGTTCATGGCAGGAGCTCCCTCGCAGCTGGACACCTACGACTACAAGCCCACGATGGCCAAGTGGTTCAACCGCGACCTCCCCGAGTCCGTCCGCAAGGGGCAACGGCTGACGACGATGACCGCGTCGCAGTCACGATTCCCGATCGCTCCCTCGATGTTCGCGTTTGGCCAGCATGGAGATTGCGGGAAGCGAGTCAGCGAATTGCTGCCGAGGACCGGCTCGATGGCGGACGACCTGGCATTCATTCACACGGTCTGGACAGAAGCGATCAATCACGATCCGGCGATCACGTTTATTCAGACCGGCAACCAGATCCCCGGCCGACCGGCGCTGGGCGCCTGGCTCAGCTATGGCCTGGGCAGCCTGAACCGCAACCTGCCCGACTTCGTGGTCCTCAATTGTGAGCCGCGCGGTCAGGCGCTGTATTCCCGGTTGTGGAGCAGCGGGTTCTTGCCACTCAACCACGCCGGTGTGGCGTTTCGAGCCCAGGGGGATCCCGTTCTGTTCCTGTCGAACCCGGGCGGAATCAGTCTCGAAGCCCGGCGACTGATGCTCGACCGGCTGAAGTCGATGAACCGTCGCATCTACGAGGATGTCGGCGATCCCGAGATCCACATGCGGATCGCACAGTACGAAATGGCGTTTCGAATGCAGGCGTCGGTCCCCGAGTTGGCCGACATTTCGGGCGAGCCGAAGCACATCCTCGACCTGTACGGTCCGGATGTCCAAAAGCCTGGCACGTTCGCCGCCAACTGCCTGCTGGCTCGCCGCATGGCCGAGCGTGACGTGCGTTTCGTGCAGATTTTTCACCGCGGCTGGGACCATCACGGCGCCCTGCCAAAGAACATCCGCCGGCAGACGCGGGAAGTCGACCAGCCGGCCTGGGCGCTTGTCCAGGACCTGAAGCGCCGCGGGATGCTCGACGACACGCTTGTCATCTGGGCGGGCGAGTTCGGACGCACGATCTACAGCCAGGGGACGTTGTCCAAAGACAACTACGGCCGCGACCATCACCCGAAGTGCTATTCGATCTGGATGGCCGGTGGCGGCATTTCCGGCGGCGTGACGCATGGCGAGACCGACGAGTTCAGCTACAACATCGCGCGGGACCCCGTCCACATCCGCGACCTCAACGCGACGATCCTGCACTTGATGGGAATCGACCACGAACGATTCAGCGTCAAGCACCGAGGCCTCGACGAACGCCTCACCGGCGTCCAGGTCAAGGCTCGAGTTGTGCAGGAAGTCATCAGCTGAGGCGGCCAGATCGCAGGGGACTCTGTTGAGACTCTCAGAACATCTGGATCAGCTTTTGGGGAGCATGCCATGGCTGCTTGCTCAAGAACTCTCTGACGACTCTGATCTGTGCCGGGCTGAAGTCCGTTGTGGCCACCCGGCCCTTCCTCCCCTCCTCAGGCGACGTGGGTTGTTCGGCGATCGGCGACCAGTTCGAGCAACTCCCGCTGCGGTGCCGCGAACTTCTCGAGGCCTTCTTCCATCAACACCGTCTCGAGCCGTTCGAAATCCAGCTCGCGGTCGATCTCTTCCAGCACCGCCGAATCGGTTGGTTCGTCAATTGTCGCTGTGAAGGACCGGTCGGCCAGTTCCTGGATCGCGGCGTTTGTGTCGGGCGGGTTGGTCTGGATATCGGCACCGGCCAATGCAGCGACGTACTTGTCGACGGGGTCCTCGGGGTCCTTGGTGCCGGTACTGGCAAAGACGATCTGTTGGGCCAGGGCGGTGGGCTTGTCCTTCCAGAACTCGCAATTGGCCCGGTAGATCCGCTTGGCGTTTACGATGCCGACCTGTCCCCGGGCGGCGGCGGAGAGACCGGGGTGAGCGGTCGTGGTGTAGACGTCGAGCCGACTGACAAAAATGCTGTAGACGCTCTTGAAGGAACTCAGGTCCTCGAGCCGCCGGGCACCTCGCCAGGCGGCCTCGCAGGCCAGCCGATGCTGCCGGTCGCTAAAGACCAGCGTCACGTTGATCGGCACGCCTGCGGCGACAATGTCCTCGATCGCGATCAGTCCGGCTGGCGTGGCCGGGACCTTGATCATGCGGTTGGGGTGATCGTGTGACCAGTGTTGTGCCAACTCGACGTAGCGACCGGCCACCTCCTCGACTGACATGCCCGTGTCGGGCTCCTCGAGCAGCGGGTCGAGTTCGAAGCTGACGTAGCCGTCGTTGCCAGAGGTCTGTTCGAACACGTTGAGATACTCCGCCTCGGCTTGTGCGACGATGCCGTCGGCCAGTTGCCAGGCGACCTGGTGATCGTCGAGGTCGCGATCGAGCAGTTCGGCGAACTCGGCGTCGAAGCGTCCGGTGCGGATCAGGTTGGCGATGATGATCGGGTTGGAGGTGGCTCCGCTGACACCCCAGCCACCTGATGCCTCGATCAGCACAGGGTCGAGGCTGTCGAGCCACAGTTGGGTTCCGCTGGCGACCAGCGTGTCGAGCGGCGTCGGCATGAGTCTCTCCGTGGTCATCCCCGATGTCAGTTCGCAATATAGCAGCTCGTTGAAGAATTCGGACGCCGGGGTCAGACGTCGCCCTTGGCGGGGCCTGACCCCTTGATTCCAGCCACCGGTGAACGCGGAAAGGGTTCAGGCCCCGCCACGGGCGGCGTCTGACCCCCACACTTGAGGTTGTTCAACAGGCTGATAGGTGATGCGTTCGAGTTTCCCGTCTCTGCGAGCGATACTGTCGAACCGGTACCTTGTCGAAACCCCACGCACCGAGATGCCTCTGGTTGCGCTTCAGATCTGTGTCCTGGTAAGGGTGTCCATCCATGATCCAACTGATCCAACTGATTCAACTGATCCGACTGATCCGACTGATCCGACTGATCCGACTGAACCGAATGAACTCTGCGACGGCATGTGTTGTGATGCTGGTGTTGTGTACGGCGTGTCCTGCTGAGGAGCCGAGCACGGCCACTCGGCCTAACATTCTCTTCGCGTTCGCGGACGATTGGGGCCGATGTGCGGGTGCGTATGCGAAGAGCGATGGACCGGGCGGGATCAATGATGTGGTCCGCACGCCGAACTTCGATCGCATCGCCCGTTACGGTGTGCTGTTCAACAACGCCTTCGTCAATGCGCCCTCCTGCACGCCGTGCCGCAGTTCGCTGCTGTCGGGGCGGTATTTCTGGCAAACCGGTCGAGGCGCGATTCTGCAGGGCGCCGTCTGGGACCCGAAGATCCCGAGTTGGCCGCTGTTGTTGAAGGACTCGGGCTATCACATCGGCAAGACGTGGAAGGTCTGGAGCCCGGGCACCCCCAGGGACGCACCCTTCGGCGGACGCACTCATGCGTTTGAGAAGTCGGGCGGGCGGTTCAATCGCTTTTCGCAAACGGTGACGCAGTTGATCGCTGGGAACAAGACGATCGAGCAGGCCAAAGAGATGCTGATGGCCGACGTGCGCGGGAACTTCGCATCCTTCATAGCCAAGCGGAACAAGAATCAACCGTTCTGCTACTGGTTCGGCCCGACCAATGTCCACCGCAAGTGGACGAAGGGTTCTGGCAAACGGTTGTGGAACATCGACCCCGACTCACTCAAGGGAAAGATGCCCCCCTACCTGCCGGACGTCCCGGAAGTCCGCGAAGACCTGGCCGACTACTTCGGTGAGATTGCCGCGTTCGATGCGGCACTGGGGGTGTTGGTCAAGGAACTGGAGAGGCTCGGTGAAAGAGAAAACACGATCATCGTGATCAGCGGTGACCATGGACCGCCCGGGTTCCCGCATGGAAAGTGCAACCTGTACGATTTCGGTACTCGTGTGCCACTGCTGGTGGCGGGGCCAGGAATCAAGGGCGGCCGGGTCGTCGATGACTTCACAATTCTGCCCGATCTGGGACCAACATTTCTGGAGGCGGGCGATGTGAAAGTCCCCTCGGGGATGACCGCACGGAGTCTCTGGAGGGTGTTGGAGTCGAACCGGGAAGGGCTGGTCGACCCCGCCCGGACGCAGGTCTTCACCGGTCGCGAGCGTCACGTTCGCATCGCACGGGCGGGAAATCTGCCGTATCCGCAACGCGCAATTCGTACAGCGGATCATCTGCTGGTGGTCAACTTCCGTCCCGACCGATTTCCACTCGGCGATCACTACAGGCTGGCCGGCGACAACCCGCCGACGCTGCGGCAACTCGAACAGTCCACCTTTGTCACATTGCCCGACGAAGACGCCGGTCCCACAAAGGCCTGGCTGGTCGAGCGTCGCGACGACGAGACATGGAAGCCGTATTTCGATCACGCCTACGGCAAGCGATCGCGTCATGAGTTGTTCGACCTGAAGCAGGATCCGCATCAGATGAAGAACGTCGCCGGCGACCCGGCGTATGCAAAGATCCGTGATCAACTGCTCGAACGCCTGATGGCGGAACTGCGACGCACCAACGACCCGCGATTGAAGGACAACGGCCGGTTCTACGAAACTCCTCCGATGGCCGGACCCAGTCCCAGCAAGAAGAAGCCCAAGGGCAGTTCTCGATAGACGCAACGGGAGCCAGGACACGATGCGAATTGCGATCGGCGGCATCATTCACGAAACCAGCACGTTCGTGGAGACCAGGACTACGTTTGCCGATTTTGAGCATGCCTCGGGGATTGCACGTGGTGAGCAGATGGTCGAGCGGTTTCGTGGAACCAATGTCTGCTCGGGAGGCTTCATCGACCGTCTTGAGGAAGAGGACGGCGTGGAGATTGTTCCTCTGCTGAGGGCCAGTGCGTTTCCCGGCGGCCTGGTCGATGCCGGAGACTATGCGGCCATCAAGAACGACCTGCTGCAGCGATTGGCTGAAGCGGAACGGATCGATGGGCCGGTCGATGGTGTGCTGCTGGACCTGCACGGAGCGATGGTCGTCGATGGCATCGACGATGCGGATGGGGACATGACAGCGGCGGTTCGCGAGGCGATCGGTCCGGATCGGCCGATCGTTGTGACCTACGACCTGCATGGCAACCACACCGTGTTGCGAGTCACTTCGGCAACCGCGGTCGTGGGGTTCGACACCTTTCCTCACGTCGACATGTCGGAACGGGGCCGAGAAGCGGCCGAGATCGTGCTGGCGACCATCCGGGGCGAGATGGCTCCGGTGGGGGCCATTCGCAGACTGCCGCTGTTCTGGGCCACTCGCAAGCAGGTGACGGCTCATCCTCCCATGGATGATGTCATCCGCCGTGTTCATGAACTCGAACAGCGGTCGGGCATCGTGTGCGTGACGATTGCCACCGGGTTCGCCTGGTCGGATGTGCCTGACGTCGGAGCTTCGGTGATCGTTGTGGCCGACGGTGATCAGCAACTGGCATCTGACACCGCCGATGAGTTCGGGGACTGGGTCTGGGAGAACCGCCAGACCTGGTATTCGGCTTCGGTGTCGGTGAAAGAGGGACTCGAGGCCGGCCACGCACTCGGACAGTTTCCCATCATGCTGGCAGATCATTGCGACAACACCGGCGGTGGGTCGCCGGGGGATTCGACCGAGGTCCTGCAGACGTTTCTGGAGTTGGGACTCCAAGAGGCTCTGATTCTCTACATGGTCGACCCCGAGGTGGCCGAAGCGGCCCACGAGGCGGGCGTGGGGGAGTCGATCGACGTGTCACTGGGCGGGAAATCTGATCCGGTCCAGGGGCCGGCGGTCGAATGTACGGTGGAGGTCGTTGCGGTGACGACCGGCGAGTTTGCCTATGACGGGCCGATGCTGCGCGGGCTGACCGGGACCATGGGGCTCTCGGCCTGGCTCAGGATCCAGGGAGTGAATGTCGTCGTGGTGACGTCTCGCGAACAGCCCTACGACATGGCGTTCAGTCGCACGCTGGGCATCGACTGCGCCACGATGAAGTACATCTGCGTGAAATCCGCGGCACACTTTCGTGCCGCCTTCGGACCGATCGCGGGTTCGATTCACAACATCGATGCCACAGGAATCCACACGCACCGGTTTGCAGACCTGGTGTTCCAGAAGAGGCGACCCGAGATGTTCCCGGTTGAGATTCCAGCGGATGACTCCTGATTCGCTGACCCCCCGACTCAATGACCCACGGCGACCTCCGGAGCGGTATACTGTGGGCGCGATGAGCCAAACCGACAACGCAGTGCTGACACGGACCGCGTGCCTGGTTCGCTACGGGCGACTGGGATGGGTGGCGCTGTTTTCCGCCGCCGAGGAGTTGGGTGCGCTGCGTGGTGATCGCGTGGTGATCCAGACCGAGCGGGGCGAGGAGTTCGGTGAATTGCTCTCCAACGTCGCCGAACACCTCGTCGGTGATGTCACCTCCGCCGGCGAAGTGCTGCGGCTGGCCGATGACGACGACGCTTCAGTGGCCGCCGATGATCCTCTCGATCTGGACGAGTTGATCGGGACGATCCGCGAGCGGGAGACCGAGCTCGAGCCGGTCGATGCCGAGGTGCTGGTCGACGGGCACACCGCGGTGGTGTATTGCCTGGGCGAGGTGGGGCCGGAGTCTGAACGGCTGGCCGTCGAGTTGTCCAAGCAGACCGGTTGTGATGTCAGGCTGACGCCGATGTTCGACCCCGAACCGGGCGGCTGCGGAAGCGGCGGCGGCGGTTGCGGTAGTGGTGGATGTGGCAGCAAGTAGGCAGGCGATGAGGAGTTGCCGTCGATGATCGCCTCGGGAAGATCTCCGTCCCGTCTGCCACGCACGGGGCGGCTGTTACTGGCTCTGGGGATGGTCGTCGTCTCGGCGGTCGGCGTCGGGCGGGCCGATGATGCTCCGATCGATGCGAAGTGTGTTCGCAAGGTGTTGAAGCGGAGTGTTCTGCTGCTGCAGAAGAGTGCGGCGACCTACATAGAAAAGAAGGACTGTTTCAGCTGTCACCACCAGGCGCTGCCGGCGATCGCTGTGGCCCGGGCGAAACGGGCCGGGTTGAGTGTGGATGCGGAGCTGACCGGCGAGCAGTCGGATTTCACTCACGAATACTTCGGCGGGCGTGCCAAGCGGGTGAGAGTCGGCGAAGGTGTGCCGGGCGGGCCTTACAACGCCGGCTACGCGCTGTGGGGATTGCACGCCGATGGTCGGAAGCCCGATTCGGTCACCAATGACCTGGTGGCCTATCTGAAGACCAAGCACCGCCGAGACGGCAGCTGGCGGATCCGCACGCATCGGCCTCCCCTGGAGGACAGCGATTTCACGGCGACGGCGTTGAGCCTGCGGGGACTGCAGCTGTATGGGGGCAAGGCGGGGGCCAAGGACCTGGCCGAGCGGATTCCTCGGACGCAGAACTGGCTGTTGAAGACCGAGGCGAAGACGAACGAGGACCGGGTGTTTCGGCTGGTGGGGCTGGTGTGGGCCGGCGGCAAGTCCGATGACCTGGAGCGCCTGGCCAAGGAACTGATCAAGCAGCAGCTGCCCGACGGCGGGTGGAGGCAGCTGGCTGAAGGGACAAGCGATTCGTACGCCACCGGGCAGGTGCTGTTCGCTCTGAAGACGGCCGGAATCAAGGTCGGTCACCGGTCGTACCAGGACGGCTGCAGGTTCTTGCTGAAGACGGTGCAGCCGGACGGGTCGTGGTTGGTAACGACCCGCAGCAAGGCGATCCAGACGTACTTCGAGTCGGGATTCCCCTACGAGAAGTCTCAGTTCATCTCGATCTGCGGCACCTGCTGGGCGACCTTGGCGCTGGTGGAATTGCTTCCGGTGACGGCGGACTAACAGCCCGCTGCAGAACTCGGAGTCCGGGGTCAGACGCCGCCCGTGGCGGGGCCGGACCCCTTTATTCCAGCCACCGGTGATCGCAGCAAGGGGTCAGGCCCCGCCTGCGGGTCGCTTCAGGGGAAACAGACCGAACTGGGGGCGGCGTCAGACCCCCGGCACTTGGCGTTCTTCAACAGGTGGACTACCCCCGGTACTCGTCGCCGCAGTCGCCGATGCTGCTCAACAGGTCCTGGTGGCCGTCGACCGCTTCGTCGAGTACCTCCCAGTCGGCTTCGTCGAGTGAGAAGTCGAAGACGCGGGCGTTGTCGGTGCGGTGCTCGCTGAGCCCCAGTCGGCAGCCGACGATCACTCCGGCCACCCGTTCCCGCTCGAGAATCGCTCGGGTGGCCACGTTGGCCATGCCGACCTCGTGCCTGGCCGCGACGTCGGCCAGGCCTCTGAGCAGCCGCTGAAACAGATCCCATCCGCCCCACGCGTCGATCATCCGCTTGTACTTCGTTTTCGAGTTCGTCTCGAGGTCGGCCGGAGTTGGTTCGTCGCTACCGAGGTACTGTTCGGAGATCAAGCCTCCGCAGAGCGTTCCGTAGGTCAGGAAGCGGATGTCGTGTTCGCGGCAGACGGCGAGTTGTTCTCGTTCGGGCCGTCGGTCGACCAGGCTGTACTGGACCTGGTTCGAGACGACTCGGATCCCCGCTTCGGCGATCCGGGCCAGGTGGACCGAATCGAAGTTGGTCAGGGCGAGGTGACCGATGCGGCCCTCGTGCTGCAGGTCGGCCATGTGGCTGAGTGCGTCGAGGTAGCGGGGGTCGTCGTAGTCCCACCAGTGGAACTGCAGGACGTCGAGGCACTCGACATCCATCCGCCCAAGTGAGACCTCAACAGCCGCCTCGACCACCTCGCGGGTCATCTCCCCCGCCGACGGGCACCACTTGGTCATGGCCTGGATGCCCGCAAGCGCCTGCTCGCCACGCCGCTGGCCAAGCCGACGTCGGAATTCGCCGTAGATCTCCTCGGCCGGCCCGTAGTGGTCGGCCATGTCGAGCGTGGTGTAGCCCGCGTCGAGATAGTCAAACAGCGACTCGATGGCGGTTTCGCGGTCGATGGGGCCGTGGCCTCCGGCGAGTTGCCAGAGACCGACCGGCAGTGAACAGATCGTGAAGTCGTCGCCGAGCTCGCGGCGGCTGCTGATGGGGAGTGGCATGCGTGGCGGGGATTGCGGGGATGGCGGGAATGGTGACCGGGGCGGGTGGGCACGCGTCGCTATCGCCGACGACATGCGGCGATACAATGGCGACGTCTTCGGGCATTGCAGCCCGCGGCGAGGTCGAGGTCAAGCGTGTGCGAACGTGTTCGGGAGTGAGCTGATGCGACGAATCGGATTCCTGGCGATCGTGCTGTTGCTGTGGTCGGGGCCGACGGCGGCGGCTGCCGAGCCGATTGAGGCCGACATCCTGCTTGTGGGCGGCACGATCTATGACGGCACGGGGAGAAAGCCCGTGGTGGGCGACGTGGCGATCCGCGGTGATCGGGTTGTCGCTGTGGGGGAGTTCAAGACGAAGTCGGCCGAGTGGAGATTGGATTGCACGGGGTTGGTAGTGATGCCCGGAGCCATCGACCTGCACAATCACAGTGACCGACAGGTGGTCGATCCCAAGACGCGGGCCAACATCAACTACCTGATGCAGGGGTGCACTACGGTAGTCACGGGCAACTGTGGATCCGGTCCTGTCGACGTGGGCGAGTACTACGGCAAGATCAACCAGGCCGGTGCCGGCACCAACGTGATCCACCTCCTGCCGCATGGATCGCTGCGCCGAGCCGTGGTGGGCAGCGAGAGCCGTGCGGCGACGGCCGAGGAGCTCAAGGAGATGCAGAACCTGGTCGAGAAGGCGATGCACGACGGAGCCTGGGGCATGTCGACCGGGTTGATCTATGTTCCCGGCACCTACGCCGATACGAACGAACTGGTCACGCTGGCCAAGGTGGTGGCACTGCACAAGGGGATCTACGCCAGCCATATCCGCAACGAGAACGTGAGGTTGCTGGCGGCGGTTGACGAGGCGATGGAGATCGGGCGGCGGGCGGGGTTGCCGGTGCACGTGTCGCACTTCAAGTCCAGTGGCCGAGACTCGTGGGGCCTGGTCAGGCGGGCGGCAGAGATGATTGCCAAGGCCAGGAAGAAGGGGCAAAAGGTGACCGCCGACCAGTATCCGTATATCGCTTCGAGTACCTCGCTGGACGCGACGGTGATCCCGACCTGGGCTCGGGCCGGAGGCCGCAAGGAGTTGATCCGTCGGCTCGACGATAAGGAGATCGGAATCAAGCTGCGGACCGCGATTGCTGAGAATCTCAGCCGCAAGGACAACGGCCAGGTGCTCAAGATCGCCCGCTACGCACCTCGACCCGATTGGGTCGGCCAGAGCGTCGCGGAGATCGCAGAGAGCGAGAAGCTGACGACGGTCGAGGTGGCCGTCGAGGTGGCCAGGAGCGGCGGGGCGGCGATTGTGAACTTCAGCATGAGCGAGGAGGATGTGCGGCACATCATGCAGGTGCCGTGGGTGGCGACCGCTTCGGATGGCCGAGCCTATCTGCCCGGTGCCGATCGGCCGCATCCTCGCAGCTACGGCACCTTCGCTCGCAAGCTGGGTCATTATGCGATCCGTGAGAAGGTACTGGGACTGGCCGCGGCGGTGCGGAGCATGACCGGATTGCCGGCTGAGATCCTGGGCCTGAAGGACCGGGGTGTGCTGCGTGTCGGATCGGTCGCCGATGTGGCGGTCTTTGACCCGAAGACCATTCGGGACGCAGCCACGTTCGAGGACCCTCACCAGTACTCCGAGGGGTTTCGGTATGTCCTGGTCAACGGCCGCCCGGCGGTCTTTCGGGGCAAGCCGACCGGGGCACTTGCCGGCCGGGCGGTTGTGCATGGCCGGGAGCCGTCAAAGTGAGCGGCGGAGGTGTGGGGCTGCTGGTCAGCGTGAGGTCACTCGAGGAGGCCAAAGCGGCGTTCGAGGGAGGCTGCACCGTGCTCGACGTCAAGGAGCCCACTCGGGGGCCGCTGGGGATGGCCGATCGGGAAGTGATTCGCGAGGTGTCCGAGTGGGGCAGCGGTCGCGGTGTGGCGACCAGTATGGCGATGGGCGAGGTGGTCGATTGGAGCGACTCGCGGGTGGCACAGTGGGAACCGCTGAGTGTCGACTTTGCCAAGCTGGGACTCTCGGGCCTGGCCCCGGGCGAGGGTTCGCGTGATTGGCTGCGGGATTGGCAGAGCCTGCGGGAACGGTTGAACGGTCCCGGGCGGTGGATCGCCGTGGCCTATGCCGATGCGGAGCATTGCGGGGCTCCGGAGCTCGACCTTGTTGTGGCCGCGGCGATCGAGACCGGCTGTGCGGGGGTGTTGATCGACACGTGGGACAAGACCGCAGGCGGGTTGAGAGATCACGTGTCTATGGATCAACTCGAATCGGTCCGCGAGAGGACTGCGGCGGCGGGGCTGCTGTTGGCCCTGGCCGGGAAGGTGTCGTTGGAGGACCTGCCCGAAGTGACGCGGGTCCAGCCCGATCTGGTGGCGGTCCGCTCTGCGGCCTGCCGAGATGGGCGACGCGATTTGGAGGTCGAGGCGGATCGGGTCAGGGAACTGGCTGATCGGCTCGGCTGTGCCAGCGTGTCGGTTGCAGCGTGGCGGCACGCAGGTTGACCCAGTCGACGGTCGGGAGCTCTTCGAGCCAGCCGGCCAGGCAGTGATCGATCAGCCCGGCCGCGGCGAGTTGGCTTGCCGGGATTTGGTCGGAGAGGCCGGTGGACTTGAGCAGCACCAGGCGAGAGGCGGGCCAGGCCAGCGTGACCCAGGCGGCGATGGCGTCGCTGGTGGCAGCCCAGGTGTGCGGCAGTTCGAGCGGTTGCAGCGGTTCTTCGCGGGGCAGGAAGGCGGCACAGTCGAGAATCGGCCAGCGGTGCTGCTGCCAGGCAGTGGCGGCTTCGTCGCGGTTGCCGACGAGCGTTGCCTGGGGCACGACGGCTGCCAGCAGCTGTGAGTTGAGCGTCATGGCATCGACGGCCAGGTCGTGTGCGGTGGCCTCGTCGAAGCGGTGAATCTGCTGCCAGTCACGGACGCTGTCGGCGGCGCGGCCGCCGCCGACGATCAGCAGTGGCCGTGTGAGCGAGGCTCGGGAGAGGAGTTCGGCGAGCCGGTGGGGCGTTTCGGACCAGCCCAGCAGGCTGCCGCCGAGCTTGACCACGTGAACCTCGGAGGTGTGCGCCGACATCTGCGGCTCGCGGAGGGTTCAGTCGATGATCTTGTTGATCGGATACTCGACGATGCCGCGGGCTCCGGAAGCCTTGAGCAGCGGGATGAGCGTCCGCACGGTGGGTCCATCGAGGATCGTGTTGACGGCCACCCAGTCGGGATCCGAGAGCGATGAGATGGTGGGCTGTTGCAGCGCGGGGAGCTGGTCGAGGATCGTGGGCAGGTCGGCTCGGCGGACGTTCATCATCAGTCCGGCCTTGCCCTCGGCGTCCAGGCACGACTGCAGCATCAGGGCGATGTTGTCGAGCTTGTTCCGCTTCCAGGTGTCGGTGGCGGCATCGGAGTTGGCGATCAGCCGGGTGGAACTCTCGAGGACCGTGTCGAGGATCCTGAGGTTGTTGGCTCGCAGCGAACTGCCCGTCTCGGTCACCTCGACAATCGCGTCGGCCAGTTGTGGCGGCTTGACCTCCGTGGCACCCCACGAAAACTCCACGATCGCCTCGACCCCGTGCTCGGCCAGGAAGGTGCGGGTCAGCCCCACCGCCTCGGTGGCGATCCTCTTGCCGGCGAGGTCGGCGACCGACTGGATCGAGGAGTCTTCGGGGACGGCCAGCACCCAGCGGACCTTGCGGCGGCTGACCTTCGAAAACACCAGCTCGCAGATCTCGACCACGTCGGCCTGGGTTTCCACCACCCAGTCGTGGCCGGTGATGCCGGCGTCCAGCACGCCCTGTTCGACGTAGCGAGCCATCTCCTGGGCCCGGATCAGCAGGCACTCGATCTCGGGGTCGTCGATCGAGGGGTAGTAGGAGCGTGAGGAGAAGTGGATGTTGTAGCCGGCCTGGCGGAACAACTCGGCGGTCGCGTCCTGCAGGCTGCCGGCGGGGATGCCCAGTTTGAGGATGTTGGTGTCGCTCATGGTCTCAACCGTTCGATTTGTACACGTCGTCCGGATTGAACACTCGCTCGGCAATCACACTCGCCTCGCCGCTGTCGGTGTCGACTTCTCGGAAGAAGCAACTGCGGTAGCCTTCGTGGCAGGCCGCTCCGCCGTGCTGGGTCACCTTGATCAGCAGCGTATCGGCGTCGCAGTCGAAGTAGATCGCCCGGACCTCCTGATAATTCCCGCTCTCCTCGCCCTTGCGCCACAGCCGGTCGCGGCTGCGGCTGTAATAGCAGACGCGGCCCGTCGAGCAGGTCTCCTGCCAGGCGTCCTGGTTCATGTAGGCCAGCATCAGGACACAGCCATCCTCGGCGTCCTGGGCGATGACTGGGATCAGGTCGGACTTGTTGAAATCGGGGCCGTTCACGAGATCGGGGGTTCCCATCGGGGAGGATTTCAGCCGCGGAATGGCTCGGAATTGATGGGCCGGGCGGCTCGAAAGTGCGAACAAATCCAAACTAGCAGCTTGATCGGGTGTTCACCAGTGGAGTGTCTTTGGTGATGCGAGGCGATGAGAGGCGATGAGAGGCGATGAGAGGTGGGTGGGCGAGGGTCCGAGCGGGGCGGTCGACTTTTCTTGCTGCGGGACGTGGCCTAGTATTGGACTGTGCTGGGCACGCGAGCGGTGCGGTGCCCGTGTCGAAACGCCTGGTGCACTCAGGCCGTGTTCAAGTAGAGACTGGAGTCGTTGTGACGATGAGTGAGCAGAAAGCGACGAATATTACGTGGCACGAAAGTCGAGTCGAGCGGACCGCTCGTGAAGAACGTGCCGGGCACCGGGGAGTGGTGGTCTGGTTCACCGGGCTGAGTGCTTCGGGTAAGAGCACTGTGGCCAACGAGGTGGATCACCTGCTGCATGCTCAGGGCAAGAGCAGCTACGTGCTGGATGGCGACAATGTCCGTTACGGGTTGAACAAGAACCTGGGGTTCAGCGCCGAGGACCGGGCCGAGAACATTCGGCGGATTGGCGAGGTCGCCCGGCTGTTTGTCGACTCGGGCACCATCGCCCTGACCGCGTTCATTTCCCCCTACTCCGCCGATCGGGACCAGGCACGGGAACTGATGTCCGAGCGTGAGTTTGTCGAGGTGTATGTCAACGCATCTCTGGCGACGTGTGAGGCTCGGGACCCCAAGGGCCTGTATGCCAAGGCTCGTGCCGGAGAGATCAAGGGCTTCACCGGGATCGATGATCCGTACGAGGCTCCCGAGTCGGCCGAGCTGGTCCTTGATGCGGATACGAAGGGGATCGAGGAGCTGGGGGCCGAGGTGGTTGAGTTCCTCGAATCCAACGGCTACCTGGAACTCTAGCCCGCCTGCGGCGGATTGAAAAACACAGGTTCGGGCACGGAGCAGGGGCAGACGCCGCCCCCAGTTTGGCCTGTTTCCCCTGGAGCGTCCCGCGGGCGGGGCCTGACGCCTTTATTCCAACCGCCAACTCTCGCGGGAAGGGGTCAGGCCCCGCCACGGGCGGCGTCTAACCCCAGAGTCTGAGTTCTTTCTCATGAACGGGCGGCCAGCCGGCTGCTGATCAACTCAGGTTTTTCCAGTTTCTGACCAATTGACTCTTGCTTTTCCGACCCGGATAGTGTCAAGTAGCGTACAACTGTTTACTACAACTTGCGACGTTGTTCAGGACCATTGGCAATCGATGACCAGTAACCTGCCGGGCAACCTGCCCAACAACCT
>Ga0310123_10000667_pt1 | contig 30198 bp, 21 predicted proteins | sample CB6_AW_1057_MG_FD_203505 | JGI IMG/M metagenome (GOLD analysis project Ga0310123, IMG submission 203505) | Marine microbial communities from Western Arctic Ocean, Canada - CB6_AW_1057 | ecosystem: Environmental > Aquatic > Marine > Oceanic | place: Canada: Western Arctic Ocean | collected... | reverse complement strand
TTTCGAGAAAGTCGAGAAAGTCGGGAAAGTCGGGGAAGTCGGGGAGATGGTGGACGAGGTGGCTTCGATCGCGATCTCGGGAATCATCCCGGTCGGCGGGGGGATCAACGAATCGCTGAGGCCGGCCGGCTCGATCGGTCCGATCGGTCCGGTCACCGCTCGAGGTGACATCACGACCGGGCGGATGGAGCGAGCAATCGGGGGTGGAGGAGGTGACGGGTTGGAGTCGCTGCCGTCCAGGGCAGCCTCGAGACGACGGAAGACCTGGCCGGATTCGGCCCCGCGACGGCGCTTCGGCTCCGAAGCAGCGACCCCGTGTGCCGAGTTCTGCCGCGCGGTAGCTGCGGTAGCTGCGGTAGCTGCGGTAGCTGCGGTGGCTGCGGTGGCTGAGTCCTTGAGTTGGGCCGTTCCGGCGATGGCGGCGGGAACATCAACGGGGACCACCTCACCGGCCGAGTTGGCAAGGACGCGAACCGACGAATCGCTGAGTGTCACCTTGCCGGCCGCGTTGTACTCTGGAGGAGGAGTCTTGAGTTGACCCACCACGGGCCAGCTCGTGGCGCAACCGGCCGAACAGCACAGCGCGGTGGCAAGCAGCAGTCCGACCGCGGCCGCTCTCGGCCGGGGGTGCTTCGATTGAGGGTGGGAATCCACGCGAGTTCCTCTCGCCTGTCACTCGATAGTTCGCCAACCCCCTGCTTCGAGTGGGATCGGCGGAGTGGAGTCTTCGGCATGAGCCGGAATTGCGGGTTTTGCGGGTTTTGCGGGTCCCGATTGAAAGGGACTGGCTCCGGAGCCAGTCCCCTGCCCTGGCGGATCTACTCAATCAACGAGCGCAGCGTCTCGAGATTGATGGCATCCAGGGTCCGCTCATCGCGGTCGCCCTTGGGAGTCTCCAGGTACATCGGAAGCTCGGCCGAACACGGATCGCCCAGGATGTGGCGGAACGGTTCCAGCCCCATATGACCCTCGCCAATCGTCTCGTGCCGATCCACTCGGCTGCCCAGTTCCTTCTTACTGTCGTTCAGATGCCAGGCCCTCAGCCGGTCCCGGCCGACGATCTCGTCGAAGGCGGTCATGGTCGAGGCGTACTCTTCGGGGGATCCCAGAGGGTATCCGGCGGCGAAGAGGTGGCAGCTGTCCAGGCAGACTCCGACCCGAGTCGACTCGGGGATCCGCGAGATGATTTCCTGGAGTTGTTCGAAGCGGTGTCCGAGATTGGTGCCCTGCCCGGCGGTGTTTTCGAGCCAGACCTCGACCTCGAGTCCATCGGTGATCAGCAGGACCTCGTCGAGCGATTCGGCGATCCGCTCGATCCCCTCCTCCTCGCTCGACGTCGTGAAGCTGCCCGGGTGCAGCACGACCCCGGCCAGGCCCAGGAACTCGGCCCGCTCCATCTCGATCACCATCCCCTCGACCGACTTCTGCCTCAGGTCGTCCCTGGGGCTGGCGAGGTTGATCAGGTAGCTCGAGTGGGAGCAGGGCCGCCTGATCCCGGTCTCTTCGATTCGGCGGCGAAACAGCTCGATCGACTCGGGATCCATCGGCCGGGCCTGCCACTGGTTGTTGTTCTTGGTGAAGATCTGCACGCACTCCATCCCATGCTCGGCCGCGGCATCCACGGCAAGGTGGAAACCACCGGCGACGGACATGTGAGCACCGAGCAGCGGCATGAGTGGCGAGCGGTGGAGGGCGGTGGCGAGGGAAACGGGGTGAGGAGAAGCGGTGACGTGTGAGCCTATCGGCGGCACTCGACGATGCAAGAGTGCAGGACTTGTGGAGACTCAACCACGCTCCCTAGTATCAACCCCGTCGATGTCCAACCTGACGCTGATCCTGATCGCGATCCCGATCGTGTTGCTGGGCGGGTTCGTCCTCTCGGCACCAATGCTGGCCCGTCGCTGGCGTGCTCGTCAGGAGAGCTCGGCGGTGGACGGGTTCCGGATGCAGCGTGAGCAGTTGGAGGCGAAGTTCTTCGACTTGGCCCGCGGCCGCGGGATCCCGCGTGACCTGCGGTGGGTGGAGTGCGAGTGGCTCGAGGAGGTCACGTTTGGTCGGTCGGTTGAGAACGGGATGCTGACGGCGTTTGTCGGGGTGAACATCCGGTTCGAGGCGATCGAGGGGGGCGACATGGAGGATGTGGAGGCGGTGGGCCTGATCCGGGACGCCGCGGCGATCTTCCACTGCGAAAACGGCCGCTGGGGCACCGGAGGCCGCGCGATGTTCAACATGGACCCCCACGCCGCAATCGACCGCCTCGCCGGACAGTACGAACCGGTGACGGCCAGCTGAATTCGCTGGTGCGTTCGGAATGACATGGCTGCCCAAACTGCCGCTACAGCAACTCGAGCTGACGGTCGTCGCTGGCCGGCCTCTTGGCCCGGTCGGTGAGTTTGACACCGCGGGAGGTGCTGGGGGCACTGGTCAGCGGGTTCTCGGCACCCGCGAGCGGGTCGCCGCTGGCGACTGACGCCAGACGCTCGCTGGCCCGGGCGGCGTATTCCGGCGAGAGTTCAAAGCCGATCGCGAGCCGGTCGAGCTTCCGGGCCACTGCCAGAGTGGTCCCGCTGCCGGCGAACGGGTCGAGCACCACGTCGCCGGGGTTCGAGCACGCTCGGACAATCCGCCCCAGCAACTGCTCGGGCATCTGGCACCCATGCCAACCGGCTCGCTCCTTGAACGTCCCGTTAATCCTCGGAAAGTACCACGTGTCCTCGTCGGCTCCGAACGACTCGGGGATGTCCTGGGGCCGCAGCACCCAGGTGTCATCCGGCAGACGACCCCGCGGGTTGGCCCGCTTGTCGCCGTAGACCAGCTGCCTGGCCGAGGGGACCCGGATCGAGGGGTCCTGGGCGTTGAAGGTGAACTGGGCCTTGTGCTTGACGAAGTAGAACAGGTGAGCGTGCGAACGGCTAAACTTCCGAGTGCAGTTGACCCCGAAGGTGTAGTACCAGATCACCCAGTTGCGGAGCCCCAGCTGGTGGTCGTGCTTCTGCATCACCGACAACTCGGCGGCGTACTCGTCGCCGATCGCCAGCCAGAACGTCCCGGTCGGCTTCAGCACCCGGACCACCTCCGCCGTCCAGCGACGGCTCCAGGCCAGGTAGTCGTCGGCATCCCGCCGGTCGTCGTACTCGTCGTACTCGTACCCGATGTTGAACGGGGGGTCGGCAAACACCAGGTCGACCGAACCATCGGGCAATTCGGCGAGGCCCTCGAGACAATCCCGGGTGTGGACCTCTCCGAGCAGTTCGTCGGGGATCACCGCAGCATCCATCGCAGCATGGGCCTCGTGCCAGCACGCAATCCGTGTGAAATGACCTTCTAGGCGGGGTCCTTGACCACCGGGTTGGTCAGCGTACCGATGCCGGTGATCGAAATCGAGACCGTGTCGCCGTCTTGCAGGGTGAACTCATCGGGTGGCACCACACCGGTACCGGTCATCAGGAGCACACCGTCGGGAAAGACATTCTCACGGCCCAGCCACTCGATCAGGTCTTCGAAGGTTCGAGCCATCCGATCGACGTTGGTCGTGCCCTCGAACACCACCTCGCCCCCCCGCTCGACCTCGATCCCGATCTCGGTACCCGACCGATCCAGCGGCGAGTCGGCCAGCAGCACGCAGGGACCCAGCCCGGCCGACTCGCGGTAACACTTCGCCTGGGGCAGGTACAGAGGGTTCTCGCCCTCGATGTCTCGAGCCGACACGTCGTTGCCGATCGAATACCCCACCAGCCTCAGGTCGGGGCTGATCACCAGTACGAGTTCCGGCTCGGGCACCGTCCAGTCGCTGTCGGCCCGAACGCGGACCGGGTCCCCCGGACCGGCCACCCGGTGCGGGGTGGCCTTGAGAAACAACTCGGGACGATCGGCGGTGTAGACCTTGTCGTAATGAGTCGCCGCACTCTCGGATTCTTCCATCCGAGCCACCTGGCTCCGCTTGTAGGTCACACCCGCCGCCCACACCTCCTGGCAGTCGATCGGCGCAAGGCACCTGTAGCTGCCCTGGGCCAACTCGCTGGCGCCCGCTTCGAGCAGCCTGTTTGCACCGGCGGTGGGATCGGCCGAGTGGAGCAGATCGGCCAGCGAAGAGATGCTCTGGGAACCGGTGAGATCCAGCAACCGCGCCGAGCCATCCTCGGCCAGCACGGCGACTCCGGTCGTACCCTCGTTGGTGCGAACCCTGGCTAGCCTCATCGCTCGTCCTGTTCTGGCAGGTATTCAGCCGTTTTCATGCGTCGCAATGCCACCGGGTGGTGGCAGGATGTCACGATCCTACCCCAGTGCCCCCCGGACGCAAGCACTCCAGCGTCTGCCGGAAATCGTCGGGCAACGGAGCCTCGAATCGGATCGAACGGCCGGTGACCGGGTGAGTCAGTTCGAGCGAACGAGCGTGCAGGGCCTGGCGACGGATCGGCAACTCGAGGCCTTCGGACCGGACGCCTCCGTAGAGTCGATCGGCGAGGACCGGGTGGCCCAGGTAACTCAGGTGGACCCGCAGCTGGTGGGTGCGGCCGGTGCGGGGCGAGAGCCGGAGGTAGGAGGTCCGCTCGAAACGCTCGAGCACCTCGTAGAACGTCTCCGCGTGACGGGCCTTGCCCCCCTCGGGCACCACCTTCATCTTCTCGCGATTGCGACGACTGGCCGCCAGGTGAGTCTCGATGTAGTCACTGTCCAACTCGGGACTGCCCCAGCAGATCGCGTGGTATCGCTTGGTCACCTCGCGGAGTTCGAACTGCCGCGAGAGCTTGTGGTGGACCTGGTTGTTCTTGGCCACCACCATCACTCCCGTGGTGTCTCGATCGAGACGATGTACGATCCCCGGACGCAGCGCGCCGCCGACGTCGCTGAGTGAATCGAAATGGAACTGCAGGGCGGCAACCAGAGTTCCTCTCGATTGGCCACGTCCGGGGTGCACGATCATGTCGGCCGACTTGTCGATCGCCACCAGGTGCTCGTCCTCGTACAACACCGTCAGCGGCAGCTCCTCGGCCTCGACCCGAGGCTCCGATTCCTCGGGCAGGCTCAGCTCGATCACGTCGTTGACCCGCAGCCGACGAGACGACTTGGCAAAGAGCCCGTTGACGGTCACCGCCTCGGCAGCGATCGAGGCCTGGAACCGGGCGCGGCTGAAGTTGGGGTAGAGCCGGACGAGATAATGGTCCAGTCGCCAGCCATGGGCCCGAGCCTCGACGGTCACCCGGATCGGCGACCCCCCACCCGGTTGACTCATTCGCCCAACTTCTTCTTGGTGGCCGGTTTCTTCTTGGCAGCCGGTTTCTTCTTGGCAGCCGGTTTCTTCTTGGCAGCCGGCTTCTTCGCAGCCGGTTTCTTCTCGGCCGGCTTCTTCTCGGCCGGCTTCTTCTCGGCCGGCTTCTTCTTGGTGGCCGGTTTCTTCTCGGACGGTTTCTTGCCTGGCAGCGGCACGCTGTCGGGGATCTTCCGTATGTCCTTGTCCTTGTCCTTGTCCTTGTCCTTGGTGTCGGGCTGCGACTTGGGATCGGGCGCCCCCGGATTCCCGCCGGTCAGGCTCTCGAGCAGTCCAGGCGGGAAGGGATCACCTCCGGTTCCGATTCCCGTTCCGGCGGCACCCAGCGGTGAGGTCGCCAGGGGAGCGGGAGTTTCAGAGACCAGGAAGAACCACTTGTAGAATTCTGCAGCGTCGGGGTGTTGCAGCGACTCGCAACGGCTCCTGGCGAGTTCCTTGTAGGGGCCGTCGGTTGCTTCCAGTTTCCGGTAGGCGGCGACCGCCTTGTCGATCGACTCCTTGGTTCCCTCGCAGGTCGCTTCGGCCACGACGGCCAACCCGAGCAGGGCACGCTGACGCAATTCCGATCCCTCGGACGAGTTGTCCCGGACGCTCTTGAAATCGTCTTTCGCCTTGGTGATGTCAGCGATGCTGGTGCTCAGAATTCGTTGAGCCCCCTTGCGTCGATTGGCGCTTCTGTCGGAACGGTAGCCGCGTTGCAGCGACAGCCTCAGCCGCGTCTCGGCCCGAAGCAGCCGTGCCCAGGACCGGACCTCCGGGTCGGCGTCTTCGTTCTTGTTGAGGAAATTGGTGTAGACCTGTTCCCGCAAGTCGCTCACCCCCGTCAGCACACCACCGTCGTCCAGGCTACTGATCATCGCCTTGTTGACTTCGGTGGGGACCCCGATCCAGTTCCCCCAAGTGACCTCATTGGCCTGGGCCGAGGTGCCCTGGTAGAGGCCCCAGCCGATGCCGACGACGAGCAGCCCGGCGGCGACCCAGGTCCCGATCAGCCGTTGCTGGTGCTGGGGATGATCGGGGCGGAAGAAGTCCTTGAAGACCCCGATGATCGGGGCGAACATCAGGCCCAACTCGCCGGAAGCCGCCGGTCGCGACACACGACTCGAGCTGGACTCCTCGGACTGGCTGGCCGCCGAATCGGTTTCCGGAGCGGGTGAATCGGCCATGATTTCAGGGGGTTTTATGGAGGGGGTGTGAGGCTTGATGCGGAGCGTGAGAACCGCTCGGGGAGGGGTCACGCGGGTCAGGAACGGGGCCCTGCGGCGGCGGAGCGCGCGAGTATACGGTTTGCTGCGAACGAGCGTCAAGGGGGGGCGTCAGGAGGCAAACGGCCGAGGCGACTAGCCGCCCGAGCCGATGCGGACGGTGAATTCGGCGGGAAACGGCACGCTGCCGTCGCGGCGGCTGCGGCCAACCAGGCGGAACTCGACCAACGACGCAGGGACCAGGAAATACAGCGCCCCGTCGCCCTCGTACAGACACCTCAGGTCCTGGCGACCGGTTCGAGCAATCAAGTGGTGACCCAGGCCTCCGACCAGGGCCGTCAAGCCAACCGACTCGCGGTAGCCGCTCCAATCCTCGAACGCCAGGTCCTCCGCGACAGCCGCCTGCCAGTCACTCAACAGCCGGCCCAGGGATCCGGCAAGGTCCTCGCGACGGAGCCCGTCGAGTCGACTCGACTGCGACTCGGCAAACGCCCGCAGGCTCTCGGTCTGACCCATCCCGACTCGAACCAGCCGGAACTCCCTGGCCGGGTCGACCCGCACCTGCATCTTCCCGTCCGACTCGACAAACGCCAGCACCATCATGTTGCTGCGAACTCGCCCGGGCCGTTCCCCGAGACTCGCAATCAGCTCGGCATACGCCTCGGAACGAGACTCCATCAGTTCCGGATCGATCGACCTGGGCTCCAGCACCTCGGCCGTCACGTACGACGCACTCAGCTCCCCTTCCAGAGAGCCTCGGAACCGACTCGGGTCGTTCAGAAACCAGAGCACCGTGATCGCCAGCAGCAGGATCCCGCCGCACGCCAGCGGAAACCCCATTCCCCCTCTCTTGCGACGACGACGACGGACTCGGCTGGATATCGACGCCTGCGGCCGCGATTGGAATTCCGGCACCACGTCGGGCACCACGTCCGGATCGGTGGCTGAGGTGGCTGAGGTGGCTGAGGGTGATGCTGCGGTGGTTGATTCTGGCCGGGGCACGACGAGCGTGGTGCCGCATTTCGGGCAGGCTCCCTGTTTGCCGGCGGCCTGATCCCCGATGCGGATCGCCGCGGTGCAATACGGGCAATCGAACTCGATGGCCATCCCCGGCTCCTCGGTCGTGTCCACCTTCGGCAACAGGCCTGCGGCGGATCCGCCCCCTGTGCTTGGAGTGATTCAATCCGCCGCAGGCGGGCTAGTCGTCCTGTTCGACGAACACCGGCTTGAGCAATCGGTCGACGGGTGCGAAGTCATCCTTGAGCACCCCGCCCCAGCGTGTCGCGGCGGCCCAGTTGACGACCGAATCCCACTGGTTTCGGTCCTTCGAGAGGGTCGGTTTCTGGCCGTCGGGTCGAGATTCCTTCCAGGCGAAGGGGGGCCGCGACCAGTGGCCGCCGGCGGTGGAGAGATTCGAGAGGTCCAGGGGCGAGTTGGACCCGATCAGCACGAAGGTATCGCGACGACGGTGCGGCACTCCGCTTTCGCTCGAGAAGACATAAACGTTGGGAAAGACTTTGGCGAGCGTCAGCGTGTAGCAGCCGAGAAAATGACCACGATCGCGGGTGAACTTCGAGTCATGCGAGCGTCGCCTGAGGTCGGTGATGATATCCTTCAGCACCGCGTTGTCCCCGGCGTCCTCGAGCATGCCCTTGAGAGTCTCCTCGGTCACCGCGCCCCGCACTCCCAGCCGGTAGAGACTCTCGTCGGGCCGTTCGTACACCTCGACCCCGGGCAACCCGGGAATCTCCATCCATTCCCCGGCCACCGCCGCGGCGGCCCACGCCTCGGGCAACGGTGTGGCGAGCGTGGGCTGGTCGGAGTTGTAGTCGATCTGTTCGTCGCGCGCGGGTGCTTCGAAGCGGGGATAGATATCGATGATATTGGCCAGGAAGACCCCTCGCTTGGGATCAAGCAGTTTCCTCACGTCGTTGGTGAATTCCAGAGTCGTGAGGTGCCAGGGCACGCTGAAGTCGTTGAAGGCGTCGCCATAGATGAAGTCGTACTCGGGCCTGTCGGCCCGGGCGAGCTGATCTACGACGAAGTTTCGGGCGTCGCCGATCTTGGTGCTGCGTGAGATCAGCCCGTCCACGGCGAGCCCCAGTTCTTGCTGAACGGCCTTCAGGACCGCGGGATCCAGTTCGGCGACATCGATCACCGGTTCGTAGGGGAACTTGGCCTGGATCCACCTGGGAAACACGAAGCCGCCCCCGCCGATGAACAGTGTCCGCACCTGTCGGGATTGCTTGTACAGGTCGCTGATCGCCTCGAACCAGGGGTGATCGGGCGAAGCGGCCAGCAGCGTGTCCCGGTCTTCGGCGCTGACGACCATTTCGGCGGTCAACACTCCGAGTTCGGGATGGTATTCGATTCCGCCTGAGGGTTTCTTGTCGGTGCGGTTTTCCTTCCTGAACTCATCAGGGATCCTCACGCCCGGCGGCAGTTTTTCGAGATCGGCCGGCGAGAACCCGGACCAGTCCGAAGCGGTCGACTTGCGATGCAGTTCCTCGACGGCCAGCCACCAGGCCCCCGAGGCGCTCAGTTTCAGCAGCAGATCGCGATCGCCGGGCAGCAGCGTGCCGCGGACTCTCAGTTTGCCTCCGCCGGATCCCGAGAACGAGATGCTCCCGGGCAGTGTCTTGACGATCTGGTCTCGACCGGGGAATGCGGGCAGGTCGACGGTGACGTCGATGGCCCAGTCCTGCCGGGCCCTCTCGGTCGCCGCCGCGTAGACCAGTTCGTATTCGTACTTCAGCAGTGTCGGGTTGTCGAAGACGTAGTAGCTGTGAACGAGCTTGTCGAGCTTGAGATATTTCATCTCGACGCCGTCGTCCTCGTCGGTGGTCTCGACGACGGTGATGTATGAGTAGTTGCTCTCGTCCTCGTAGCGTCCCGGTACGTCTTCGCGGAGCGACAGCGTGCGTCCAAACTCGTGGAAGCCTCGGCCAATCTTCTGACCGGTCTCTTTCCATTCTTCGCGCAACTCAACCTGTACGGCCGGATCACGTCCCGTCCCCAGCAGAACTCCCAAGCCGTCTCCTGCGACTTTCAGCGATTCGCCTCGTGCCGCGGCTGCGAGTCCGAAGACGACCAGGAACTGGAGCCAGCCGAACGCGATCGCCGGCTTCAGTCTCGAACGCGGCGCCGCGGCACAGGCCGCGGTGATGCCCAGCAGAGCGGCGGTCAGAGTGACCAGGGCTCGTGTGCCGAAGAGGTCGATCAGCCAGAAGCCGGCCAGGAAGGTGCCGATGATCGAACCCAGCGTGCCCCAGGCGTAGACGTTGCCGACGGTGACCCCGGTCTTGCGGCTTCTCGAAAGTGCCAGGGCGGCGACGACCGGGGAGACGGTCCCCATCGCGGCGGCCGGAGGCCCGTAGATCACCGCAACCTGCACCAGCACCCAGACCGGCCAACTGACATCCGCGGACGAACCGCCCTCGAGAATCCACTGCGAGAGCCAGACGACCGGGCCCAGCAGTGTCGGCGGATCGGTCCGGTACCATTCGATCGAGAGCTGATCGAGCCAGATCACCAGGAAGCAGTGGAAGCTGGCCAGCAGCAGCAGCCAGCCCAGCGTGCGGCGGTGGTCGAACCGGTCTGCCAGGATCCCGCCGACGTAGTTGCCGATGGTGATCCCGGCCAGCACCACGCCGATCACGCTGGTCCAGGTGTACAGCGACTGGCCGATGTGGTGAGCCAGCAGGCGAATGGCCGAGAGTTCCAGCATCATGATGCAGAGGCTGGTAACGAACACGATGGCGTTGCAGCCGACCAGGAACCACCAGGTGCTGGGCCCGGCGTGGGGCCAGTCCGGGTCCGATGAGTGCAGTTCATTGCCGGCGGCCGGCAGCGAGACGGAGCCACCCGGGCGAGTTTCCGGCCGCTTCTGCAGGATGCCGACGACCAACATCGTCAGCGGGACCAGCCCCATCACCAGCAGAGCCACCGCGGTGCCACCGATGATCAGCGGCGTGGGGTGGTGATCGATCAGGTAGAAACCAGCCAGGAAGGTGCCGACGATCGAACCCAGGGCCGCCCAGGCATAGACGTTGCCGACGGTGAACCCGGTGCTGCGGCTGCGCGAGAGTGCCAGGCTGGCGACGACGGGCGAAATCGTGCCCAGCGCGATGGCTGGCAACAGGAAGATCACCGAGACCACGCACAGGACCCAGATCGGCCAGCCCATCGATTCGGGCCGGGTCACTCCGACCATCAAACCGTCAAGCACCAACGCCAGGCCACTGGTGACCGCGGCCAGAGGGAACAGGATCGCCAGCAGCTTGAGGTGACCGAAGCGGTCTGCCAGCATCCCGCCGGCGTAGTTGCCGACGGTGATCCCGGCCAGCACCACACCGATGACTCCGGTCCAGGTGTACAGCGACTGGCCGATGTGGTGAGCCAGCAGGCGCGAGGCGGTCAGTTCCAGCACCATGATGCAGATGTTGCTGGCAAATACGATCAGGTTGCAGCCGATCAGCCACAACAACGCTCTGCCCCGACCGATCTCGCCGCGTGTATGCATCACTTGCTTCCCGTTGCCGATCACCAGTCGCCGCTCAAGAGTTTGGCCAGTCATCATAGACGGCCCGACGGGTCGCGTCTCCACCGAGAGCCTTGGTTGTCATCGCTTCCTGCCGCCCCGTAGAATGCCCGCGAGATGTCTCACCCCTGCCGGAGTTGAGAGCGACTGATGTTCGAACGGATCGAGCTGTTTCCCGGCGTGATCGAGATGAACTACCAGGCGCGACGCCGCCTGGGCTGCTGCGTCTATCTGCTCCACAACGGTTCCGACTGGCTGCTGATCGACATCGGCTACGAGGACACGGTCGGGGACATCATCGAGATCATCCGGCAACTGGATTTTCCCCTGGCCAATTGCCGCTACCTGATCGCGACCCACGCCGACGTCGACCACGTCCAGGGCCTGGGCCGGGCCGCCGAACTGTTGCCCGGTTCCCGAACCTGCGGGCACCCCGATGCTGCGAGGCTGCTGGCAGAGGGCGACCGGGTGACGACCTATGCCGAGATCAGTGCCCAAGGCATCTCGATCGACATGCCGACGCTGCAGTTGGATGAGACGATCAGCGAGGGAGACCGGTTGCCGCTGGGCGACCTGGAACTGGAGGTCTGGCACACTCCCGGTCACACCGTCGGACAGCTCGCGTTCCGCCTGGGCAACTTGCTGTTTTCCGGCGACAACATCTACCGGGACGGCTGCGTGGGGAACATCGACGCACACCACGGCTCGGACATCCCGTCGTTCATCGAAAGCCTGACCCGGATCCGCGACAGCGACATCGAGTGGCTCTTGCCCAGCCACGGTCCCCCCTTCCGCAAGGACCCCGAGCTGCTGCAGGCCACCATCGATCGACTCGAAGGCTATTGCCACATGGCCGATTTCGGCACCTGTGCCACCGATTGGCCGTTGATGGACGAGTGGGACCGCGAACTGGTCGAGGGGTTCAACGCCGAGTAGCGTGGGGCCCGGGGTCTGACGCCCCGCCACGCTTTGGGTGGACTCCAGGAGAGGCTCCCGCAGCGGGGGGCCTGACCCCCTCCTTGCGTGCGGCCATGCAAAACGAAAAGGGGTCAGGCCCCCCGCCTGCGGTCCGCCTCAGGTGGAATCCACCTGAACCGTGGCGGGGCGTCAGACCCCAGTCTCCCCAATCGTTACAACCCGAACGACCCCTCGGCGCGGTCGGCATTCTTCCTAGGCCGGCAACTGACCTGTTAGGCTAGGTACACCGCCGGAGCACTTACGGCGACAAAGTCTGCCGGAACCGCATCCTGGGACAAAGTCGGACCATCGGAATAACCGATCAAACCGACAGTTCCGTGCGCTTCGACTTTGTCCAATGGCCGCTTTCCAGACCGCCATGACTAACTTCTTTGCCAAACGCGACCGATTCGGCCACGGCAACGCGCTGTGGGTGGTCCTACTGCTGGTCTTCCTGGCCACTCCCGCCATCTGGTCACTCTCACGCATCGACCTCGAAAACGACATCGCCAACTGGCTACCCGAGGACGATCCGCAGGCCCGGACGCTGCGATGGTACCAGGACAACTTCCAGCACGAGGACCGCGTGCTGGTGTCGTGGGATTCGAGCTCGCTGTCCGACCCGCGGGTGAAGTGGTTTCACGACAGGCTGGTCGGCAAGACCGACACCAACGGAGTGCGTCGCAGCGGTTCGAAGCTGATCAAGTCGGTCACCACACCGCAGGACCTGATCGTCAGGATGATGAAGTACGACGTCGAGGGGGCCGAGGCGGTCGGACGACTCGAGGGCGTGCTGATCGGCACCGGGCCGCTGAAGGTGAAGCTGACCGAACTGGGCCGCCGCGACATCAAGCAGGTCCAGAGGTTGATCCGGCAGCAGGCCGCCGCCGACCTGAAACTCGATGTCGAGTTCCTCGCTGCCGGAGTCGAGTGGGAACCGAGCGAGGAGGACGCCCAGCGGCTCAAGAAGTTCATCGGTGCTGATCCCCCGGAAGATTTCGAATCCGAATCCGAATCCGAGACCGACTCGGATGCGGAGGATGGAGAGGACGAGGACGAGGAGCAGTTTGATCCCGAGCAGTTCCTCTTGCCCACTCACGACTTCCAGGTCCGCTACCAGGGCATGCGGCGAGACAGCAAGTCGACCGAGGGGCTGATCGCTTTGATCTCCGGCATGAGTGCAGCGGGTTCGCCCGAGGATCCGTTGGTGGCCGAGGACGGCTGCTTCTTCCACGCCGGTGCCCCCGTGGCACTCTCGGTCAGCCTCACCGACGCCGGGATGGCCGACGCGGCCGAGACTCTGGTGGAGATCCACCGGCTCGCGGTCGAGGTGGGGATCGGTGCCGCGGAGTTCCGGATGGGCGGTCGACCGGTCGCCGGATCGGCACTCGACGAAATGGTCAAGGACTCGGCGTGGAATTCGTCGGAGGACATTGCTCCCTGGCAGCTGCACCGCCGCTCGATCATCCTGCTCTCGGGACTGGTCGGCATCGTGCTGGCCTTCGTGATGCTCCGCAGCGGCCGCCTCGCCACCCTGGTGCTGGTCGTCAGCTACTACACCACACTGCTGGCCGTCTCGCTCGTGCCGCTCTCGGGCGGACACATGAACATGGTGCTGGTGGTGATGCCGACCCTGATGTTCGTGCTCACCGTCTCGGGTTCCATCCACATCGCCAACTACTGGAAGCACTCCGCCGTCAAGAACCCGGCCACCGCGGTGGTCGAGGCGGTGCGGATGGCCAGGGTGCCGTGCACGCTGGCGAGCGTGACGACGGCGATCGGGCTGTTGAGCCTGTTGACGAGCACGCTGAGACCGGTACGTCAATTCGGAGTCTACTCGGCCATCGGCTGCCTGATCTCCCTGGCCATGGTGCTCTACGGACTCCCCGCCCTCTTGCAGTTCTGGCCATCCCGTTCCCCGAACCAGGCCGACCTCAAGCGGGACGGCTGGACCCGGCTGGGGCTGTTGGTCTCCCGGTTCTGGATCCCGGTGACCCTGACCTCGATCGCCGTCTTCGTCGGAGGCACCTGGGGCCTGACGTATTTCAAGACCGAAACCAAGGCGATCCGCTACTTCCCCGACCACTCGCGGGTCGTCGAAGACTACAACTTCCTCGAACACAACCTCTCGGGCATCGTCCCCGTCGAGCTGGTGATCCGCTTCAGCCGCGAAGAGCAGAAGCGGTTGAACTTCGTGGAGCGGATGGAGGTGGTCCGGGAAATCGAACGCAAGGTGCGTGAGCATCCCGAGATCAGCGGTACGGTCTCGCTGGCCGATTTTCAGGAACCGTACAAGCCGCTCCCCGAGAGTGCCTCGGGTCTCCGCAAACGACTCGCCAAGAAGAAATCCAGCATCCTCGAGCGACGGGTCAAGGGAGACGATGAGACCGAGCCCGAGAGCGGGGCACGGGCGTTTCTGCACGTGGCCGACAAGGCGGCCGACCTCGAGATCGCCGGTGATGAAAAACTGAACCGATCCGGCGACGAACTGTGGAGGATCACCGCACAGGTCTCGGTCATGTCCGACTACGACTACGGACACCTGACCAACGACCAGCGAACCGGCGACCTGGACAACATTGTCAAGAGCGTGATCAAGAGACACTCGGGGTGCCACTACGTGGTCACCGGCATGGTGCCGGTATTCCTGAGAACTCAGCAGGCGGTACTCGACAGCCTGATCTGGAGTTTCGCTCTGGCGTTTGGCGTGATCGCGGTCGTGATGATGATCCTGCTCCGCAATCCGCTCTCGGGCGTCCTGACCATGCTGCCCAACCTGATGCCCGTCGGCATCGTCTTCGGGCTGCTCAGCTGGGCCGGCCAGGCCGTCGACATCGGCACGATGATCACCGCCAGTGTCGCCCTGGGCATCTCCGTGGACGGCACGCTGCACCTGATCACCTGGTTCCGGGCCGGGTTGCGAGACGGGCTGCAGCGACACGACGCCGTGGCCCGATCGCTCTCGCAATGCGGACCGGCGATGTGGCAGACCAGCCTGGCCGTCGGGCTGGGACTGCTGATGCTGGCTCCGGCCGAGTTGCTGCTGATCAGCCGGTTCGGCTGGCTGATGGCCGCGTTGATCGGAGCCGCATTGATCGCCAACGTGGTGCTGCTGTCGGCCCTGTTGGCCGGACCACTGGGCTGGTTGATCCAGAAGGGGATGGCCGCGGAAATCGCCATGGGCATCAGCAAACAGCCCCCCGCACAACCCCACCTCAAGCTCAGTTCCGCCTCGACCGCATCCGGCGGAACCGCTGCCGAGGCCTGAACCGGATCACCTCTCGGGCTTCGGTACTGTTCCAGACCCGCTCGGGGTCCTAGAATGGAAGAGCGGAAGAACCGGGAGCCGAAGAACCGGGAGCCTAACCGGGAGCCTGCTGAAGTGAGCGAATTCGTTGAACCCCTGGGAATGCGTGTGCTGGTCCGCAAGGACGAGGCACGGCAGACGACCAAGGGGGGGATCGTGTTGCCCGACGACGCCGAGATCCCCACGATCACCGGGCGGGTGATCGAAATCAGTTTCCAGGTCGACAACGACGACGACTTCCCGATCAACAAGTACGACAAGATCCTGTTCCATCCCAAGAACGCGATCCCGGTCGACTTCGAGCCTGACAACCTGCTGTACGTCGTCCCGGTCGACGACATCGTCGCCATCTTCCGACGTGCCCCCTCGCCCGAGTCGGGAATCGGCTCGACCAGCGAAGTCGACGAGCGGGACGAGGAAGACTAGGTCCAAGAGGCTGGGGTCAGACGCCCGCCACAACTGGTCCGTGCTCCATCTCCAACGGCCCGCACGCGGGGGCCTGAACCCTTTTGTTCCAACCGCGGTTTCTGGCCGAAGGGTTCAGGCCCCGCTTGTGGTCCGCCTCCGTCGAACCACAGGCGGCGTCTGACCCCAGCCTTACTGCGCGGCCGACTCGTACGCCGCCAGGATGGCCTCCACGGCAGAAGCCCCCATCGAGACCGGCACGTCGCTCTCGCGGTCCCCGTCCAGGCAATCCAGAAAGTACTCCGCATCGGCAGTCGCCTCAGCGGCCAGCGGCCACCAGTCGGTCTTGGGCTCGACCCCACCCGACTCCTGGGTACTCGACCAGAACCCCATCGGGTCCTGGGGGTGAGGCACCTCCGGCTGGCACCACGCGGCGGAGTCGCTGAAGATTTCCAGCCGAGGACGAAACGCATCGACCGATTCGGTGGCGTCGGTCCCCACCAGGTGCAGCTGGTGAATCCCGTGACTGGGATGACTCGACCAACCGCTACGGCCCACCGTAATCGTCGCCTCGATGCCCCCCTCCAGCCCCACCAACAGCGCCGCAAAGTCCTCGGCCCCGTTCCCCTGGTGCTCTGCAAAGAAGTAGTTGGCCGTGGCCGCCTCGACCGATTCGACCCGGCACCCGGTCAACCACTCGAAGAGCACCAGCGGGTAGAGTCCCACACAAAACAGCTCACGCTTCGAATCGAACCAGGTGAACCGCTCTGCAACCGCTGCTTCGCGTCTGGGCTGATCGAGATCTGCGGTGCCGGCGACGCCCTTGGCGAACAGCAATTCGGCATGCAGCCCGACCAGACTCCCCAGCCGGCCGCTGTCGAGCACTTCGCGGCAACGCCGGCCGATCGAGCTGCGGACGAGGCTGAACATCTGGCTGCGGACCCCGGATTCCTCGACCGCCGCAACCACCTCCCGAGCCCCCTCGAGCGTCGTGCACAGCGGCTTGTCGACATAGACGTGCTTGCCGGCCCGGGCCGCGGCCACCGTCATCCTCGCCCGCCGCTCCGGCTCGGGGCACAGGCAGACCAGGTCCACGTCGTCACGCTCCAGAGCCGCCTCGTAGGGCTCGAGGTACTCGATCCCCAATTCGCCCGCCAGTGCGACGTTGAGTTCACGGCGTCGGGCCGGGATGTCCGACTCGTCGGTCAGGCCCACCAGGCGGACTCGCGGATCGGCGGCCAGGGCCCGCGAGTAGTTTTCCTGGTGAGTCAGGTTGCCGGCGACGATCAGCAGGCCGTAACGGGCCGACGACACAGAATCTCTCGAAGAGGTCACGATCGTCATTTCAGGTGAGCTGAAGCACCCGCTCGGCGTTCTTGCGGAAGACCTTGGCCTCGACCGCGGCGGGCAACTTGAGGCTATCGAAGAGTTCGAACTGGGGCACCGGCTGACCCGGCTGCAGGTAATCGGTACCGAACATCAGCCGGTCCTGCCTCCGCAGCAGGAAGCCGCGACCGAATTCCTTGTCGCGGGAGATCGAGTTGGCTCCGGACCCCGCCGAGAGATCTCCGTAGATGTTCGGGTAGCGTTCCATCAACCGTTCGATGGCGCCGCCAGGGGTGACCGGTCCCTTCGGGTAGCTGCCCAGGCTCTTGCAGTCACCGGAAATCGACGCCCACCAGCCCGGTCCGTGGCCGATGAAGTTGAGCTTGGGATGAGCCTTGATGGCGTGTTCGAGTCGGGGCAGTCCGGGAGTGTCCTTGCCGCGGATGGCGTCGATGTGGAACAGCAGCGGGATGCCGACTTCCTGGCACGCCGCGTAGATCTGCATCATCAGCGGGTCATCGAAGTTCAACCCGACCTTGTGCTCGCCGAAACCGCGAGCCCCCAGGTCGACCCAGTGCTGGATGATGCTGATGAACCCCTTCACACCACCCCGCACGCTGGTGCGCGGATCGATCGAACAGAAGGGGATCAAGCGATCGGGGTGCTGCTTGGCGGCCTTCAGAGCCGGCTCGGTCAGCAGCAGGAAGCTCGACGATTCGGGCGAGGTCAACGGCAGCAGCACCGACTTCTCGACATCGTGCTCGTCCATCCACTCGAGCAGCCCCTTGGGAGTCAGCTCCTTGTTCCCGTTCCAGGTGGTGCCGATGTGAGTGTGCACATCGATGTACTTGCTCGCCCGCTTCTTCTTCGGCTCGGCCGCGTACAGGCCGCTAAAACCCTTCAGGCCCGACAGGGCGGTGGTGGCGGTGGTGGCGGCGGTGGCGGCGGTGGCGGTGAACTGTCGACGGTTGAGCATGATGGTCTCCGGGATCGTCTCCGGGTTGGCGGCCCTGCGGCCGATGGGTTCGAGTGGTCCTAGCCGCTGGAGGGACTCAGTTCCGTGACCAGGCTACTGCGGCGGTACTCCTCAGGGACCTCCTCCAGGTTCCTGACCGCCACCAGTTCCGCCACGATACTCACGGCAATCTCGGGCACCGACTGCGACCCGATCTCGAACCCCAGCGGGGCCCGGACCCGCTGCAGCGCGTCCCGCGAAATGCCTTCTCCGAGCAGGTCCTCGAAGATCAACTTGATCTTGCGTCGGCTGCCGATCATCCCGACGTAGGCCGCGGGCGTCTCGACCAGGTGATACAACGCCTCCTCGTCGTGGTTGTGGCCTCGGGTGACAATGACGCAGAAGGTGTTCTCGTCGACGTCGAGTCCCGAGAGTGCCGAGTCGATCGGTGCGACCATCAGCCGTCGTGCCTCGGGAAACCGCTCGGGGCTGCAGTACTCGGCCCGGTCGTCGACGACCCACACATCGAAGTCGACCGTATCGGCCAACCGGGCCACTTCCTGTCCCACGTGCCCGGCTCCGACGATCAGCAACCGGCTTCTCTTCTGCTGAGGCATGAAGGAGGTGCCGGCGGCGACGTAGGGTCGGCGGCGTGAGGCGAGAGTCTGCAGCGAGTCTTCGAGCGCTGGTGGAGTGGTCCCTTCGCCGCGACGGGCGAGAATCTCGCCCGACTCGTCCAGCAGGAACCGATCCGCCACCCGGCCTCCGCCAGACTTCTCCTCGTCGAGCACCACCGCCTCGGTACAGCCCCGTCCTGTGCCCAGCGTCGCGGCAAAGGTCTCGTAGAATTCCAGCTCCAAGGCGCTGCGGATCGGGTCGACCAGCATCGTCATGCGGCCGCCGCAGATCAGGCCATCGTCCCAGCCGTAGTTGCTGTCGAGATTGAAGGTGAGCAGTTCGGTGGTGCCGTCATCGAGCAGCCGCAAGGCCCGCCGCTTGACCTCCGCCTCGACACAACCGCCCCCGAGTGTCCCGGCCTGGGAACCGTCCTCGTAGACCAGCATCGCGGCTCCGGCCTTTTGAGGCGTCGAGCCGCGTGTTTCGACCAGAGCGGTGTAGGCCACCCGGCGACCGGCCTCAACCGCTTCAATCAACTCGGTCAGGATCTCCCGCATCGGCTCGGTCCGCAATCGGGGTCTGGGATGTCAATCGGTGAAGTCATTCAGGCCGCCGCTCTCAACAACGGCCATCCTAACCCATCGACCGCACCAGAACCAATTCCGCAGCACGCCGCGGCAACACCCACATGAGAACCCCGGGGTTTCCACCCCGGGCTAGGTCATACCGCCCGCGCCTTCGGCGGCGGCTTGGTGCGAGGTGGAATGTAAGGTGGGTTGGTGGACAACGCCGTGAGATCCCGGGGTTTCCAGCGACGACCTCTCCCCCCGCCCCATAGCCCCGCCGAAGGCGCGGGCGTCCCCGACCAGCCCAGGGTGCAAACCCTGGGTCATCGGGCCTGAATCCTGCGGCGCCGGGTAGTTCTCGCGAAACACGGGGGCTGGTAGTGTGTCGCCCGCCTGCGGCGGGCTGGGCCTCGGAGAGGCGATGAGCTCAATCAGGCGGGCTAGCCCGCTGACACCTCTTCGAGCAACTGTGCCGTCGCCTCGAGTTCTCTCGTCAAGCCGCTGACCAGGTCGGGCTGCTCGGACCCCGGCAACACCTCCCACGTGTAGGTTTCAACTTCCAGGTGAGGCTCGTAGTCGAGGTCACCGGCGACGCAGGCCAGCGCGCGACGCAGGTCGTCGCGGGTGGTCCCCAACGGACCCAGCGACTCGGCATCGACGGGAACGTGGAAGTGCACTCGCCACGAATCGGCCGCAAGCCATTCCGCAGAAGGCGACTCGGCCAGGTCGCGATCCAGGTCGATGTAGCGCAGCACCTCGCCCTCGGAGGTCCGGGCGGTGCTCTGGTGCAGGTACCTTGGCTCGATAAACCCCGCCAGCCTCTGGCGGCCTTCGAGGTTGTTGGCGGGGTCCTCGAGCGTGATCGCACAGGTGATGTGGATCTTGTTGAGCCGGATGCCAGAGCGGTCCAGGCTCCGGATCGACTCGGCCACATCCTCGAACTCGACCGACTGGTGACACACGTCGTAGCAGACACCCAGGTACTCAGCGGCAACATCCCGCATACCACGCCGCTGTGCCTCGTCGAACAGCTCGCCGAAGAATTCCAGCGTCTCGTCGGTCGTTTCCAGCAGGCACAACGGCTCCGGCTCGATCGCCAGCCGCACCCGGCACCCGGTCTCTTCGAATCGCAAAGCCGCCGCGGAAGCCCAACTCAACAGGGCGTCGATGGCCCGAGGCCTGAAATCGTCATGTTGTTCGAGATGCTTGAAGCCCAGCGGGACCGTCGAAATGCTCCCGTCGGTCCCCTCGGGCAGCAAAGCCGCCAGCACGTCGGCGCAATCCAGCGTGTAATCAAGCCGCTTGGGAGCGGACCAATCGGGCAGGTAGACCTGCTCCTTGACCCGTTCGCCGTGAAAGTCGCCGTAGGGAAAGGCGTTGAGCGTGTAGCAGGCCAGGCCGCGGTCGGCCAATTCTCCGGCGAGGGACCGTGGGCCGGAGGGATCGGCCTTCAGTTCGGCGATCACCGGAGCCGCCAGCCACAAGCCCGCGGCCAGCGGCCGGCCAAAACGGTCTCGGACCCGACGCGCGTACCGATCCAGCCCTGACACCACCTCAACCAGGCTGCGGCCCGGATGGACGTTTGTGCAGTAACTCAGCGGCAATCGACTCAGGCTCATCGTGCCCAGAGGCTCCCAACGTCGGCGAACGGGCCATCCTAGCAGCAACCGCGTGACCACCGCAGTCCGGTGCGCGTATACTGGAGCAGGAGTCGAGTCGTGCAGCGTCGTGAACCGGTTCCCCGAGAGCCCGGGCAGGCCAAGCCGAGATGGAACCGGTCGATTCGACAGAAACCCGGCCGCCGAATCGGGGTTTATTCTCCGCGGGCGTCCACGGAAACTCGATCGTGATCAGCAGCAGCAACCAATTCAAGTTCCTCCACGATCCCGACGTGCAGCGGATGCTCCGCGTGCAGGACGGCGACGAGGCGGCGTTTGGGGAATTGGTCGAGACGTATCGCGAGCGGCTGATCCACATCTTCTCGCACCTGGTCGGCGGCCAGGACGCGGCCGAGGATCTGGCCCAGGAGGTGTTTTTGCGGGTGTACCGGGCACGTGAGACCTACCGCCCGACGGCGAAGTTTTCGACCTGGATGTTCCGCATCGCCAACAACCTGGCCTACAACGCCCGCCGCACATTGGGACGTCGCAAGGAAGTCACGATCGCGGCGGACGATTCCGGGCCGCTGGGACCTCGACCGGCCGAACAACTGCTGGCCGAGCAGTCTTCGCTGCTGCCCTCCAGGCAGTTCGTCACCCGCGAGATGCGCGACCAGGTCCGCAACGCCATCGAATCGCTCAACGACCGCCAGCGGCTGGCGGTGCTGTTGCACAAGTTCGAGGGTATGAGCTATGCGGACATCGGCGTATCAATGGACCTGACGCCGCAGGCGGTCAAGAGCCTGCTGTCGCGGGCCCGCGAAAACCTGAAACTGCACCTCAAGAAGTACGTTTCCCACTGACCCCCCCCGGCACCATGAACACTCCCGATCCCCCTCTTCCCGCAGATCCACCTGACGGTCAGGACCCGGTGTCCGAGAGCAACTCGGAGGATCGCTCGCCGCAGGCTCCCGAGGAGACTCGGGCCGAGCCAGCGGCGGCTGGTGCCGAGGAACCCGGCGGTGAGACGACCGCCGACTTCGGTCCCGGCTGGCGGGCCAACCTGGTCGCCTACCTCGACGGCGAGTTGAACGAGCGGGACATGCAGGAACTCGACGAGGTGCTGGTGCAGCAGCCCGATGCTCGAGCCAATGTCGAACAGCTCAGGCAGACCTGGGACCTGCTGGACGTACTGCCCCGTCCGGCGGTCACCGAAGAATTCTCGGCCCAGACGCTGGCGACCATGCAGGTGATCCGGGACGAGGAGCCGCCACCACCCTCGCCCTGGCCTCGCCGCGGTCTGCTGGCGATTGTCTGGGCCCTGGTGCTGTCGGTCTCGGGAGTCGCCGGGGTGCTGCTCGCCGATCGCTGGCAACCGGACCCGACCCACAAGCTGATCGCCCAGCTCTCGGTCGTCGAACGGCTCGAGACCTATCGCGAAATCGGTGACCTCGAGTTCATCAAGGCCCTGGCCGAAACCGAGCGATTTCCTCGCGACAGCGAGCTCGACGAGCCAATCGCCAGGAACTCGATCCTGCTCACCGCGATCCCCGAAGAGCCCCGCGAGCGGCGGACCTACATTGCCGACCTGCCCTCGGATCGCCGCAAACAGCTGACGAAGAACCGCGAGGACTTCTCGGGGCTGGCTGCGGCCCGGCAGGCCGAATTGATTCAACTTGACGTCGAAATCTCCGGGTCGCCCAGCCTGGCGGGTGTTGCCGCAGACTTTCATGGTTGGCTGAGAACGCTGCGACCGTGGCAGCGAGACGAGATCCGCAAGACGACCACCGGAGTCACGGACAAGATCACCCTGGTCCTGGGATACCTCGACGAACAGGAGGAGCAACAGAAGGTCCGCAGGCTGGGTGGGCCGCAGGCCGCCGCGGCACTCGGAAAGGGTCCGTCGCTTTCGAGCGAGGACTTCGCGAGAGTCATTTCGGCCATCGAGCAACACTTGTCGGGGGCGCAGAAGCAGCAATTGGGCAAGCAGGCCGAGCTGACCGGGACCACACGAGCGATACTCGTCCTGGAACTGTCGACATCCCTGCTGAACAACGGCTCTCGACCCGCTGCCTCACCGCCGACGGCGGCCAAGCGGGTTCGACCCCGCTGGCCGGATCCCGAGCTGGGTCGAGCGATCGTCGCTGCGATTCACAGCGCCACGGTTCGCGGTTGGATCAAGCAGGCCGACGGTCCCGAAACGCGCAGGTTGAGGCTGGGCTTGATGATCATCCGCGGCCTGGTCTACGAGTCGTTCCGGGAAATCAGGCGGAATCGTCCGTCGGAACGAAATCTCCAGGAGCACTTTGTCGGATTGTCGCGTGAGCGGCAGGACGAGCTGATGAGACTTCCGCCATCGGAATCCAAGCGACGACTCCGCAGATCGCTCTTCCAGAAGAACAACCCCGACGCGATCGCCAGCCCGTTGCAGTTGTACCGCCGCTACTTCCGGCTGCTGGGACGGATTCGGCCACGTCGCGGACCAGGCGGTGGCGGACTCGGGAACGGACCGGGTCCGAACCCCTCGCCCCGCAAGAAATCCGCCGAACCGCCACGGGGACGGCCGCCGGCTGCTCGACTGCCTGGCGGTACTCGTTGAAGAGCGACGGCCCCGGGCTATGCGCTGCCGGCCCCGCCAAGGGCGGGGGCTTGATGGGGTTGGGCGTGTTCCCGTCGGAACCCGGGGTCTCCACCCTCGTTGTACTACACAAGAGTCCCGGGGTTTCCACCCGCGGCTACTCGACCGCCTGGCGGTACTCGTTGAAGACCTTGCCGTGCACTCCGTGGTGCTTCAGAGAAATCACCGCGCGATCGCCGCGGCGGCTGACGCGAACGCTGAGGAATCCGCCCTGGACCCGGTGAAACGGCTGAACAGCCCGATTGCGACCGGGCGTTCCGCCGGCGTGTTCGTCGCTGGCGGGTCCGCATGAGAATTCTCGGAGACCGGTGGCCGGGTCGATCGAGAGGTACTGCCAGTGCCGGTCCCCGCAGCAGACAAAGAAGTTCTCGAGCTTGTGCTGTCGGGTCCAGATTCGGAAGTAGTTCCCCTCGGTCGCAAACGCCGCATTCGAGTGGTTGTCGTTCTTGCCCCGGGGACGGTCGGGGCCAACGATCGGGGTCGGGCTGATCAGCACGCGGAAGCTGGCATCGCTGGCCAGGATCGTCCGCTTCAACCACGCCATCTGCTTGGCTCCCCAGATCGTCTTCTTCGGACCGTCGGGCATCGAGTTGGCCGAGCGGTACAATCGACCCTCGACCATCCAGATCTGCAGGTCGCGGCCCCAGCGAACGGTGCGGTAGGTCAACTTGCCCATCGGCACCTGCTCGCGGTAGATCCCAAAACCCTGCTCGAACGTCAGAGGCAGCATCCAGGGAGACGGTTTCGTCGACCAGCCGTCATCAACCCAGCTGTCGTGATCGTCGACTTCCCAGTAGCCGGGCACCTTGCGGTGGAAGGCAACGTGGCGGGGCAGCGAGTACATGCGGTGCCAGTGAAAACGGGCCAGGCCGACGGTCCGTGCCCGAGGCTCCTCGCTGTCCAGGTACACCGTGTCGCCGGTGGGGACGATGAACTGAGGCTTCAGCCGGGCCATCGCCGGGTAGATGTGGTAGCCGGCGGGGTCGTCGAGGTCCCAGTAGGACTGGCCGGTGACGACGGTAAAGGTGACATCCTGAGGCGTGTCGGCGGCCGAGGGTGTCTGGAAGCTGCCCCGTGCGGTGGCCGAGATCTTCGCCTCGGCACCTGCGCGAGCCTCGACCGTGACCCGGTAGCTGCGGCCCGGCTCGAGTCGGTCGAGGGCGAACTGGTGAGTGAAATCGTGCTGCTTCGAGACGCGGACCCACGCGGACTTCCTGCGGTCCTTCTTCTTCCCCTTGCGGTACCAGTGCACCCGCACCTCCCCAGCCGCCCCGTCGATCTCGCCCTGGCGGCTCGTCAACGGCACCGTCGAGGGCACGTAGTCGGCAACCCGGGGCGTTCGCTTCTTCGGCTCGCGATGTCCCGTCTCGTTCCGCTTCGCCGTCGCCGTGACCCGGGTCCAGACGATCGCCGAATGGCCCCGTACCTCGCCCACCCTCAGACCCATGCCCAGGTGCACGTCGGCGGCGGTGGCTGGGGAGACGAGGCTGGCCAGCAGGATCGCGAGCAGCGTGCCGTGGAGGGACCTGTGCATGCTGTGCATGCTGTGCATGGAGACGCGTTCCCGTTTGTTGCGGAGTTCTTGAGACGACAACACCCGGCCCTGCAGGCAGGACCGGGTGTCGTGTTTCAGTCGAGTCGAGCAGCAAAACTCAGACGTTCTTCAGCCCGACGTTGATGTAGGCGTGCACGTGCGGGGCTCCGCGGAAGAACGACACCCAGGTCGGCCCTTCGAGTCGCCACACGTCCCAGACCTTGTCGTTGTCGAGGTCCGCGGCGGTGTAGAAGGCCATGTTGAGGGTCTTGAGACCGCCACCGGCCTTGAGCACGTTGAGGGCTTCCTTGACGTCCTCGGCCCGGTAGGGGTTGAGCACCGTCTTGATCGTCGCCATCACCAGCTGCTGCTGGTCCTTGGACAATTCTCCGACGTTGATCCCCGGGAAGCTGCCCTTCTTGCCACTCAGCAGCACGGCAGTCTCCTTGGGCTCCTTGCCGATGCTGGCCGCGGCGGCCTGCTTCGGATCGAGCGACTTGAAGACCTTGTCGGCGGCCTGGGTCTGGTAGTAGTAGAGTTGCTTCTTGGGGTTGGAGAGTCCGTGGCCGTAGACGATCGGGCCGCCGAAGGCCGCACCCTCCACGCTGTTGCCATCGGCTCGCAGCGTCAGGTGACGACCGGTCAGCTCGAACTCGAAGCCCCCCTTGCCCTTGCCCGGCTCGCCGAACAGAGCGATGTGGTATTCGCTGAACCCGCCGTTGTCATCTTCCATCTGCTGCATCACGCGGTCGTAACCGTCTTCACTCATCATGCCGCGGACGACCTTGTCGATCAGCACCCGCTGCTCGGCGGTGTAGAAATCGCCGCCGATCGTCGGCTTGGTGATCGCCCAGTTGGCGCTGATCTTCTTGCGAAGCGGATGATCGAACCCGAAAGCGACCATCTTCTTCTGGGCCTCGGTGAGCGACCCGTGCAGCTCTGCCGCAACCGTCTCGGCAGCACTCTTGGCCGAAGGCGCAGCGTACAAGGAACCACTCAGCGAGCCGGCCCCGACGGCCAAGGCCGCTCCACCTACACTGCGGACGAAATCGCGCCGCGACAGGTTACCGCAGTCGGAACAGCCATTCGTGTGATCGTGTGCCATCGTCTGATCCTCTTGGAACATGAGAGAGTATCGTTGTTGAATCGAAATGGTCTCTGAGCACCTGGAGCACGACAGCCTACCTGCGTGGTTCCGGGTGAGCAACTACAAAGGAGCCTGGGCCAATGCGGACCCACCCCGGGGCGTGGCATCCCCGGTGGGGGTGCGGTTAGAGTACGGCTCGAGACACCCACCCGAGAGAGCCAGACCGATGACCCGCCCGTTCGCTCTGCAAGTCGCCCGCTCTGCCCTGCTGGCCTTCACCCTGCTGTCGATCGCCACGACGGCCACCGCCGCAGACCCCCGGCCGTTTCCCGGCACCCGGCCACTGACTCTCAAGGGGCCCCTCGACGAGCTGATGGTCGACGGGATCAACCGCTACGCATTGCGGGCCCTGGCCGGATCGGAGGAACTCCGAGCCGCTCGCTGGAAGCGGGACGTTTCGAGCCCGGCAGCGTACGCCAGGAGTGTCGCGGCGAACCGGGCACGGTTTCGGACCATCATCGGAGCCGTCGACGCCCGCGTCACCTCGCCGAAAATCCATCTCATCGCCACGCTCGAGAACAGTTCTCGAGTGGGCGGCACCAAGGCCTGGTCGGCTCACGTGGCCCGCTGGGACGTGCTCGATGGAGTGACCGCTCGAGGGCTGGTGCTGATCCCCTCCGACACACCGATCGCCAACGTGATCGCTCTGCCCGATGCCGACTGGACTCCCGAGCAGTTTTGCGGTCTGGCCGAGGGAGTCACGCCGCAGGCTCAACTCGCCCGACGGCTCGTCGAAAACGGGTGCCGGGTGATCGTGCCGACACTGATCAGCCGTGACGCCCAGTTCTCCGGTGACCCTCGCGTCCGCTACACCAACCAGCCGCACCGCGAATTCGTCTACCGGATGGCGTTCGAACTGGGTCGGCACGTGATCGGCTACGAAGTGCAGAAGATCCAGGCCGCGATCGACTCGCTGGCCGTTGATGGCAAGCAGCCGCTGCCGCTGGCGGTGGTGGGAGTCGGCGAGGGGGCGCTGCTGGCACTGCACTCCGCCGCTCTCGACACCCGCATCGACGCCGCGATGGTCAGCGGGTACTTCGACCAGAGAGCGGAGGTGTGGAGAGAGCCGATTTACCGGAACGTCTGGAGCCAGCTGACCGAATTCGGCGACGCCGAGCTGGCCGGGTTGATCGCGCCCCGGACGCTGGTGGTCGAAGCCTGCCGGGCTCCGGAAGTCAGCGGCCCGCCCGCGGCGGGCAAGGGACGAGGCGGGGGCGCGGCACCCGGAGCGATCGAGAACTGCACGCTGGGGCAGGTCCGAGCCGAATTCGACCGCGCACTGGGAATCTACACTCAACTGAAAGCCGCCGATCACGCCACGCTGGTCGCTTCAGGTGAAGGCGACGGGCCGGCGGGCACTTCCGAGGCTCTTGCAGCACTGTTGGCAGGACTCGGAGCCCGGGGACCCCTGGCCGCCGGCGGCGCGAAGCCGACTGTCGAGGGGTCACTGCCGGATCCGCTGCGGCGACAGGGGCAGCAGGTCGGCGAACTGGTCGCCTTCACCCAGACACTGCTGAGACGCTGTGCCAAGATCCGCGACAAGCTCTGGAAGGGTGCCAACCGCTCGAATCTCAAGACCTGGGCCGACACGGTCGAGACCTACCGCGACCTGGTCTACGACGAGCTGATCGGGCGGCTGCCCAAGCCGAGCATCCCGCCTAACGTCCGCACCCGGCAGGTGCTCGATACCGACGCCTACCGGGGTTATGAAGTCGTGATCGATGTCTATCCCGACGTGATCGCCTCGGGCATCCTGCTGATGCCCAAGGACATCAAGCCCGGCGAGAGGCGGCCGGTGGTCGTCTGCCAGCACGGGCTCGAGGGGGTCCCGATGGACACGATCACAGCGACCGGAAACGGGTTCCGTTACTACAAGTCGTTCGCGGCGAAGCTGGCCGAGCGGGGCTTCATCACCTACGCCCCCCAGAACCCCTACCGCGGCCGCGATCGGTTCCGGACCATTCAGCGCAAGAGCAACCCGTTGAAGCGGTCGCTGTTCAGCTACATCATCCCTCAGCACGAACGGACACTCGAGTGGCTCTCGAGCCTGCCGCAGGTCGACCTCAAGCGGATCGCCTTCTACGGGCTCTCCTACGGAGGCAAGACGGCGGTGCGGGTTCCGCCGCTGGTCAAGCAGTATGCACTCTCGATCTGCTCGGCCGACTTCAATGAGTGGGTCGTCAAGAATGCCAGCAGCGAGGACGGCTACAGCTACGTGTTCACCGGCGAGTACGAGATCTTCGAGTGGAACATGGGCCACGTGGCCAATTACGCGGAACTCTCGAACCTGATGACCCCGCGGCCGTTCATGGTCGAGCGAGGCCACTTCGACGGGGTGGCTCCCGACGAATGGGTGGGCTGGGAATTCGCCAAGGTGAAGCGGCACTACGACCTGATCGGGATCGGCGACCGGGTGGAGATGGAGGTCTTTGTCGGGCCCCACACGATCAACGGCAAGGGCACCTACGACTTCCTGCACCGCCACCTGAAATGGCCCAAACGGTAGCCAGCCTCTTTTTTTCCAGCCACCACGGCACCTGAACTCGGGACAGGCACCTTCGGAGCCAGTCCCCTGCCCTACATCAGATCCTCACCCGCATGGATCCTCGTGTAGCTCGCATACCGCGAATCGTGGATCAGCTCCGCTTCCACTGCCCGCTTCACCGCACATCCCGTCTCGTGAGTGTGCGAGCAATCGGGGTACCGACACAACGCAACAAACGGCCGGAACTCGACAAAGAACCCCTCGACCTCCTCGGGGATCACGTCCCAGAGTGCCAGCTGGCGGATGCCGGGCGTGTCCACGACGTAGCCGCCTGTGTTGAGTTCGATCAACTCGGTCCGACGCGTGACGTGGCGGCCCTTGCCGGTGGAAGGGCTGATTTCTCCGGTGACCAGCTTCAGGCCGGGCTGGATGATGTTCAGCAGCGACGACTTGCCGACACCGCTCTGGCCGGCAAAGACCGTCTCGCGATCGCACAGCAGTTGCCTGAGTCGAGGAATCCCCACTCCGGTCTCGGCACTGGTCAGCACCACCTCGTAGCCCAGCCGGGCATACAGCCCGCTCCAGCCAACCAGCTCGGCCGGGTCCAGCAGGTCGATCTTGTTCAGGCAGATCACCGAAGCGATCTGGCCCTGCTCGGCACTGACCAGGAACCGGTCGATCAGGGCGGGCTTGAGATCATCGGCGGGGACGACGATCACGAGCTGATCGACGTTGGAAACGATCACGTGTGCGCGGTGTCGGCTGCTGCGAGAGAGCACACCGTGCCGCGGCTCGACCCGCTCGATCACACCCACGTCCATGTCGACATCACCGACCAACACGCGGTCGCCGGTGACCACGGCGTTCCGCTGGTCCCGGACCAGCGAACGGACCACCTGGCGGATGGTGCATTCCAGGTGTCGCCCGTCGTCGAGTTGGACTCGTGAGTGCTGCCCGATTGCGCTGAGCACCCGGCCGGGGTGGCAATTGGCGAGGTCCACATCGATCTGTAGGTCTCCGCTGGCGTTTTCCGAGGCGATCACGGTGCGGTAGCGGGAGGTGTCTCCTTTGCCCGAGACCCGTTCCCCGGCCGCAATGTCCTCGATCCGCTCCGGATCCGATCTCGCCTGCTGGGTCAGGTTGCCCTGCCGGGCCCGCTTGCCCCGGTTCTTCTTCAGGGCCACGCGGATCTTGCGCTTCCGCTGGTTCTTCTTCTTGCCCAACCGTGACACCTCGAGACCTTCTGCCGGTCACCCTACCAGTCACCAATTAGAGACCGCTGGGGGGGGTGGGTCAAATTGGGGAGCCCGACTCGGTCATTGGCCCGGCACCACCGGCGGCCTACACTGGGTGTTGAGGGGGAGCTGGAGCGGGCCGAGTGGTCGCTGCTCGGGAGGCTCTCACGAGCCAACCGCGTGGAGGAAAGTCCGGGCTCCGCAGGACACGGTGGTGGGTAACGCCCACCGTCCGCGAGGACAGGGACAGTGCCACAGAGAATAGACCGCCGATCGGGGGCTCACTGGAGCCCCAGGAGGCAAGGGTGAAACGGTGCGGTAAGAGCGCACCAGCGGGCCGGGTGACCGGCTCGGCTTGGCAAACCCCACCGGGAGCAAGATCAAGCAGGGAGCCTTGTCGGACTGGTCCGGTC
>Ga0310123_10000666_pt1 | contig 30222 bp, 23 predicted proteins | sample CB6_AW_1057_MG_FD_203505 | JGI IMG/M metagenome (GOLD analysis project Ga0310123, IMG submission 203505) | Marine microbial communities from Western Arctic Ocean, Canada - CB6_AW_1057 | ecosystem: Environmental > Aquatic > Marine > Oceanic | place: Canada: Western Arctic Ocean | collected... | reverse complement strand
CAGTCGATGTACAGGAACTGGTTGCTGGCCAACAGGCCCTGGCAGAACACGCCCAGTGCCTGTCCGGCGGCCTGCTTGCGAACAGCCGCCCGTGCGGCGGCGTCACCCTTCTTCTTGTCGGCCGCGGCGATGAACAGTTCGGTCTGCTGCATGACGAACCGGGCAGCCGCCTCGACGGAGTTCTTTGTTGGAGATTCCCCGTAGGCCAATTGCCAGGCCAGCCGCAGCTGCGTGTTGAGGTCCTCGCCCGCCTCGGCTTCGAGCCTCCTTGCGAAGCGGACCGACTGGCTGACGATGAAATCGCTGTTCATCATCAGCAGCGACTGGCTCGAGACGGTCGTCGAGACTCGTTCGGTGCAGTTGGGTGTCATCGGGGGGCGGTCGAAGGAATCGAGCACCGCCAGCGGTCGGCTGCGGCGGACTTCCACCCAGACGCTCCGGCGGAACTGGGCACCCTTCATGCCGATCACCGCACCGGGTCGTCCGGCGTTGAGGTTTTCCTTGCCGATGACCCACTGGCCCACCCGGTCGGCCATCACCAGCACCGGAGGCCCGTTGCGGCTGGGGATCAGCGAGCCGCTGGTGGCCAGCACCGCGTCCCGCAGGCTCTCCGCATCGAGCCGTCTCAATGGCATCCGGCCCAGCAGCCGGTTGTCGGGGTCCTCGGCGTGCAGGCGAGGTGAAGCGGTGGCGGGTTGGCGGTAGGTGGCCGAGGTCATCAGCAGGCGGTGGAGCTGCTTGAGACTCCAGCCGCGGTGGGTGAACTCGGTGGCGAGCCAGTCGATCAGTTCGGGGTGGGAGGGCCGGATACCCAGCCAGCCCAGGTCGCCGGGTGTGGGAGCCAGGCCGCGGCCGAAATGGTGCATCCAGGTGCGGTTGACGATCACTCGAGCCACCAGAGGGTGCTTGCCATCGGTCAGCCGGCGGGCCCAGGCGAGGCGGCGGCCGGTGGAGCTGATGGCCTTGTCGTTCTTCGGCAGAGTGACCGCCACGGTGGTGGTGACGGCCAGGATCGAGAGATCCGCCGGAGCGACCTCGTCACGTGGCTGGTTGATGTCGCCCCGGAAGAAGATCTTGGTCACCGGCACCGCCCCGGCATCCTCGGTCAAGACTCGGATGAACGACTGACTGGGCTTGGTCGCCCGCAGGTCGGTGGCCCGCTTGGCGATTTTCTTGAGCACATCGGCGGCCTTGCTGTCGTAGAGGTACAGCGATCCGGCGGAGACGTTGAGGCTGGGGTACTTCTTGAGCAGTTCGGTCTGCTCGGGCGTTCGCTTCTTGGCATCGGTCTTGCGGGCCTCACGAGCCTTGGGCCGGATCGGCTCGGGCAACTTCGCCACTTCCTTGTCGAAGGTGCTCTGGATGAACACGGTCTGCTTGGACGTCCGCTCGGCATCAATCTTCTTCGCCTCGGTCTCGATCCGAGCCGCCTCGGCCTTGTTGGCGTCGGTGTAGAGCGAAACGACTCGTGAGCCGGGCTGCTTCCAGCGTGCCACGTTGAGAGCCGGTTCGAAAATCGCGCGCATGCGGTAGTAGTCGACCTGCGGGATCGGGTCGTAGCGGTGATTATGACACTGAGCACAACCGACGGTGAGTCCCAGGATCGAGGTGGAGACGACGTTGAGTGTTTCGGCGATGACAGAATTGCGGTTGGCGACATTGTTGGTACCGGCGGTCCCGTCCGGCGCGGTTCTCAGGTAGCCGGTCGCCGTGAGCAACCGCACCTGTCCTGGCGTGAGGTCCTTGTAGGGTGCCTTGACCAGTTCGTCTCCGGCGAGCTGTTCGACCAGGAACCGGTTCCAGGGCACGTCGGCGTTGTGGGCGTCGATGACCCAGTCGCGGTATCTCCAGGCCCATTTCCGCTGCGGGTCGGTGTTGGTCACACCCTCGCTGTCGGCGTACCCGGCCGCATCCAGCCAGTGCCGGCCCCAGCGTTCCCCGTAGTGCGGGCTCCCCAGCAGCCTCTCGATCAGCCGCGACCAGGCACCCGGTGCCGTGTCGGCCTGGAATCTGCGTTGCTGGGCCAGGGTCGGAGGCAGCCCCAGCAGGTCGAAGGTCGCCCGCCGCAGCAGTGTCTGTTTCGGTGCCGATGGGGCCAGCGAGAGTCCGGCGGCTTCGAGGCGGGCCTGGACGAAGTGATCCAGCCCATTGCGGATCTCAGCGGCCTGTTTCACCTCGGGAAGCGGCGGACGGCGAATCGGCTGGAAGGACCAGAACTCGAGATCCAGCTCGGTGAACTGAAAGCCTCGATCCAGCGTCTTTGGCTCGGGGCGTGCCGTCGGAGCCCCCGCGGTGATCCAGCGGCGGAGCACGTCGATCTGGGCGGGTGTCAGCTTCTTGCTGTTCTTTCCCGGAGGCATCTCGCCCGCGGCCACACGCTTGATCAACAGGCTCGCCTCGGGTTTGCCCGCCACGATCGCCGCACCCGATTCGCCTCCGGCGACCAGGAATCGCCTCAGCCTCAGATCCAGATCTGCCTTGAGCTCTCCGGTCTCGCCGTGGCACTCGAAGCAGTGTGCCTTGAAGATGCCACGGACGTCCCGTTCGAACGTCAACCCCGGCGCGGCCGCCGAGGCGAGGGTCGGGACCAGGCCGAGCAGGAGTGTGGAGAGTGCCAGGAGTCGCATCGAGGCAATCCGAAGCAAGAGAGTGAGGGTGGGGGTTGAGATCCCTCGCAAGGCTCGGGATCACAGGAGGGCAAACCACAGTGGGTGGGGAACGCCGGGTGGGCAGTGGTGGTGGGAGGTTACCGTTGGCGACGGTGGCCTACCACGATTCTCGACTCAGCAGCGGCCACAGGCAAGGTCAGCCGCATGCTTGGCCCGCCGGAACGGCGTTGCCCGGCCGGTTCGGCTCGGTTACATCTAGGGCGAACCGAATGCTGTTCCTGTCGCAGACCGAGTCCCTGGAGCACACGATGATCAGCCGCATCCTCAAGAATTCTCACTCTCGGGGCTCACTCGTGCTGGGCCTGATGCTGGCCGCACTCGTCACATCGACTGCCACCGCCGGTGACTGGCCCGGATTCCTGGGCCCACACCGCAACGGAATCAGCTCCGAAACCGGTCTCCTGGACACGTTTCCCGCGACCGGTCCGAAGGTACTCTGGCGGGTCGCCGGCGGTGTCGGCATGTCGGGTTTGGCCGTGTCGGATGGCCGCGTGGTGACGATGGTCGAATCGGCCGGGCAGCAGCAGGTGTGGGCACTCGAGCTTGCCACCGGCAAGGTATTGTGGAAGTCGACCGTGGCCCGGGCCTATCGCAACGGCATGGGCAACGGAGCCCGGGCGACTCCGACGATCGCCGGCGACACCGTGGTGGTGTTTACCGGCGAGGGGGTGCTGGTGGTGCTGGAGGCCAAGACCGGAGTGGTCCGCTGGAGTCGCAACGTGGTCAAGTCGCTCAAGGGGCAGGTGGCCGACTATGGCATGGCCTGCTCGCCGTTGGTCGTGGGCGAGATGGTGGTGGTCACCCCGGGTGCCCCCGGTGCCGCCGTCGCCGCCTTTGGGCTGCAGGATGGGACCAGTGTCTGGTCGGCCGCCGACGGTCCGGCCGGGTACTCGTCACCGGTCCTGATGATGGCCGGCGGTCGCTTGCAGGTGGTCGCCTTCCTGGGCGACAGGGCGGTGGGGCTGGATCCTGACCGGGGGACTCCGATCTGGAAGTATCCCTACAAGACCGACTACGACTGCAACATCGCCACCCCGTTGCTTCACAAGGGTCGGGTGTTTCTCTCGGCGGGAGAAAACCACGGCAGCGTGATGCTCGAACTCAAGAAGACCGGGACGGGACTGGTCCCCTCGGTCGCCTGGCAAACTCAGGGACCCCGTGCCCAGATGCGCAACGAATGGCAGACATCGATCCTGTTGGGCGGATTCCTGTACGGGATGGACAACGTCGGCGGTGCCGGCCCGATCACTCACCTCGGCTGCCTCAACGCCACAACCGGCAAGCTGGCCTGGAAGAAGACCCGCTTCGGCAAGGGCAACCTGATTGCCGCCGATGGCAAGCTGTGGATCAGCACCCTCAGAGGCGAACTGGTGCTGGTGGCCGCTTCGCCCAGGGGATTCCGCGAACTGGCTCGAGCCGAAGTGCTTGGCCCGACCCGTCAGGCTCCCTCGCTGGCACACGGCAAGCTGCTGATGCGCGACGATGCCGAGATCGTTTGCCTGGATATCAAGAAGCCGGCCGCCAGGTAGAGCACTCCGGGGCAGCCGACTCACCCCTCAGGTCAACTTGCAGGAAGGCCCGTTGCAGATGTCAGCCAATCTGCTCGATCGCGAGGAGTACGTCGAGCAGGCGTACTTCTTTCGCGCCTACCGCGATCGGCTCGCCGATGGAGTGCCCTCCCAGGAAATCCTCGTACAGGTCCGCGAAGAACTGCTCAGCACCACCCGGCTGCCGGTGGCGCTGGAGGTGATCGAGGGCGAGTTGCTGTTGCGGGGTCAGCTGGTCGACGGGATGCAGCACCTGGGCCACTACTTCACCGGGTTCCAGATCTTCGTGATCGGTCGGTCCGAGGACGAGAAGGCGAAGTTCGACCAGTCCACGGCGCTGCACGTGCTCGAGAAGGAAGCCGAGTACCGGGCCGAGGAACCGACTCCGCAGGGTCTGTTCATCTATCACTTCGAGGCGATTTCGCGAAACCACCTGGGGTACGACCGGGGTCTCGAGGCGGTCGCCGCCGATCCGATCTACAGCGAGGACTTTCGCGACTGGATCCTGAAGATCCGAACCGAGCTGGGGACGATCGACTTTGCCGACATGATCTATGTCCGCAGCGAGCAGATGGTCGCCGACCAGCGACGCCGGCGGGGGGACGACGACTGGCAGGCCGGCTACCCGATCCTGTTCGGTCTCAAGGAGGGCCGCATCGCGATGGCGAACCGGGGCAAGGACCCGCTGTACATGTTCGCCGCGTTGCAGCGGCAGCTGCACTACCCCCAGGTGCCACGCACCAGGCGGGTCCAGGACGTCAAGTTGGAACCGGTGCTGGAACGTCGACTGCAGACGATCGAAAAGCGGCTGCAGCTGGCCGAATCGGAACTCAAGGGCGGAGTCGATCTCTCGGAATTCTACGTCAAGCCTGAGCACGGCCCGGATCCGCCAGATTCGTGAGGAATCACAGCTTGAGGTGACTCGTTGGGGCTTTGACGAATTCCCCGACGCGGCGAGACTCGGGCAGGAGAGCGGCGAGACGATGAGCGGCGGTGATCTCGAGTTGTCCGGCCCCGAGATGCTCGAGGGGCACCTCTACGACTACCCGGCCTACTACGACCTGATCTTCGGCAGCGATTGTGCCGCGGAGTTGTCGTTCTTCGAGGACTGCTTCGAGCAACTGGCCGGTCGGACGGTCAGGCGGCTGTTCGAACCGGCGTGTGGCACCGGCCGGCTGCTGTACCGGCTGGCACGCTCGGGCTACACCGTCGCCGGCAACGATCTTAACCCCCATGCGGTTGCCTACTGCAACGCGAGGCTCCAGCGGGCCGGCTTGACGCCCTCGGCCACGGTGGGCGACATGAGCAGTTTTCGAGTCCGCAAGAAGGTCGACGCCGCCTTCAATACGATCAACAGCGTCAGGCATCTCGGCAGCGAAACCGCCGCGCGGCGACACCTGCGGTGTGTTGCTGATGCGTTGGCCCGGGGAGGCCTTTACCTGCTGGGTCTGCACCTGACCCCGACACGCGGGCCACGGGACATGGGGGAAACGTGGACCGCCCGCAGGGGGCACCTGGCCATCGTCTCGAACCTGCAGAGCATCTCGATCGACCGACGGCGGCGAGTCGAGAGGTTCGAGATGACCTTTGACATCTACACGCCGACGCGGCATCGGCGGATTGTCGAGATCCTGAGGTACCGCACCTACACCGCTGGCCAGATCCGGAAGCTGGTGGCTTCGGTGCCCCAGCTCGAGTGGATCGAGTCGTTTGATTTCGCCTACGACATCACCCGACCGATCCGCGTCGACTCCGAGACTGAGGACATCGTGCTGGTGCTGCGGAAACGGTAGCTCGTCCAACGCATCGATGCTGATTGACTCGTTTTGGGAGGCGGTCGTAGAATCGGGGTCTGGTTGATCGGTGAGCTTCTCGATCGAGTGGCTCTCGATCCTGCCGCCGGTTGGCCCTTCCTTCCTCGACCGCCCCGTTCCTCCCAGGCACATCTCTGTCATGCGATGGGTCTCATTCACCTGTGTCGCGTTGTTGGGAGTGTCGGTGGCCGGAGCCGCCGACACGCTGGAAGTGCGTCCTGGTGTGGTGAGGCTCTGGTCGCCCGAGGACACGGTGCAGGTGCTGGTCGAGACAACGCGTGGTGGACGGGTCGTCGACCGGTCGCGAGACGTGAAGTGGTCGGTGGCTGATCCGGCGATCGCCCGTGTTGACCAGACCGGCCTGGTGACACCGGTGGCCGATGGCAAGACACAGGTCAGGATCAGCGATGGCCCGGCCACGCGAACGATCGAAGTGCAGGTCACCGGCGTGTCGCACCCCGCTCCACTCTCGTTCCGCGACGACGTGATCCCGATCCTCAGCAAGGCCCGCTGCAATTCGGGCGGGTGCCACGGCAAGGCCGAGGGTCAAAACGGATTCAAGCTGAGCGTGTTCGGGTTCGATCCCGAGGCGGATCACGCGGCGTTGGTCAAGGAAAAGCGCGGCGGCCGGGTCTCACCGGCTGTGCCGTTGGGGAGCCTGCTGCTGACCAAGGGCGCCGGCACGGTGCCTCACGGAGGCGGCCGCAAGCTGACCCCCGGCGGACGTCGCTACCGTAGGTTGCACAGGTGGATCGCCGAAGGGGCTCGATTCGACGTGCCCGGACGTGTTTGCACATCGATCCGGGTCGATCCGCCTCATCGCCTGCTCGAGCGGCGACAGTCTCAACAGTTGCGGGTGATCGCCAGCGATGCCCAGGGCCACGACTGGTGCGTGACGGCCGAGTCCGAGTTCGAATCGAACAACGACGTGATCGCCATAGTCGAGCGAGGTGGACTGGTTCACTCGACTCAGGTCCCCGGCGAAGCGGCGATCCTGGTGAGGTACATGGGCCAGGTGGCCGTCAGCCGGATCACTCGACCCCAACCCGGCGTCGTCTTCGAGCGGCCGCCGGAGCACAACTTCATCGACAAGCACGTGTGGGATCGGCTGGCCGAGCTGGGCATACCCCCCAGCCCGATCGCCGACGACGCCACATTCCTCCGCCGAGTGTGCCTCGACACGATCGGCACCCTGCCCGATGTCGACCAGACCCGGAAGTTCCTGGCCGACAGGGATCCCGCGAAGCGGAACAAGCTGGTGGCCGGGCTGTTGGAGCGAGATGAGTACGCCGACTACTGGGCGATGAAGTGGGCCGACGTGCTCAGAGTCGACAACCAGAAGCTGACGCCCCAGGTGACCGTCGCGATCACCCGCTGGCTGAGGCGGCAGATGGCCGAGAATGTCCCCTACGACCGCTTCGCCAGCGAGATCGTGACCGTCCGCGGCAACACGCGGTCCGAGACACCCGCTGCGATCTACACGGTGTTGAAGTCACCCGAGGAACTCGCCCGCTCGGTCAGCCAGTTGTTCCTCGGAGTACGCATCGAGTGTGCTCAGTGCCACCATCACCCATTTGAGAAGTGGGCCCAGCGTGATTACTTCGCTCTGGCGGGGTTCTTCACCGGCGTCAAGCGGGGCGGAGCACCGGGAGGCGGCCAGAAGATCACCGACGTCGCCGGCTCGGATCTCAAGCACCCTCGCAGCGGCCAACCGGTGCCGACATCCGGGCTGGGCAGCGACCCGATCACATTGCAGGATCCCAGCGGCCGCCGGCGGGCGTTCTCTGAGTGGATGACTTCCGCCGAGAACCCGTTCTTTGCCCGCACGATTGCCAACCGCCTGTGGGCTCATTACTTCGGACGCGGGTTGGTCGAACCGATCGACGATCACCGGGCCACCAACCCCGCCTCGAACGAAAAACTGCTCGACGCCCTCTCCGCCCACCTCCGCCACACGAAGTACGACCTCAAGGCGTTCACCCGCACGCTGCTCGCCTCCCGTGCCTACCAACTCTCCTCGAGCACCCTGCCCCTCAACGAGCTCGACGACCAGAACTATTCTCATGCTTCGCAGAAGGCGATGCCGGCCGAGGTGTTGCTGGATGCGATCTGCCAGGCGACGGGTGTCCCCGAAAAGTTCAATGGCTGGCCGCTGGGATCCCGCGCGATCGAGATCTGGGACAACCGCCTGCCGTCGTACTTCTTCCAGATCTTCGGTCGGCCTCAACGGGTCAGCGTCTGCGAGTGCGAACGGGGCAACGAGCCGAGTATCGCCCAGGCGCTGCACCTGATGAATTCGCCCGAGTCCTTCCACAAGATCCGGCATCGTGACGGGCGGGCCGCTCGATTGGCCGCGGCCGGGTTGACCGACAACCAGGTGATCGCAGAGCTGTTCCTGGCGACGCTGTCACGGCTGCCGACGGCCCGCGAGACGACTCTGCTGAAGGTGGCCTTTCAGGAATCGGCCCCGAAGAGACGCGAGGCGATCGAGGACATCCTCTGGACGCTCTTGAACACCAAGGAGTTCCTGTACAATCACTAGCGGCCCGTTGAGTGGGACTGGCTCGACACACGGTTCGCCGCAGGCGAATCGAGGGGCGTGCCTGTCCCGACACCTGGGACTTTTCAACCCGCAGCTGGCGAGCCATGCCCACGAGGTCGATGATAGAAACGGGCACGATCTGGCTGATCAGCAATCGAGGTAATCGAGGTAAAGGATGTTGAGTCTTTCGCTGGGACGCGCGCACGGCGGTTTTTGCGACGGGGTGTCGCGCCGCAACATGCTCCGACTGGGTGGCACCGGTGCGATGGCGGGCCTGTCGCTGCCGATGCTGTTGGAACTGGAAGCCAAGGCGGCCTCGGGCCGCGGTGCCCAGGCCAAGTCGGTCATCATGATCTTCCTCGAAGGCGGGCCCAGCCACATCGACATGTGGGACCTGAAACCCGACGCCCCCAAGGAGATCCGCGGCAGCTTCGATCCGATCTCGACCAACGTTCCCGGCACCCAGATCGGCAACATCCTGCCGCAGTGTGCCCGGATCACCGACAAGTTCACGATCCTGAGATCTCACAGCCACCGCGACAACGGCCACCAGACCGGTCGCCACTGGTGCCTGACCGGCCACAAGCCCAGCTTCGGCGACGGCCAGGCCAACTCGACCCCGTTCAACGAACTCTACCCGTCGATCGGCTCGATGATCTCCCGCGAGCTGGGCCACACCGGCGACGTGCCTCCCTACATCTGCGTACCCGAGCCGATGGGACCCGGCGGACCGGGCTTCTTCGGAGCCAAGTACGCTCCGTTTGTGATCGAAACTGACCCGGTGCAGCCGGACTTCCAGGTCCGCGACCTGAACCTGGCCGCGGGAACCAGCCGACGCCGCTTTGATCTGCGTCGACGGTTGCTGTCGGGAGTCGAGCAGCTGGCCGAGGGTCGAACGGGCCGGGGCCGTGCCGCGTCGATGTCGACCTACTACGAAAAGGCTCTCGAACTGGTCACCTCGCCAGGTGCCCGCCGCGCGTTCGACATGAATTCCGAGAACCCCAAGCTGCGAGCCCGCTACGGGCTGACCTCGCTGGGCCAGTGCTGTCTCTTGAGCCGGCGGCTGGTCGAGGCGGGATGCCGGTTTGTCGGCATCAGCCACGGCAGCTGGGACACTCATGTCGACAACTTCACCAGCCACGAAAAGGCCCTGGTGCCTCACGCCGACGCGGCGCTCGCGACGCTGCTGAGTGATCTCGAGGATCGTGGGCTACTCGATGAGACCCTGGTGATCATGTGGGGCGAGATGGGGCGGACGCCCAGGATCAATGCCAACGCCGGGCGGGATCACTGGTCGCAGTGCCAGAGCGTGATCCTGGCCGGTGGCGGGATCAAGAGCGGTGCGGTCGTCGGAGCCTCCGACGCAAAGGCCATGTTCCCGACCACCACCCCGGTGGGGATCCAGGACCTGATGCGAACCATCCTGCGGCAGCTGGGCATCGACGCCGATCGCCAGTACCTGACGCCCCTGGGACGACCGGTGCCGTTGGTCACCGGCGGGAAGTTCGTCGACGAGCTGGTCTAGGGTGTCGCCGGCGACTTTCTAGGCAACGCAAGCAACGGTGCACTCATGCGGCCCAACTCCCTGCTCTTGCGAGTCGTCATCTCGGCCGCAGCCACGCTGATCCTCCTCGACAGGTCGCTTCCCGCCCAGGCCCCCGGCGTCGGCCACACCTTCCCGGCCGGGGCCCCGGCCGGCTCGACCATCGAGGTCCAGCTGGGCGGCTACGACTTCACTCCCGACGTCGATTTCTTGCTGCACCAGCCCGGTGCCACTCTGAAGACGACCGGGCAGCTGGGCCGCCTGATGGTGGCCCCTCCTCCCTACTGGTTCGGCCCCAAGGGGCGGACCACCGCCTTCAAGATCCCTCGGGAACTGACCGCTACGTTCACCCTGCCGAAGGACCTGCCCCGCGGTCCGATTCACTGGCAGGTCGCCAATGCCAACGGAGCCTCCGGCACCGCGGTCTTCTTCGTCGGCGACGGTCCCGAGGTGCTCGAGTCGCGCCGTCAATCCGAAGCCCAGGCACTCGGAGAACTCCCGCTCACCGTCAACGGCCGGCTCTCGCGAATCGCCGAGGTCGATCTCTACACCCTGACGGCCACCGCCGATGGCTGTCTGACCGTCGACCTCTACGCGCGTCGCCTGGGAGCCAACTTCAACGGGACGCTGAAGGTCAAAGACGCCGGGGGGACGCTGCTGGCCGACGTGATCGACACCCGCGGCGAGGACTGTGTGGTCACCGTGTCGGTCCGCAAAGGGCAACGCTATACCGTGGAAGTGGCTGACCTGGACCACCGTGGCCACCGCTCGTTCGTCTATCGACTCGAACTGACCCCCGGACCTCGCGTGGTGACCAGCCAGCCCAGCGGCGGCAAGCCCGGTACAACCGCCGCGGTGACGTTCATCGGTTACGGGGTCAAGACCGGCGTGGCTCGACTCGAAAGCGTCGTCAGACAGGTGACGTTCCCCGCCGACACGTCGGGACGCGGGTGGTTTGACTATCGACTCGAGACGCCCTTCGGCCGGACTCCCCCGGTGGCACTGCCCCTGGGTGACTTTATCGAAACGGTCGAAAAAGTCGAACCGGCCGCAAAGGGCGATCGTACGCTGGCCCCGGGTACCGCCATCACCGGAACGCTGTCCACACCCGACGAGGTCGACGAGTACACCTTGGCGGCCAAGGCCGGGCAGTTGATCCGGCTCGAAGCGGTATCGGCACAGATCGGCACGCGGCTCGATCCGGTGCTGCGTGTTCTGGACAGCAAGGACAAACAGCTGGCGATCAACGATGACTTCGGCGGGACACTCGATGCCGGGCTCGACTTCAAGGCTCCCGCCGACGGGATCTACCGTGTGTGCGTGCACAACGGCACCGGTGAAGCCGGCCGGCTCGATTCGGTCTACCGCCTGAGTGCCGTGGTCCCCCGTCCCGGCTTTGCACTCTCGATGCCCCAGTCCTTCGTCGCACCCGTCGGCGGCAAGGCCCCGCTGACCGTTTCGTGCTCACGTTCGGGTGGCTTCAACGAGGAGATCGTGATCAAGCTGGCCGGTTTGCCCGAGGGGGTCAAGGTGCCCACCGAGATCAAGATTGCCAAGGGGAAGCCGTCGGTGAAGTTCGACGTCGAGGTGGCAGCGACCTCGGGCACCGATGTCGCGTTTCTCACGGTCACCGGCAGCTCGATGATCGACAAGAAACCGGTGAGCGTGACCGCCCTCAGCCGATTCTCGGGCAACCTGGTCCCTCGACTGGCCACCGCCCGCTTCGACAGCCGCATGCTGTTGGTCCGCACGCTCGTTTCGCCGGTGACACTCGAGCTGATCGACCGCAACCGACAGCGTCCGGTGCACCGGGGCACGACCTACCCGGCCGATTTCATCGTGAAGCGGGACGAGGGCTACACCGGCGCGATTCGGGTGCGGATGGCCGCCACCCAGCAACGCCGGGTCCAGGGCATGCGGGGCCCGGTGCTGAGGGTGCCCGACGGCGCCGCACAGGTGCAGTACCCGTGTTTCATGCCCGAGTGGCTCGAGACGGATCGGACCACGCGGATGATCGTCCACTCGGTCGCCATCGTCCGCGACGCCAAGGGCCGCAAACGCCACATCATCAAGGCGTCCACCGGCAGCATCACGATGATCCTCGAAGGCGCACTCCTGAAACTCGCCCACCGGGCCGGCGCATTGACCGTCTCGCCCGGCGGGAGCTTCGAAATACCCGTCTCGGTCGCCCGCTCGGCCAAGCTCCAGGAAACCACCGTCGTCCGCATCGAGCCTCCCGAGGGACTCGAAGGATTGATTAAGGCCCAGCCGCTGACCCTGAAACCAGGCCAGAAACACGGCACGCTGAAGCTGATGACGCTGCCCGATGCCAGGCTCAGCGGTGACTGGGAGATCAAGCTGGTGGCGACCGCCCTGCAGGATGGTCGCTGGCCGGCGGTTTCCATCACGATGGTCCCCGTCCGATTTCAGGCCACCACCCCATGACACTCACCCGCCGAGAATTCCTCAACCACACCGCAGTCACCGCAGCCGCAGCTGCCACCGGACTCGGACTGCTGTCCCCGGGGCTGCGCAACCGTGTCGAGGCGGCTGACGCGCGCAAATTGAAGATCACCGGGATCGAATGGGACCAGATCCTGGTTCCCTACCAGTCCTTCAACAGCCGGGCTCTGTTCCGATACCACGGTGTGAACCTGCAGTTGCGGACGATCTTCCGCGTCAGCACGAATTCCGACCTGGTCGGCCTGGGCGAGTCGTGGGGGGCTGCGTCGATGACCGACAAGGAGATGTCTCGGTATGTGGGGACCAGCCCGTTCCAGTGGCTGGGAGATCGCAAGCACCTGTTCCTGAACATGGCGTTGTACGACCTGATGGGCAAATCGCTGGGTCTGCCGGCCTGGCGGTTGATCGGTCCGAAGGTCCGCGACCGGATCCCGGTGGCCGCCTGGACGGTGTCGCGATCCGGTGACGAGCTGGCCGAGGAGATCCGGCAGGCGGCCGGGCGAGGGTACCGCTGGATGAAGTACCACATCGACCAGGTGCACAACGTGATCGACCAGGCCCGGGCCATGCAGAAGGTCGCCCCGCGCGGATTCCGCGTGCAACTCGATTTCAACGCCAACGCCGCCTACAAGGACATCTCCCCCATCGTCAGGGAACTCGGCAAGTTCCCGGTGATTGGCCGGATCGAGGATCCGATCGCCACGGCCGATCGCGACGGGTACCGCAAGCTGATCGCCGAGTCGGACATCGAGTTGTTGATTCACCACGGGCCGGTCAACTACCTGGTCGACAAGGCCTGCGACGGCTACATGGCCGGTCACGCTCCGATCGGCCATGCGATCAAGGTGGCCGGTGTGTCCGAGGAGTCAGGGCTGCCGTTCATGCTGCAGCAGGCCGGCGGGCAGATCAACCAGGCCTTCCTGGCTCACGAGGTGGCGGTCTTCCCCAGTGCCACGATCGATCACGTCAACCTGGCCCACCTGTGGACCGACGATGTCACCACCACGCGTGCCAGGGTGACCCACGGCACGATCCCCGTCCCCCGCGGCCCGGGGCTGGGCCTGGAACTCGATCCCGAGAAACTCGAAAAGTACAAAAAGGCTCCTCGGCCCAGGTACCAGCCGTTCCTGGTCAAGATCACCTACCCCGGCATGATCATCATCGTCCGCCACGACGCCCACCGGCCCGGCTCTACAGACAACCTGAGGTTCCTGGGCCGCTTGTTGAAGGGGCAACTGGGGAACGACCCGATCCCGGGTCCGCGTCCCGGATACGCCAACCGCGTGACCTGCCAGTTCCTGGACAAGAAGAACTGCGGCGAATTCGACCAGTTCTGGAAGGCCACCCAACGAGGCGCCCTGCTGCTGGATCCACTGGGCCGCTGAGGCGGTTAGCCCGCCTGCAGGCGGGCTAGATCGTGCCACCATAGATGGCGTTGCTGCCGAGCAGCTCTTCGATCCGCAGCAGCTGGTTGTACTTGCAGATGCGATCGGTCCGGCTGGCCGAGCCGGTCTTGATCTGGCCGGTGTCCAGCGCGACGGCCAAATCGGCGATCGTCGTGTCTTCGGTCTCGCCGGACCGATGGCTGATCACCGCCGTGTAGCCGTTCTTGTTGGCCAGCTTCACCGTCTCGATCGTCTCGGTCAGCGTACCGATCTGGTTCACCTTGACCAGGATGCTGTTGCCCACACCCTTCTCGATCCCGTCGGCCAACCGCTTGACGTTGGTGACGAACAGGTCGTCACCAACCAGCTGGCAGCGGTCGCCGATCGCGTCGGTCAGCAGCTTCCAGGTGTCCCAATCGTCTTCTGAGCAGCCGTCTTCGATCGAGCAGATCGGGTACTTGTCGACCCAATCGGTGAGCAGTTCGACGACCGCTTCGGGTTCGACGTCCTTGCCGTCGAGGTGGTAGAGGCCCTTGTCGGTGTCATAGAACTCGGTCGCGGCACAATCCAGGGCGATCCGGACCTGGTCGCCGGCCTCGTATCCGGCTCGCTCGATCGCTTCGAGAATCGCCGTGATGGCCGCCTCGTTGCTCGGGAGGTCTGGAGCAAATCCACCCTCGTCTCCGACGGCGGTGTTGAGTCCCTGGGCGGAGAGGACCTCTTTGAGGTTATGAAAGATCTCGACCCCGCACCGCAGCGCCTCGCTGAAAGTTTCGAACCCCAGCGGCATCACCATGAATTCCTGGATGTCGATCGAATTGTCGGCGTGTTCTCCGCCGTTGATGATGTTCATCATCGGCGCCGGCAACCGGTTGGCTCCGGCTCCACCGAGGTAACGAAACAGCGGCAGGTACGAGCTGCGGGCTGCCGCGTGGGCCGAGGCGAGCGAGCAGGCCAGGATCGCGTTGGCTCCGAGGTTCGACTTGTTCTCGGTGCCGTCCAGTTCGAGCATCCGGCGGTCGAGCTCGGCCTGGTCGGTCACGTCGAGATCGATCAGCACATCGACGATGCGGCTGTTGACGTTGTCGACGGCCTGGCGGACTCCCTTGCCGAGGAAGCGGTTCTCGGCGTCGGTATCCCGGAGTTCATGAGCCTCGTGTTGACCGGTGCTGGCACCACTGGGCACCGCCGCCCGACCCACCACGCCCTCTTCGGTCGTGATGTCCACTTCGACGGTCGGATTTCCTCGGCTGTCGAGGATTTCGCGGGCGCGGACGGCCGTGATTGCTGTACTCATCGCGTACTTTCCTGCTTGGTGGCGTCTGCAGTTCCGTTGTAGCAGGTGAAGTGGAGTGCATCCACGACGCGCCGAGACGCCTGCGTTTCGGGAGTATCGATCACTTCCCAGGCATGGCATCACCGCTTGGCCCGACGCCCGCTCAGGCGGTGTTGCCGGGGAATCCGGCAGGAACCGACACGTCGCCGCAGGGGGTCGGACCCTGTAGAATAGGCCCAGCTGGCACGTGACGGGATGAACGCAATGAGCCGAGTGCTCGAACCGATGGACCCTCAACTGACGTCGATCCAACCCGGTGGTGGGGTGGTGATCCGTCTCGAGCTGGCCTGGGGCGTGCTGCGACGGCTGTGGCTGAAGAGCTTCCGACGCGGCTACGTGAAGCGGATGGCAGACCTCAGGCAGGGTGAAGGCAACCCGTGTCCTCACGAACTGCTCGATCCACGCGACCTGAAGTTCCATCGCAACCAGCCCGGTGCCTGGTGGCGACCCGAGGACGACCCCTTCGCCTGGCGTGAGAGGTTGCCGTTTGTTCGAGTCGGCCTGGCCGAGTTGATGGTCTTCTCGGCGATGACCTGGGGCCCCGCGTTGGGGATGGCCGCGTGGCTGATCTCGGGTCGGTCGATCCCGTCGGGTTGCTGTCCCGACTGGGTCGGCTGGGTCGGCGTGGCGTTGCTGGCCGGGGTGGGCCTGGTGATCGCCTGGTTCTTCCGCAACCCGAACCGCGTGCCCCCGGATGACCCCGACGCGGTACTCTCGCCGGCCGACGGCAAGGTGGTGGAGATCCGTGAGATCGAACACGAGGAGTACATCGGCGGCCCGGCGGTGCAGATCGGCATCTTCCTGTCCCTGTTCAACGTCCACGTCAACCGCAGCCCCCGCCCGGCTCGAGTCATCGGACTCAGCTACCGACGTGGCAAGTTTCTCAACGCCGGACGACCCGAGGCGTCTCAGGAGAACGAGCAGCTGGCGGTGCGGCTCGAGGAGACCGGTGGAACACAGCGGCCTCTGATCGTGCGGCAAATCACCGGGCTGATCGCTCGGCGGATCGTCTGCTGGTTGAAGCCCGGTGACACGTTGTCCTCGGGTGAGGTGTTTGGGATGATCAAGTTGGGGTCGAGGACCGAGCTGGTGTTGCCTCGCGAGGAGGGTCTCAAGCTGGTGGTCGAGCTGGGCCAGATGGTCCAGGCCGGTACCAGCGTGATCGCTCGCTTCGCCTCGGATTCTGCTCGAGGAGACGCATCATGAAGGGCCGCCGCAAGCTCTTTGCCGTTTTGCCGACGATGCTGACTCTGGGCAACCTGATCTGCGGGTTCGGCTCGATCACGATCTCCGCCAAGCTGGTGCAATCGGACAACACGCTGCCGTTCCTGGCCCTGCTGGGGACCACGGCGGCACGAGAGGGGCAGGGGCTGTTGATCGCGGCGGTGCTGATCTACGTGGCGATGATCTTCGACGCGTTCGATGGCACCGTGGCGAGATTGACCAACCAGACGAGTGAATTCGGAGCCAACCTCGACAGCCTCTGCGACATCGTCAGTTTCGGCATCGCTCCGGCCTTCCTGATGCTGCAGTTCACTCGCATCTACGCTCCGCACTCGCTGTGGGAGGAACCCGACAACGGGCTGCAGCGGTTGCTGTTCGTGATCGCCGCGTTGTACGCCGTCTGTGCCGCCTTGAGGCTGGCGAGGTTCAATTCCGAGATCGACGAAGAGGACACTCACGCGGAATTCAGCGGCCTGCCCTCGCCGGCGGCCGCCAGCGTGGTGGCCAGTATCCCCATCTCCTACCTGTTGCTCGTGCGGTCCACCGGAGAGGCCAACATGGCTGTTACGGATTGGGCTGGTCAGGCACTGCAACTGGTGCTGCCGCTGGTCACCCTGGCCGTGGCCTGCCTGATGGTCAGCCGCATTCGTTACGTGCACGCCGTCAATCACCTGCTGCGTGGCCGCCGGGGACGTGCCCACATGATCAAGCTGGTCTTCGCGCTGGCGGTCGTTTACTGGCAGCACGAGATCGCGATCCCGTCGATCCTCTGCTGGTACGCCTTCGCCCCGCCGGTGCGGTCGCTGTTCGAGATGGTGTTTTCTCGGCGGCTTCCCAAACCGACCGAAATCTGACAGATTCGCTCCATGTTCACAGGCCTCGTCGAAGTCCGCGGATCCGTCATCGAACTGGTCGACGATCCGCCGGGCCGGAGGCTGGAGGTCGATGTGGGGTCCGCCTGGTCCGAGTGGTCCGCCGAGTCGTCGATCGGCGACAGCGTGGCGATCAACGGCTGCTGCCTAAGCGTGGTGGAGATCGGGGAGTCGAGCCTGGTGTTCCAGGCCGGGCCCGAGACCCTCGCCCGCACCAATCTCGGAGAACTCGCACCCGGCGACCCGGTGAATCTCGAACGACCTCTCCCCGTCGGCGGGCGGTTGGGAGGTCACTTCGTGCAGGGGCACATCGATGGCACGGGGAGCGTGGTCGATGTGACCCGCGAAGGCGAGTGGGTGACGATGTGGTTCGAGGTGCCCGCCGCGCTGGCCATGCAACTGGTCTCCAAGGGCTCGGTTGCCGTCGACGGCGTCAGCCTGTGTGTGGTCGATGTCGACGCCAACCGCTTCAGCGTTGCCCTGATTCCTCTCACGCTCGACGTCACCACCCTGGGCATGCTAGGGCCGGGGGGTCGAGTGAACATTGAGACCGATGTGCTGGCCAAGTACGTGCAGAAACTGGTCAGCGGTGATGAGGCTGATCCGGCTGATCCGGCTGATCCGGCTGATCCGGCTGATCCGGCTGATCCGGCTGATCCGGCTGATCCGGCTGATCCGGCTGATCCGGCTGATCCGGCAAGCGCCCGAGGCGACTGCTCATGAAGCCCGCCGTTCGGCAGACTCGCAGCCACCTGATGGAACTCTTCGCCCGACACGGCTTTCATCCTCGGACCGACTTCGGCCAGAACTTCCTGATCGATCTGAACCTCGTCGATCTGCTCGCTCGCGAAGGGCGGCTCGGACCCAAGGACGTGGTGCTGGAGGTCGGCACCGGCACCGGCAGCCTGACCGCTCAACTCTCGGCGTTCGCCGCGGAGGTAATCACCGTCGAGATCGACAGCCGGATGGTGAAGCTGGCTCACGAGGTCATCGACGGGCTCCCCAACGTGACGCTGTTGCACCAGGACGCGCTGAAGAACAAGAACCACCTGGCTCCGGAGGTGCTCGAGCTGATTGCTGAGCGGCTGGCGGAGGTTCCGGGCCGGCGGCTGAAGCTGGTGGCCAACCTGCCCTACAGCATCGCCACTCCCATCGTCTCGAACCTGGTCACCACCGAGATCGACTGGGAACGGATCGTGGTGACGATCCAGTGGGAGCTGGCCCAGCGGATGACGGCGACCCCGGGGACCCGCGACTACGGAGCACTCTCGGCCTGGCTGCAGTCCCAGTGCCACGTCAAGACGCTCAGGCGATTGCCGCCAACGGTCTTCTGGCCCAGGCCGAAGGTGCAGAGTGCGATCGTCAGGCTGGTGCCCGACCCGGCCGGCCGGCGACGGATCATCGACCGGGTGTTCTTCCTGGATTTTCTCCGGCGAGGATTTCACCTGCGGAGGAAGCACTTTCGGGGGGTGCTGGCCGGAATGTACCGCAAGCAGATCTCCAAGCAGGACATCGACTCCGCGATGGCCGAGACGGGGATCCCCGAGACGACTCGAGCCGAACAAATCGATGTCGCTGGTCTGGTGGAACTGGCCAATCGCCTGTATCAAAGGGTCAACTCGCAACGGGACGACAAGCAGGGAGTCTGACACCATGGACAGTCGGATCGCCTACCGCGGTTACACCTTCGACGACGTGCTGCTCGAACCGCTCTACAGCGCCATCCTGCCCTCGCAGGTCGATGTCGGTACCCAGCTGACTCGAAACATCCCGCTGCACCTGCCGGTGGTCAGCAGCCCGATGGACACCGTCACCGAAAGCGACATGGCGATCGGGTTGGCCCAGGAGGGTGGGATCGGGATCATCCACAAGAACATGACCATCGAGCAGCAGGCTCTGGAGGTCGACCGGGTCAAGCGGAGCGAGAACGGTGTGATCGTCGATCCGGTCACACTGCCGCCGGATGCGACCGTCGGCGAGGCGTCTCGGATCATGGACGAACGCAATATCGGAGGCGTCCCGATCACCGTCGACGGACTCCTCAAGGGAATCCTCACCCGCAGAGATCTCAGGTTCCTCGATTCTCCGGAGACGAAAATCGAGGAGGTGATGACCCGGGACAACCTGGTGACGGCCGCCGAGCAGACCACTCTCGAGGACGCTCAGAAGATTCTGCTGGAAAACAAGGTCGAGAAACTGTTGTTGGTGGATCAAGATTACCGATTAAAAGGATTGATCACGATCAAGGACATCGACAAGACCCTGAGGTTTCCGCTGGCGTCGAAAGACACTCGAGGACGCCTGAGGGTTGGTGCTGCGGTTGGCGTAATGGATTACGACCGGATCGAGGCGCTGCTCGAAAAGGGTGTCGATGTGCTGGTCGTCGACAGTGCCCATGGGCACTCGAAAAACGTGGTCGATACGGTCAAGGAGATCAAGCGGCGGCATGAAATCGACGTGATTGCCGGCAACGTGGCCACCACCGAGGGGGCTCGTGACCTGCTGATGGCAGGAGCCGACGCGATCAAGGTGGGAATCGGGCCCGGTTCGATCTGCACCACGCGGATCATCTCCGGTGTCGGAGTCCCCCAACTGACGGCGATCGTCAACACGGCCAAGGCCATCGCAGATTCCAACGTGCCGATTATCGCTGACGGAGGGATTCGTTACAGCGGAGACATCACCAAGGCGCTGGCCGCAGGGGCCCACGTCGTCATGCTCGGCGGACTGCTCGCCGGACTCGATGAAAGCCCCGGCGAACTGATCCTCTACCAGGGCCGCAGCTTCAAGCGGTACCGCGGGATGGGGTCGCTGGGAGCAATGGTCCAGGGCAGCAGCGAACGATACCGGCAAAGCGGGAACGAGACAGGACAACAGAAGGCCGAGAAACTGGTGCCCGAGGGGGTCGAGGGCCGAGTGCCTCACAAGGGACCACTCAGCAACTTCCTCTACCAATTGATCGGCGGCCTGCGGGCCGGAATGGGTTACCTGGGAACTGAGACGATCTCGGAATTGAGGACGGAGTCGCGATTCATTCAGATTTCGTCGGCCTCCGTCAGGGAGAATCACCCCCATGACATTGCGATTACTCAAGAAGCACCCAATTACACGGCGGAGCATTCGCCGATGGAGGCGTCCTGATCTGCTGCTGGGCCACCTGGCCCTGGCAGTCGCCCTGACGGGGATCACGGCCACCGGCCAGGCGGAAGAACCCAAACCGTCCTTCGCACCCCCTCGAGTCGTGATCCAGGGACTCCCCGATCCGGTTTCCTCGACAAGCAGCAAGGCCCCGCTGATCGCACCCGATCAAAGACCGGTCGAGACTGCTGCCGAACCGCGGGCCCAACCACCGGTCGCTATCCCGGTCCCCGCCGCCGCCGACACCCGGCCTGCTGTGGGACAGCCCCGGCTGCAATCCCAACAGGTGCGGCCCACAGCACGGTTGATCCAGGCCCAGGCCGAGCCGAAGGCTCCGATCGCCAGCGACCCCAAGCAACTCCGCAAGATCACCACGATCCGTCCGTTCCAGGACTACTCGCCCCTGGGCCAGCCCGCGGTGAATCGCAAGCCGGAGGAATTGAAGCTGGGAGGCGGTGAATTCCCTGAGCGGATGTTCGAGTCCCACGTCTACAGCTGGAAGCCCTCGGACCTCTATCACTACCCGCTCTACTTCGAAGACCCTCCGCTGGAACGCTACGGACACACTCACCACGAATTGCTCCAGCCGTTCATCTCGGCCCATCGCTTCGGCACCCAGTTGATCGGCCTGCCCTACCAGATGACGATCGACCCGGTTCTCAAGAAGACCTACACCCTGGGCTGGTACCGGCCGGGTGAGCCGGCTCCGATGCTGCTGTACCAGGTGCCGTGGAATTCGGAGGCGGCGGTGGTCGAGGCGGGAGTGATCACGGGACTGTTCTTCCTGGTGCCCTAGCCTGATAGGCTGGCGTTGCCCACCCGTACCCAGCCCGGAATCAGCGCCGGAAACAGCCCGGAATCAGCCCGTGGATTCGCCTCATCCCGATCTCGGAAACCAGGACACCGGCTTGAGTGCATTGGCCACAGACATCGTCGACCGGATCGAGTCCCTGCTGCTCGATGCCAAAACGACCATGCGGCCCCTGGAGCTGGACCCCTATCGCGGCAAGCTGTTCGAGTTGTTCGTGACGGCTCAGGCCGCCGGATTGATGGCCGAGGGGGGTGAGACCGACCTGACCGCCGACGGGGTCAGCGGTCACCTGGCATCACGTTGGAACCTGGCCGACGTCGCCCAGGCCTCGGTGTCGCGGCAGGAAAAACTGCCGACTGAGTCGCTGGGCCGAATGAGAATGCTGTGGTCGTTTCTGAGGATGTGGATGGAGTGGGGTTACGCGTGGGAGCGGTGGGCCGAGTTCCACGACGCCTAGCCCGCGGCGTCGGATTCAGCCAGCGCCGTCCGCCACGCTCCGACCAGTTCCTCGGCAGCCGCGTCGATCGGGAACTTCGAGCGGACTGTCTCGAGTGCCTGTTCGCCCAACCTGGCTCGGAGGGCCGGGTCGTTGGCGAGCATCTCGAGCCCCTCAGCCAGGGCCCCGGGATCATCCCCGGGCACCAGGATCGCCGAGCGGCCATCGGCAAGGATCTCGCGGGTGCCTCCGACATCGGTCGCCAGGATCGCGCGCCCGGCCGCGGCCGCTTCCAGGAGGACTCGGCCCAGAGGTTCTTGCCGGGCCGGGTGGACCAGCAGGTCGATCTCGGCGAGCAGTTCGGGAACGTCGTCGCGGTAGCCCAATCGATGCACTCGGCCACCCGGAGCCGCTTGGCTGAATCGCTCGAATACCGACTCCTCGAATTCCGCGCTCTCGGTCTTCTGCGAGTACCTCCGACCGACAATCACGTAGTCGATCTCGCCGCTGACCCGATGGGCCGCCTCGGCCAGCACATCCAGCGCCTTGCGGATTCCGATCTGGCCGATGGCCGCGACCAGTCGGCTGGGTCGTGTGATGTTCAATTCGCGTCTCAGCCAACCCGGGTCCCGTTGGGGATTCTGAAACAGATCCGGGTCGATGCCGTTGTAGACCACCCGGGTGCGGTCGGGGTCGAGCCCGGCGGCGACGTGGTGGTCGCGGGTGGCGTGCGATACGGCCAGCAGGCGTCGGTTTGTGTTGATGTCGGCCAGGGCGGTGCTCGAGAGATTGACGATGTCACGCAGATGACCGGTGGTCGGAAGGCCGGTCTCTCGAGCCAGCCGGCCGGCCAGGCGGCACATCGACAGGCTGTTGGCGTGCAGCAGACGGACTCCCGACTCATCGACCAGGCCCCCAAGCCGTTTGACCGCCGTCGCACGGTCGTCACCCACGCAGAACTCGACGTGTTCCACCCGACGCTCGGCCAGAGCCCCCCGCAGTTCCCCCCCCGGGGGAGCAAACACCACGGGATCCCAACCGCGATCGCGGATTGCCGGCACCAGGGCCAACAGCGAGTGCTCTCCCCCACACAGCGAACCAAATTCGCAGAGAATCGCGACCCGGTGATTTGGGGTCAGAGCTTGAATAGTGAATAGTGGACTACCCATTCCCCGTGTCTTGCCGCGTCGTCGGCCACTATTCACTATTCAAGCTCTGACCCCAGGTGTGAGGCTAGTAGCGGGCGAGGTCGGCGGCCTCGGTTTCCAGGCTCAGGTCGGTGACGATCTGTTGTGCGGAGTTGAGCATCATTTTCAGTTCGCTGCCGATCGCGATGAACTGCCAGCCCTCATCAATCCGCCGCCTTACGTCTTCGGCGGTCTGCACGTGGAGTCCGACGGGGGTGCCGGTTTCCTTGCCGGTGGCCAGCACCCGCTGCATCATCGCCTCGTGCTCTTCGGCCGATGGAAACGTCCCGTCGTCTGCTCTCATCTGGAATCTCAGGTCGTTGGGACCGACGAAGATGGCATCGACGCCCGGCAGGCTGTAGATCTCCGGAGCGTTTTCGACTCCTTCGGGCGACTCGGTCTGGAGCACGACGAGGATATTGTCGTTGGCCTGTTCGAAGTAGTCACCGGCGGAGGCATCGAAGTTGATCGCATGCAGGCCGCCTCCGACGGATCGGTCTCCCACCGGCGGGTACTTGGCCGCGGCGATGGCGGTGGTGGCCTGTTCGACCGTGTCGACCATTGGCACCACGATGCCGTGGGCTCCGGCATCGAGCACCCTCTTGATCAGGTCGTGGTCTCCTCGTGGAACTCTCGCCAACGGCACGCAGCCGGCGTCGGCGATGGCCCCGAACACCAGAGCCGCGTCGCTCCAGTCGATCGGCGAATGTTCGATGTCCAGCGTCAACCAGGGGAACCCGACCCGTGCCATCAATCGCGTTGCGTAGACGTTGCCGAGGCTCAGCCAGGTACCGACCTGCGGCTGCCCGGCTCGCAGGGCCGCTTTGACGGGGTTGAGTTTCATCGGAGGATCCCACCTGGAGAATGTGCATGTGGTCCCGGCGGTAGGTCGCCGAGTGACGAACTCACCGGGGTCAGCACAGATTCTCTCACGAGTCGCCCGGAGGTCAACCGAGAGGGACACCCGCTCCGGCGACGGCTATACTCGCCCGCGGTCGCTTCGGGTGTCGGAGCGGGACCAGTCAGCGAGGCCCGGGACGATGGCGGAATTTCAGGCGGTGGCCAAAACGGGGGACATCCCCGAGGGCGAGGGGCGGGCGTTTGCGGTCGCCGGACGCATGGTCGCCGTGTTCCTCAAGGATGGCACCTACCACGCCATCGACGACAGCTGCCCCCACATGGGTGCCTCGCTGGCGACCGGCTGGGTCGACGACAACCAGGTCACCTGTCCGTGGCATGCCTGGAGATTCTGCATCACCGACGGCAGCTGGCTCGACAACCCCGACTCGGAAATCAAGACCGACTGCTACGAGGTGCGGGTGTTCGAGGAGGAGATCCAGGTGCTGGTGCCCGAGAGAGAGGACGCGGCGGAGCAGCGTGGGGATTGACAGATCTCAGGCATGACACCGGCGGCGTCCCGGGAGGGTTCCCAGGCGTTCACAACTCACACGATTCTCCCGACTGCAGCACCAGTGCCTCGGCGGACGTTTTGTCCCGCACCCGCTCGGCCCACGCCTCGGCGTCCTGGGCGATCAGCGGCCAGGTGTTGTAGTGATCGGGAATCACCCGTTTGGGTTCGATCAGCTTGACGGCCTTCAGGGCATCGTCGGGTCCCATCGTGAAGTTGTCTCCGATCGGCAGGATCGCCAGGTCGATCCCCTCCTCGCCGATCAACTTCATGTCCAGGAACAGCCCGGTGTCGGCGGCGTGATAGATGTTGCCGTCTTCGAGTTTCAGGAGCAGCCCGCACGGGTTGCCTCCATTGGCACCATCGGGCAGCATCGAGCCATGGTGGGCGATGGTCAGCTTCAGCGTGCCCCACTCGAAAGCGTGTTGTCCGCCGATGTGTTGAGCGTGGGTATGGGTCAGCCCCTGTCCGGTCAACCACTCGACGATCTCGTGGTTGGCGATCACCAGTGCCCCGGTTCGGTTAGCCACCTCGATGGCGTCACCCACGTGGTCGCCGTGCCCGTGGCTGAGGATGATCACGTCGGCGGGCACGTCTTTTGCGGTCGTCGACGCGGCGGGGTTGCCGGTCAGGAACGGGTCGATCAGCACATTCGTCCCGTTGGTCTCGACCAGAAACGTACCGTGTCCCAGGAAGGTCACAGTGGTCGCCATCGCCGTGTATCTCCTAGCAGCCGGTTGAATGCGTGGTCATTTCGAGATCGGTCTGAGAGACAGACAGCAAGCCCACCCCCTGCCAACACCTCCAGCGGCAGTCGTTGGCGGATGTTGGTCAGCGACGAGTGGTCCCGACTCCCCACCACCAACATCGCCATCATACCCCACGTGTCAAGTGCGGGTTTTTCAACCCGCCGCAGGCGTGTTAGCCCTGGGTGGAAACCCCGGGCTAGGTCAGGGTGGCCCCGCCTGCGGCGGGGGCTACGGGGTGAGGGGGAGTGGGAGGTGTGTTGGGGGAGGCGGTCGCGTTGGGGGTCCCGGGGTTTCCACCCCGGGCTAGGACATGCCGTCCGCCTTGGGCGGACTCGGTCCTGGGTCAGGCGACGGCTGAAGTCAGGCCCGGCTGCGCCGCGTCTGACCCCGGCTCCTGGAGTTCTTCAATCCACCGCAGGTGGGCTAGCTGCCCAGTTCGTCCTGCATGTGCCGCTTGTAGTGCTCGACTCCGGGTTGACCGAAGGGGTTGATCCCGGTGGCGTAACCTTCGAGCGAGACGGCGAGCATCAGCATCTGCAACACTGCCCCCATGCTGAACTCGTCGAGCCGGTGCAGCCGGATGTCGGCCGTCGGGCGAGCGTCTTCGGCGTAGGCCCGGTTGGTACCCCTCAGGGCCGCCTCGAGCACTTCCTGTAGAGTCCGCCCGGCGAGCCGGTTCAGGCCATCGATGTCGTCGACCCGGGACGGGATGACCAACGGAGTGGTGCGAGTTTCCTCGACCAGCACGTTGGTAATCAGCTTGTCGCGTCGGCCGTCCTGGTGCTGTTGTCCCCGGCTGTGCAGGTCGCGGGTGTTGACGGCCGTCAGCGGAGTCGCCCCGCGGCCCCCCTTGCCCAGGCTCTCGGCGAGCAACTGGTCGTGCCACAGTCCCAGTGATTCCAGGGCCTGGGACCAGACGCAAAGCACCCGCACGCTCATCCCGTGGTGTGCCTCGGCGGTGATCGACGTGGCGGCATGATCCAGCACCGGGTTCTGCCCCGCGTCGGCTTCTCGGAACACCCGGGTCATCTCGGCTGCTCCTTCGAGCAGCCTGCGGAAGTCGAGTCCGAGGATGGCGGCGGGCAGCAGTCCGACGGCTGTGAGTACCGAGAAGCGGCCGCCGATCGCTTCGGGCAGTGTGAAAATGTTCTCGCAACCCATCCCCGTCGCCAGGTCCCTCAGAGGGCTCTGGACTCCGGTCACCACGGCCAGTGACTCGGCGATCTCGGCCGAGTCGCCCAGCCGAGCCTCGAGTGCTGCCAGGAAGACCCTCAGGGCGATCGCCGTTTCGATCGTGCTGCCCGACTTGCTGGTGACCAGCAGCTTCCACTTCTGATCCTGCACATGGGCCAGGCCGTCCAGCAGTGCGACCTGGTCGTCGTTGTCGAGGTTGTCGCCTTCGAAGTAGATCCGCGGAGCATCGCGCCGAGCGTCTCGAGGTCTTTCGTTGTGGTACGGGTCGCACAGGGCCGAGAACAGTGCCCGGGGTCCCATCGACGATCCGCCGATGCCCAACAGCACCAGTGCGTCGGAGTGTTCACGGAACCGGCTGCCGATCTCCTCGATCCGAGACAACTCGGCCTCGTCTTCCAGCAGCCGCGTCGGCCAATTGACGAAGTCGATGTCGAGCGGATCGAACGTGGCCGACGCCGAGGATCCATCGGCGTCGTTGGTCAGCGTGGTGCGGGCCTCGTGCAGACGATCGACGACGGCGGCCCGGGCATCGGGATCGAGAACCGCGTCGGCGGCCGAGCAATCGTACAGCGGCAGCGTCGTGGGGTCATGCATCGGGAATCATCAGTCGTCGTCCGGTGGCGAGATTCCAAAATCCTCGATACTCAGCAGGGCCCGAAACGGCAGGTCCCGTTCGGCAAACGCCGCCGCCCCGCCTTCGAGCCGGTCAACGATCCCGACCACCTGCACCACCCGGGCCCCGAACGCCTCGATCCGGTCTACCGCCTGCATCGCGCTGCCTCCGGTGGTGACCACGTCGTCGATGACTACCACCCGGGCCCCGTCGCCGGCAGGACCTTCGACGTACTGCTGCGTCCCGTGCCCCTTGGACTCTTTCCGCACCAACAGGCCCTCCATCGCCACGCCTCGCTCGGCCGCGATGGTCAACAGGCCACCGATGATCGGGTCGGCCCCGATCGACATCCCGCTGACCGCGTCGTACTCGACGTCCGACAGCAACTCCAGTAGACCCTCACAGACCTGTCGCAGACCCTCGGCGTGCAGAGTGATCTGCTTGCCGTCGAGGTAGTAGGTCGAGGTGCGGCCGCTGACCAGCGTGAATTCGCCAAACTTCAGCGCCCGTTCGTGGAACAGCCTGATCAATAGATCGCGGTCGTACATGGTGACACCGGCCACCCTGGGCCGGGAACTGGGGGATCGGAGTGGGATCGACAGCCCGCTATCTTAGCGGTGGATCACCACTTCACAACCGGTCACCAGCATCCCGTACAGCCGCTCGATGTTGGCATTGTGCAGCCGCAGGCATCCACGCGATTCGGCACGTCCGATCGAGTTCGGCCGGTTCGTGCCGTGGATCCCGTAACCCTCGCCGAGGTCGATCCAGTAACGGCCCAGGGGATTCTCGGGCACTGCCGAGGGGATCACCCGACCGTCGGGATCGGTGTACTGGGGATCGGGGACCTTGCGGAGTACGCGGAAGCGGCCCAGCGGTGTCGAGTGGTCTCGACCGATGCCGATCGGGAACCGGCAGACGTACTCGGTCTCGGTGCGGACCAGCAGCGAGAACTCGCTGAGATCCACGACGACCCGGAACGGGCCGCGGATCACCTTCAGGGTCTGCCCGGCACGAATCTTCTTCGGGGTGACACCATTGAGTCGTGCCAGGTACCGCCAGCCGATCCGGTAGCGAGGAGCGATCTCGGCCAGCGAGTCGCCCGGCTGGATCGTGTGAGCCGGCAGGATGTGGGGACGGGGTGCAAAGAAGATGGCCTCGGCGGTGTGGGTGATCCGTTTTGAGATCTGTGCCCGCTGGCCGGGTTGCTGGAAGTAGATCCACGAGAGGGCCCGGTGGGCGGCTACGAGGTCACCGGATTGGATCAGCGCGTCGATTTCCGCGAGCGTCTTCGGCCCGGCCGAAAAACCGACGGCGGCGACCGGTTCGATGCGAGGAGCCCCGACGGGAGCCGAGGGATCAGGTGTGACCGAGGCGATCCGGGGTGCCGGTGCTCGCGATCCGGCCGGCTGCCAGCGGGCAGTTTCGGAATCTCGCGCGATCGAGGCGGTCGGGAACGATGATTGGGAACCCGCGACGAATTGCGGTGCGGTCGAGTCGGCGATGATCGGTGGCTCGAATTGGCCGGGCAGATCCACGTGCGATTCGAGTGTCGCGGCACGGCGTGCCTGTGCGAGAGGCGATTCGGTGACGAGGGTGCCGGTTTCGGCCGGGGCCACGTCGACCGGCCACCAGCCTCCGCGCCATCCCAGCCAGCCGACAACGACCATCGCCAGCAGACCCAGCCACAGGACGCCGAAGTTCTTTCGTCGAATTCCTCGATACGGTCGTCGATGCGCCATCCTCTGGGCTCCTTGCCGAACATCTCGAACATGCCGAACATGCCGCCGCGGCTGCGGGCGGGGATGGTAGCAAAGCGGGCTGACCCCGGCGATGGGAATCGGTGAGAGCTCAACTGGCGCGAACGACCAGCGACCCCGGCAGCCTGCGGACCAGCCTCCTGAGTTCCAGTGCGGTCAGCACCGCCAGGGTAGTCGGTGTGTCCAGCGGTGAGCTTCGAAGCAGCTCGTCCAGGTGCCGCGGGTCGGGCCCGACGATGCTCAGTACCTGTCGTTCGCGCTCGTCGAGACTCAATTCGCGGGGTATGTGGATCGGTGGTGCCGAGCCGACCTGCAGCGGCTGCATCAGCGGTCCCAGTTCTTCGAGCACGTCGTCGACACAGGTGACCAGCTTGGCTCCATCTCTCAGCAGGTCGTGGCAGCCCTGGCTGGCGAGGCTGTCGACCTGGCCGGGCACCGCCAGCACCTCGCGGCCCTGCTCGATCGCATGCCGTGCCGTGTGCAGTGCGCCGCTGCGACGAGCCGCTTCGACGACGACGACCGCCAGCGACAAGCCGCTGATGATGCGGTTGCGTTGAGGGAACAGGCCCGGCAGCGGGCCCTGGTCGAGTCGCGCCTCGGTGACGAGGGCTCCGAACCGAGTGATCTCAGAAGCCAAATCGGCATGTTCGGGCGGGTAGATGCGGTTGACTCCCGTGGCGAGCACCGCGATGGTCCGACCGCCGGCGGCCAGTGCGGCCCGGTGTGCCACCCCGTCGATGCCTCGTGCCAATCCACTGATCACCGTCAGCCCGGCCCGGGCCAGCCCCCCGGCAAGCAATTCACACATCCGCCGCCCGTAGGCCGTGCAGCGGCGGCTGCCGACGACCGCCACAGACACCTGGTCCACCAGTTCGAATTGGCCCTTCACATAAAGCAGGTCCGGCGGATCAGGGATCTCCTCGAGCAGCGGTGAGTACAACTCGCCACCACGCTCGATCAGCGTGATCCCCTCGGATTGGCACCGGGCGAGAATCTCGCGCGCCCGGTCGCGGCTGATCGCTTCGCGGATCCCATCGGCGACCCCGTGCCCGACACGTGGCACCTCGAGCAGCCGATGCCTCGAGGCGGCCAGAATCTCGGGCGCTTCGCCCACGTGCTCCAGCAACAACTGAAGCATACGAGGCCCGATGCCGGGGACCAGCTGCAGCCTGAGCCGGTCCAGCAATGCCGTTTCGTTTTTTTCCGAGCAATTCACCATCCGGTGTTCTCCTCTTCGCGTCGTGCGAGTCGAACACCGCAGCCACTGGATTCTACCGACCCGACCCGTAGCTGGGTATGATCCTCTGCGAAATCCCGTTCGCATCAGAGCATGACATTCAAAGACCTAGCAGCCTGTTGAAAAACACAAGTTTGGGGATGGGACGGGGTCAGACGCCGCCCACAGAAAGTTCCGCTCCACCCAGAACGGCACGCAGGCGGGGCCTGACCCCTTTTCAACCAGCACTCGTTGCAACTCGAAGAAGGGGTCAGGCCCCGCCTGCGAAACGCGACAGGTGGAGCAAACCCCGTT